>Ga0180437_10002334_pt1 | contig 30629 bp, 24 predicted proteins | sample SS_ome_4_FD_132410 | JGI IMG/M metagenome (GOLD analysis project Ga0180437, IMG submission 132410) | Hypersaline lake sediment archaeal communities from the Salton Sea, California, USA - SS_3_D_1 metaG | ecosystem: Environmental > Aquatic > Non-marine Saline and Alkaline > Hypersaline >...
CAATACCTTCGTGATCGCCGCCGTCAATGTCGTCTTGCCGTGATCAACATGTCCAATCGTCCCTATGTTCAAATGCGGCTTCGTCCGCTCAAACTTCGCCTTCGCCATTGCTCTTACCTCCTCATTTGATTGTCGATTAGATATTTCTCATAAGCCCACGACCAGACTTGAACTGGTGACCCCGTCCTTACCAAGGACGTGCTCTACCGACTGAGCTACGTGGGCGTTAACCACCTCATATAAGCGGGAAACGGGACTCGAACCCGCGACAAACGGCTTGGAAGGCCGTTGCTCTACCAACTGAGCTATTCCCGCACCTAACTTAATGTGGGCAGGGAAGGATTCGAACCTCCGAAGGATTGCTCCAGCGGGTTTACAGCCCGCCCCGTTTGGCCGCTTCGGTACCTGCCCATACAAAAAAAAACATCTCCTCTTACCCTGATTTTCCGTATCCTCGACGGAAGATCCCGGGTTCGAGCAAATGCCTGGACCATGCGTTCAAGCCAGCGAGAGGATTCGAACCCCCGACCCGCTGATTACAAATCAGCTGCTCTACCAACTGAGCTACGCTGGCACATCCTTCTCTTCGATCCTTAAACAACGTCTTTTGAGTATAGCGTCAGGGAAATTCGAAGAAGAGAAAGGACGACCTCTACACTTCTTCAACCGACATGGATAAATACAAAACTACTACGAACGGTATGCTACCGAAATTCTTCGTATTTGTCAACCATAAACTGTGATAAAAAAACCTCCTGCGAATAGGGAATTTTTTTCACCCCGCTCCATTCAATTGACAGGGCTTGCGTGTTGTTGATATGATTCCCTCTCATCACCGGAATATATAAATAGGAATAAGGATACCCTGAATGATCAAACGCTATACCCGACCCGAGATGGGGGCCATCTGGGAGGATCAAAATCGCTATCGAAAATGGCTCGACGTGGAGCTCGCGGTCTGTGAAGCATGGCACGAGCTGGGAGAAATTCCGGGCGATGCCCTGGAACGCATCCGCAAAAAGGCGGACTTCCGCATAGCACGGATCGAAGAAATCGAGCGGACGGTCAAACACGATGTCATCGCCTTCTTGACTTCGGTCGCCGAGTTCGTGGGCAAAGATTCCCGTTTTGTACACCTCGGCCTCACATCCTATGACGTGGTGGACACCGCCCTGTCCCTCCTCCTCCGGGAGGCCCTGCGTAAGGTTCAGAAGGACCTGGCCGCCCTGCAGGGCGCGGTCAAAGAACAGGCCCTCAAGTACAAAATGACACCGATGGTGGGGCGTACCCACGGGGTGCATGCCGAGCCCATAACCTTTGGCGTGAAGATCCTGGTGTGGTACGAAGAAATCCGTCGACATCTGGAGCGGACCGAGCGCGCAATGGATGCCATCAGCTTCGGCCGCATCCAGGGCGCTGTGGGCACCTATATCCACCTGGATCCCAAGGTCGAGGTCCTGGCGCTCGGCAGGCTGGGACTGACGCCGGCACGGGTTTCCACCCAGGTCCTGCAGCGCGACCGGCACGCGGAGGTCCTCGCGGTCCTGGCGCTCATCTGTGCCACCTTGGACAAGATCGCCCAGGAGATCCGCCACCTGCAGAAGACCGAAGCACGGGAGGTGGAAGAACCGTTCACCAAGGGTCAGAAGGGATCCTCCGCCATGCCGCACAAGAAGAATCCGGTCAGGACCGAACGCATTTCAGGTTTGGCGCGCATACCGCGCGCAAACCTGCTGGTAGCCCTGGAGAACATCCCGCTCTGGCACGAGCGCGACATATCCCACTCGTCGGCGGAACGCATCATTTTCCCCGACAGCTTCATTGTCACCGATTTTCTGCTGGCGGAGACCACCGACATCATCCGCCACTGGATGATCCATCCCGACCGCATGGGAGACAACATCCATCTCACCCGCGGGCTGGTTTTCTCCCAGCGGGTGCTGCTGGCCTTGACCCAAAAGGGGCTCTCCCGGGAAGACGCGTACCATTTGGTCCAGCGCAACAGCCTTAAAGCCTGGGATGAAGGCCGGGGCTTCAAGGACCTGCTGCTGGCCGATGAGGGCATCGCTGAGAAGCTCTCCGCCGCGGAGATCGAGGGATGCTTCAGCCTGGATCCCTATCTGAGTAAGATCGATTACATTTTCGAAAAGGTGTTGGCCGATGAAAGCTAGAGTCCTGGTCTCCTTTAAAGACAGCGTCCTGGATCCCCAGGGACAGACGGTCAAGAACGCCCTTCACACCCAAGGATACGATTTCATCCGAGAAGTCCGGCAGGGAAAGGTTTTCGAGATCGAGGTCGAAGACATCGCACGCGACCGCGTGGAAGAGGCTATCCCCGAGATCGCGGACAAGGTGCTTGCCAATCCCATCATCGAGAAATTCACCTGGGAGATCCTGGACGATGGAAACCAAGGTTAGCGGCCCATGAAGTTCGGTGTGGTGGTCTTTCCAGGCTCCAATTGTGATTACGATACCCTGTATGTGGTGAGGGATGTTTTCGAACAGGAGGCGGAATTTCTGTGGCATAAAGACCATGATCTTCGCCAAGCCGACTGCATCATCCTGCCCGGAGGCTTTTCCTACGGCGACTATTTGAGGTCCGGCGCCATTGCGCGCTTCTCCCCGCTTATGCATGAAGTCCGGGAGTTCGCCCTCCGGGGAGGGCTGGTCCTGGGCATCTGCAACGGATTTCAGGTGCTGCTCGAACTGGGTCTCCTGCCCGGGGCCATGCTGCGCAACCAGCATCTCAAGTTTATCTGCCAGTACGTGAACCTGCGGCTGGAAAATGTGGATACCCCCTTCACCTGCGCGGGAAAGGCAGGGCAGGTCCTGCGCATGCCCATCGCCCATTTCGACGGAAACTACACCATCGACACACCGGGACTCGAGGGGCTGCGCCGGCACCGTCAGCCCGTGCTCCGCTACTGTGATTCCGAGGCTCGGCTCGAGCCGGCGGCCAACGTGAACGGCTCCTTGGATCACATCGCTGGCCTCATCAATCGACAGGGTAATGTCCTGGGCATGATGCCTCATCCGGAACGCGCCTCCGAAAGTCTGCTGGGAAGTGAAGACGGACGCATCATCTTTCAGTCCGTCATCCAATACCTCAATAAGACCTGAATGCCAATGATCAATGAACAAGTCATCCGAGACCATGGTCTGAGCCGGGAGGAATTCGACCTCATCGTCCGGCTCATCGGCCGCGAGCCGAATCTAACCGAGCTCGGCATCTTCTCGCTGATGTGGTCGGAGCACTGCAGTTATAAGAGCTCCAAGGTCCATCTCAAGCAGCTGCCGGTCACCGGAAAGGGCGTAATCCAAGGGCCCGGGGAAAACGCCGGCATCATCGATATCGGCGGGGGCCTGGCCGCGGTGTTCAAGATCGAATCGCACAACCACCCCTCCTTCATCGAGCCTTACCAGGGAGCCGCCACCGGAGTGGGCGGCATCCTGCGGGACATCTTCACCATGGGGGCCCGTCCCATCGCCGCCATGGACTCGCTGCGGTTCGGGCCGCTGGATCAGCCGCGGAACCGGGCCGTCATGGACGGCGTGGTCTCAGGTATTGCCGGCTACGGAAACTCCTTCGGAGTCCCAACGGTGGGCGGGGATGTGTATTTCAACTCCTGTTACTCCCTGAATCCTCTGGTCAATGCCTTTTGCCTGGGCATCGTCGAGATCGACAAGATTTTTTACGCCCGTGCCGAAGGGAAAGGGAATGCCGTGCTCTACGTAGGATCCAAAACCGGCCGGGACGGCATCCACGGAGCCACCATGGCTTCGGCGGAATTCGGAGAGGACCTGGAAGAAAAACGGCCCAATGTGCAGGTGGGCGATCCCTTCAAGGAGAAGCTCCTGTTGGAAGCCTGCCTGGAGGTCATGGACCGCGGCCTCATCGTCGGCATCCAGGATATGGGGGCGGCGGGCCTGACTTGCTCCACCACCGAGATGGCCTCCAACGCGGGATCGGGGATCGAGATCGATCTGGATTTGGTGCCTCAGCGTGAACAGGGCATGACCCCGTACGAGATCATGCTGTCGGAGAGCCAGGAGCGCATGCTCATCGTGACGGAAGCCGGGCAGGTTACGGAGGTGCAGTCGGTATTCGCCAAGTGGGACCTCGATGCGGTCGTCATCGGGCAGGTTACGGACGACGGGCGCCTGCGGGTGCGTTTTCACGGGGAAGAAGTGGTGGACATCCCGGTACAGGCGGTGATCGAGCTCTGTCCTGTGTATCGGCGGCCCTCCAGTCCCCCGGTCAAGCCTGCCCCTCCCCTGGAGCCGGGCCGGATCCCACAGCCTGGGGATCTCAGCCGAGCCTTTCTCCGGCTGCTCGCCTCCCCCACCATCGCGGACAAGGAGTGGGTTTTCCGCCAGTATGACCATATGGTCCAGACCAACACCGCTTTTCTTCCCGGAGCGGACGCGGCCGTGCTGCGCTTGAAAGGCCGTAAAGAGGCGCTGGCCATGACCCTGGACGGGAATTCTCTCTATGCCCTTTTGGATCCACGGACAGGAGGAAAGATAGCCGTGGCCGAAGCCTGCCGCAACCTCGCCTGCGTGGGGGCCCGACCGGTGGGAGTCACCAACTGTCTCAATTTCGGCAATCCGGAAAAGCCGGAAATCATGTGGCAGTTCAAGGAGGTGGCGGAAGGAATCGCCGAAGCCTGCCGAATCTTCGACATCCCGGTGACGGGCGGCAACGTCAGTTTTTACAACGATACCGAAGGGATCTCCATCCACCCGACACCGGTCCTCGGAATCGTCGGAATTCTCGAAGACATAGGGCTGGCCGTATCCCCGGGATTCAAGGCCGAGGGGGAGGCGGTGGTGCTGCTGGGCCATAATCAAGACGAGCTGGGAGGATCGGAATACCTGAAGACCCTGCACGGGATGGAAGCCGGCCGGCCGCCCCACATCGACCTGTCCCGGGAAAAGGCCGTCCAGGACCTGTGCCTGGAGGCCATAAGGCGCGGATGGCTCCGATCGGCGCATGATGTTTCAGAAGGGGGGCTGGCCGTAAGCCTGGCCGAGAGTGCCTTTCACTCCCGCTCCGGCCTGGGATGCCGCGTGGAGCTGGAGGAGGACTTCAGGGCCGATGCGCTCCTGTTCGGAGAAACCCAATCCCGGATCATCGCAACCGCTGCCATGGAGAATCTGGACCGGGTGTTAGGCCTGGCTCATTCCCTCGGGGTGGAGGCCCGAAGTTTGGGACGGATCGGCGGCGACCGGATCGTGATTCGCCAGCGGGGGAAAACCGTGATCGATGTTTCGGTCCAGGAATCCCACCGGATCTGGAAACAGGCCATTCCCGAAGCATTCAAGGTGCAGTGAGTAGAATCCCGGACACCCCAACCAGGATAGGCAGGAAGAATATCCTGAAGGTGCTGGTGCTCCAGGTCTTCCTGGCGGCCGCTCCGGTCCTGGCAGCGGTGGAATTCCAGCTTAAGCTGTCCGGGGGATTGAGTTTTCTGAGCCCCGATGCCGTCAACCTTGCGCTCCGGGATTGGCCCGAATGGAAACGCCTCGATGCCGATTCCCGGCAGGTCTGGACTTATTTGGACGCCAAGACGCCTCGGATCAGCCGGGGAGTCGCTTTTGAGGGAGAGTTTTTGCTGTATCTCTCGCCCCGAATCGCCCTGTCCATCGGCTCGGGATTCATGTACTCCGCCCTGCAGCCCGAAGATACGGTGGTCCGGATCGATAAACCGTTGGGCGAGACGTGGGAGATCCAACCCCGCACATTGAGCGCGGTCCCACTCACGGTATCCGCCTACTATCACATCCCGCTCCATAGACGTTCCAGTTTTTATCTGAGAGCGGGAGGGGGCTGGGCGTGGGGCCGGTATGTCGAGCGGGAAGGCTCCCGCAGGATCACGGCTGAAAAGTACGGCTACAGCCGGGAGGAAAATTCCTCTGCCGCCGGGCCGGTCTACCTGTGCGGCCTGGGCCTGGACTTTATCCTGGAACCCGGCGTACGGTTCTTCTTGGAGGGGTCGTTCCGCCGGATCAAGCTGAGCGGATACTCCGGCGCGATGGAAGGCGATGCGATGGGAACGCTCTATTCTTTCGAGGAATTCCTTCCGGAGTTTGAATTCTGGCAAGCCAAGAACCGGCTGCTCCTTCAGCCGCCTGCTGGGGAAAACACACGCAACGTCCGTGAAACCGAAGTGGATTTCAGCGGTTTCTCCCTCATGATCGGGGTCGCGATCCGATTCTAGACCAGAGGACCACTCAAGCGGCTAGGCAAGGGCGTCGGGATCCAATAGAAAAGAGATAGATATAATATAAGGAATCATAATCTATGGATTCAGTGGGGCGGCCGGCGCAAAGCCCGGTCCGGCCCGAGGGAGGTATTTGTCTATGACGGAAGACGTCTTTCGAAGCCCGAAAAAACGGGGGCGGATCGCGGTCTTTTTGTCCGGGCGGGGCTCCAACTTCATGGCCCTGCACGACGCGGTGAAAGCCGGACGGATCAACGCCGAAATCGCGCTGGTTTTCAGCAACAAGAGGGAGGCTCCGGGATTGCTTTTCGCCCGGGAGCAAGGCCTGGAGACCCTGTACTTGCGGCCCAAGGACTATCCCGATCGAGAGACATACGACCGTGCCGTCGCTCGCGACATCGAACAAAAGGATATCGATCTCATCGTCCTGGCCGGTTACATGCGCATCCTTACCGAACCGTTCTGTGAAGAGTTCCTGCACCGCATCATGAACATCCATCCGGCGCTGCTCCCGGCTTTTCCGGGGCTACATGTGCAGCAGAAGGCCATCGACTGGGGTGTTCGCTTCTCTGGTGCGACGGTTCACTTCGTGACTCCGGTGGTGGACATGGGACCCATCATCCTACAGGCCGTGGTTCCTGTCCTGCAGGACGACACCGAAGAGACGCTGGCCGCCCGAATCCTGAAAGAAGAGCACAAGATCTATCCCCAAGCGGTCCAACTCTACTTCGAGGGCCGCCTGGAGGTCCGCGGACGCCGGGTCCATATCCTGGACTGATCACTGTCCGGCCGGCGGTTCGTGTTGTTTTGGACCGGCACTTGTGTCAAAATAGGGGATCAATTTCACTAGTACCGAGGAATGTGCCATGTCGAATCCCAAAGACGTCGAACAACAGTTCGAATATCTGAAAAAGGGCAGCGTCGAGATCATTCAGGAAAACGAGCTCAAGGTCAAGCTGGAACGCTCCCTGCGGGGAAAGCGGCCGCTCAAGGCCAAGGCCGGCTTCGATCCCACGGCCCCGGATATACATCTGGGACATACCGTCCTCATCCGCAAGATGAAGCACTACCAGGACCTGGGCCATGAAGTGATCTTCCTCATCGGAGATTTCACCGGCTTGATCGGCGATCCTTCGGGCCGGTCCAAGACACGCCCGCCCATGTCCCGTGAGGAAATCAATAGAAACGCCGAAACCTACAAGAACCAGGTCTTCAAGATATTGGATCCCGCCACCACGGTCATAGACTTCAATTCCCGCTGGCTGGGTGAACTATCCAGCTTCGACATCATCAAGCTCATGGCCAAATACACCGTGGCCCGGATCCTGGAGCGGGACGACTTCGCCAATCGGCTGAATCGGGGACAGCCCATCTCCACCCACGAACTCCTCTACCCCCTCATGCAGGCCTATGATTCCGTCTTCCTCGAAGCGGATGTGGAGCTGGGCGGCACGGATCAGACTTTCAATCTGCTGGTGGGCCGTGACATCCAACGTGAATTCGGGCAGGAACCCCAGATCGTGCACACCATGCCCCTGTTGGAAGGACTGGACGGGGCCGAGAAGATGAGCAAGTCGCTGGATAATTATGTAGGGATCACCGAGCCTCCCCAGGAGATTTTCGGCAAGATCATGTCTATCTCCGACGACTTGATGTACCGGTACTATGAACTCTTGACGGATGCTCCCATGGCGGAGATCGAGACCATGCGCAGGCAGGCCGAACAGGGCCGGATCAATCCCAAGGATCTTAAGATCAAGCTGGCAAGCGGCATCGTGTCCGATTTTTGGGGCGAAGCCGAGGCCCGCACGGCCGCCCATGAATTCGAGCGCATTTTTTCCCACCGGGAGATTCCCGCCGATATGGAGGAGATCACGATCTCCCAGCCGCGCATCCAGCTGATCGATCTGCTGGCTGACAACCGCCTTTTCCCCTCCCGCGGAGAGGCCAAGCGCATGATCCGTCAGGGCGGCGTCTACCTGGACGGGCAGAGGGTGGAAGACATCGGCCTGGAATTGGAGCTGGATAAACACCCGGAGATGGTGCTCAAGCTCGGAAAGAAGCGATTTTACAGGATCCTGCGGCCGAGTCAGTGATGTCGGATCGCCGCCGCTGGAAACAATGGACCTCCCTCCGCCGCGGGAGGGGAAAAGGGAAGGAGCCGCACGTGCAGCTGAGCGATGGGGAAGGAAAAACCGTATGGAGCGGTGTGTACACCTATGAGGCCTACGGTAAAGCCCTGGAGGAAATCAAAAGGGACTTCCCGACCAACTATCTCATCGGAGACATCCCTCAAATCCTGAGCCAGATCCACCGGCCCAAATTGATCATCCGCCACGATGTCGTCTATTCGCTGGAAAAGGCCCTAGCCATGTCCCGCTTGGAGCATGACCTCGGTCTCCGCGCGGCCTACATGGTGAGAAGCGATTCACCGCTAATTCCGCTCGAATCCCCCGCTTCCCGGAAAATATTGAACGAGATCAGAAGCCTGGGCCACGAGATCGGTTTGAACTTTCCGGCCTCCCTGGCCTCGCTCTCCCCGGGTCCACTGGCGCGATCTATCCGGGCGGAATGTGCCCGGCTGTCCCGGCAGTTGGAATTCCCTGTCTTGGCGGTTTCTTTGGCGGGCCCGGCTCCGGCTCCAGCAGCAGAATCGCTGTTTATCGGGGATAGGGTCAACGCCACGTCCCCGGTCATGATGAAGTGGACCCTGTCGGATGCAGAGGCGGCCTGGAGTATCCAGGCACCCCGGCCGGCCGAAGAAGATCCGGACCGGGCCCTTCTCCAGGTCATTGCCCGGCCCGTAGTGTGGGGGACGCAGGATATCCCTCCTCGTGAACGGCTCGAATCCTTCGCGGACGAGAGCCTGGACCGATAGCACAGCCCGGCCAACAGCCGGCCTTAAACTGTCTTCTGCGTCAAACATGGAAATGAGGCCTCCACCTATTCCGATCTTGTTTTGACTCAAATCGCCCAATAATATAGAATTTATAGAATTCCTAAATAATGGAAGTGACGGGCCGGCCCGGTGCTCCCATATTTCGGCGGCTGACCATAAAGGAAATTGAAACGACATGGACGGAAAAGACGCCCATAAAAAGGAAACCGCAGAACTCCAGCAGCGCATTCAGAAATTGGAGGCCCGACAGGCGTTCCTCGAAACGGAGCTACAGGCCGCGACAGAGTCGGAGCACCGCTACCGCACGATCTTCGAGAACGCCAACGACGGCATCATCATCCACGATTTGGACGGGAAGATCTACGATGTCAATCCGACCATGTTCCGCCGGCTGGGCTACACCCGGGCGGAATTTCTGAAGATGAACCTGCAGGAGTTAGTGGCGGGGAGCTTCGGGGAAAAGATCGGCCTGCGAATCCAGCGGCTCGAAAAAGAAGGGGTGGCTCTTTTTGAATCGGCCGACCGGAGGAAAGACGGAACCGTTATGCCGGTGGAGGTCAGTGCCCGTCTGATCGAATACGACGGCAAAAATGCGATCCAAAGCGTGGTCCGGGATATCCATAAGCGCAGGCTGGCGGAAAACCTGATACAGAATTGCCGCCGGGAACGTGACCTCCTGATGCGGGAAATCAAACAGCGTGCCAGCTTGCTTATAGATATATATGCCGCCGGATTGGAGCAGCTGAGAGACCGCCCGAGCCCGGAGACCTCGGCGTTACGGATTGAGCGGCAGATCCGGCGGCTTAAGGCCCTGGCCTTTGCCCTGGAAAGGATCTACCGCCATGCGAACGTCCAGGAGATCGACAGCGCCCCGGTCTTCAAACGCTTGGCCACATTCCTGTTGACACTCTACGCCGCAGATGTCCGCTTGATCAAGGTCGATCTTGATCTACGCCCGGTATTCCTAGATGTGCAGCGATCGGCGGCTTGCGCGCAGCTCCTGATCGAGCTGGTTTCCAACGCGCTGCAGCACGCCTTTCCCGACGGCCGAAGCGGGACCATCCGGATCCAATTGTCCGGCGATCCGAACGGTCATTACCGGCTTGTGGTCAAAGACGACGGCAGGGGGATTCCGCAGAGCATGGACATCCGAAAGGCCGCTTCTCTGGGAATGTTTCTGGTCCGGGAATCGGTCCGACAGTTGGAGGGACGCTTTACGGTGCGGCGGAGCCGGGGAACGGAATTCGTCATCCGATTCAGATGAGCCGAAGATGAAGATCAGCATCAAACCCTTGGACTGGAAGCTCAAGAACAAGGTCATCCTCCATGTTTTCGTGATCGGGCTCATATCCGGTTCGATCCTGGTGGCCCTTTTCATCAAGACGGAAAAAGACCTCATCAACACCCTTGCCTATCAGAAAACCGAACTGGTGGGCAACATGATCGACTGCAATGTCCGCCACCAGATGCTGAAAGGCGACCAAGCCGCCATCGGCATAAACCTCGGGCGCTTGACCGAATCCAGCAGCATCGCGCGTCTACGCATCCTGGACCTTAACGGAAAAATTTTGAATTCTTCCCAACCGCAGGAAGTGGGAAGCCGCATACCGGTTGAATTCCGCACACGGCTGCGCGAAATGTATTCCGATACCGACCAATCCGATCTGTTTGTCATCAAGCCGATCTCCCGGGTGCAGAGCTATATTGCCCTGCGCAACCGACCCGAGTGCGGAAGTTGTCATGCACCCGAGAATCCCTATAACGGCATCCTAGAGGTCAGCCTGGATGAATCCCTGGAAGCCCAGCTCATGCGCCGGAACAGGACGCAGGGTATCATAATCGCTTTGGCCACCCTGTTTGTCCTCACCTTCGTCATCTTCCGTCTGTACGAAAGGGTGATCAACCGGCCGCTCCTGCAGCTCAAGGAAAGCATGAGCCGCGTCCGGCAGGGGGACCTCGAGCCGCGTCTCGAGCCTCGTAAAAAGGACGAATTCGGAGACCTGGCCCGTTCCTTCAATGCCATGGTCAACCGGCTCCGGGAAGCCAACCGGGAAATCGAGGAACTGCACCAGCGGCAGATGGAACGGGCCGGCCATCTCGCCTCATTGGGTGAACTGGCGGCCGGGCTGGCCCACGAGATCAAGAATCCCATTGCCGGCATCAAGGGCTCACTGGAGATCATCAAGGACCGGACGCCGGAGACGGATCCCCAAAAGGAGATCTTCGAGGAAATCCTCAAGCAGACCGAGAGAATCTTCCACATCATCCAGGACCTCCTGAATTACGCCAAACCCAAGGAGCTGACGAAACAGCAGGTCGATCCCAATGTCTGCGCCCAGGAAGCGGTCCTTTTGGCTCAATCCCAGACGCATGACAAGGACATCCGCATCAATTATTCAGGGCTCAACCAGGATGTCACGGCCAGCTGGGATGCGGACAAAATCAAGGGTTTGTTTCTCAATCTCCTCGTCAACAGCATCGCGGCCATCGACCGCCGCGGAGAAATTTCGATCAGCCTTAACCTGGCTGAGAACGACATCCTGGATGTAAACATCGCCGACACCGGACAAGGGATCAAACCCGAGTTCCTCGACAAGATCTTCCAGCCCTTTTTCACCACCCGTAAAAGCGGGACCGGGTTGGGGCTCTCCATCTGCCGACAGATCGTCGAAGCCCACGACGGCACCATGGCGGTCGCCAGCACACCGGGAGAAGGGACCGTGTTTACGATCCACCTTCCCCTGCAGGGGGAACCAGCTTAACCGCGGCGACAGCCATGCAAAAAAAGATTTTGATCGTGGACGATGAAAAGCTCATCCGCTGGAGCATACGCCAGAAACTGAATGAGTGGAACCTGGTTGTCGCCGAGGCCGAGGACGGACTCGAGGCCGCGCGCCGGTTCCGAAACGATTCTCCCGACCTCGTCATACTGGACATACATCTCCCCGACGCAAGGGGCACGGAGCTGCTGCGGCGGTTCAAGCACGAGGCGCCCGATGTCCCCGTCGTCATGATCACCGCCTATGGCTCCATCGATGATGCCGTCGAAGCCATGCGGCAGGGAGCCTATGACTTCATCACCAAGCCGATAGACTTCTTGAAGCTCAAAAACACCCTGAACAACGCCTTCGAGACCGTGTCGCTGAGAAAAGAGGTCGCGTTTTACAAGGAAAAGGAACAGCAGAAGTTCAACCTCCGCCAGATCGTGGCCGCCTCCGATGCCATGCGCGAAGTGCTGGAGATGACCAAGGTCATCGCGGACAGCGAGGCGACGATCGTGCTGCTTCAAGGAGAGAGCGGGACCGGGAAAGACCTTATCGCCCAGGCCGTGCACTATCTCAGCCGACGCAAGACCGCGCCTTTCCTGGCCATCAACTGCTCGGCCATCCCGGAAAATCTGGTCGAAAGCGAGCTGTACGGATACGAAAAGGGAGCCTTCACCGACGCCAAGCAGCAGAAAAAAGGGCTGGCGGAGATGGCCCATACCGGTACCCTGTTCCTGGATGAGATCAGCACGTTGGGGATGCCGCTGCAGGCTAAGCTGCTGCGTTTCCTGGAAACCCAAACCTTTAAAAGGGTGGGCGGCCTGCAGGACATCGAGGTCGACCTGCGGGTGGTGGCTGCCAGCAACCAAGATTTAGAGGCCGCGTCGAGCGAGGGCGTTTTCCGCCGCGACCTTTTCTACCGCCTGAACGTCTGCCCGGTTCACATCCCCCCCCTGCGCGACCGGCTGGACGACATCCTGCCCCTGACCCGCCACTTCATTCAAGAGTACAATGTCAAGTTCCGGAAAAGCATCAAAGGGCTGAATATCAAGGCGGAAAAGATATTTCTCGACTATCGGTGGCCGGGCAATGTGCGCGAGCTCAAGAATGCCGTGGAACGGGCCATGATCTTTGAACAGGGGCCCTACATCACGCCCCGTCACCTCCCTATCCGCCTCGAAGAGGCCAAGGATACACCTCCCGAGCAAGGCGGGAAGCCGAAGGAAACCGATAATCTCAACCTGCAGCAAACCGAACGCGCCCTCCTGCTCAAGGCCTTGAAGAGAACCGCCGGTAACAAATCCGAGGCCGCCCGCATCCTGGGCATCACCCGCGACACCCTCCGCTACAAGCTCCAGAAATGGCATATCGAATCCCGGGAATACCAAGATCATGATGGGTGATATCCCCCGCTTTTGGGTTATTTCACCCACATTGGAAAATTAACCATGAGCAGTAGTGAAGCCTTCTTAGTCTAATTTCTAATTTATTTTCAATCACTTAAGCACTATTGAAAAGCATTTCATGAATATTGGTACGCATCCTGCAAAGAACTTAATCTTATAAAATTAGGATAAAACTATGTTCAGGGTACTCGTGATCGACGACGACAAGCTGATCCGCTGGTCGCTCAAGGAGATCTGCTCTCAGGAGGGACACACGGTCGACACCGTCGGTGATGCGGAAGCTGCCCTGAAAAAGGTGAAAGACACGGTCTACGATGTGATTTTTGCGGACTTCGAGCTCGAGAATGCCAGTTCGATGGAAATGTTGAAGGACATACGGAACACGCGACCGGGAGCCCCGATCGTGATTATTTCCGCCCACCAGAGCAGCGAGATCGAGGCCCAAGTCCAAGACATCGACATCTTCAAGATCGTTGAAAAACCCTTTGAGCCCGAACTCATCCGGTCCATCGCCGGGCAGGTTCGGGATAAGCATAAATCGCAAACATCAGATAAGGAGGTGTAAGTTGCATTCAAGCTACACAACCACCACAAGATATTCGATTCTCAAAACCCTTGTCTTTGCCGCCCTGGTTGGGGGATTGCTTGTATTGACCGCTGAGGCCGAACCCGCCTACCAGGATCAGGACTTCGAAACCTGTGCGGATTGTCACGAAGAGGTGGTCAAGGGCTTCGCCGCCATGCCGCATGCGGCCGGCGGCAGCTGTACCGCCTGCCACGGCGACGCGGAAGAGCACCTGGAAGAGGGAGGCGGGCCAAATATCTTCGCCTTCGGAGGCGATGACCTTCCCAACGCCAAATCCGCCATGTGCCAGTCCTGTCATGCCAAGACCCATCCCCGGTACGCGGCCAGTCCTCATGGTAAAGCCGCCATGGACTGCACCGTCTGCCATTCCGTGCATGCCAAGACCACCAATCCCGCTCAACTCAGGACCCCTGATCCGAAAAACTGCACCCAATGTCACGAGGCGGTCATGGCCCAGTTTCAGCTCAATGAGCGCCACCGGCTGCAAGAAGGCATCATGCAGTGCTCCACCTGCCACGACCCTCACGAGCCATCCGCTCGCGAACGGCTGGGTGGATTCAAGCATGAGGCGTGCTTGAAGTGCCACACCGATAAGGGCGGTCCCTTCCTGTACGAACACGATGCCTCCCGCATCGAAGGCTGCACGGCCTGCCACGAGGTTCACGGCTCGCCCAACCGGCGCATGCTCACCCATCACAGCATCGCCGATCTCTGCTTCAGCTGCCATGGCGCCGCGCCCTCCTGGCACAGCCGTTTCGACTCCTACTCCAGCAACTGCACCAGCTGTCACGCCACGATCCACGGCTCCAACCTCAGCAAAATCTACTTGAAATAGGAGGACTCACATGCGCACACACAAAATTTTCTTGACCCTAGGATTGATCCTGATTTTGTCCGTGTCCTTTACCCTCACAGCTGAGGCGCAGGAATTCAAGGGCAGCCTCAAACTCGGATACCGCTTCCTGGACACCGGCGGATCGGAATTCAAGTATAAGGAAGACCTCAACCTGGTGGAGGGCGGATATCTCCCCGAATTCACCCTGCATTTCACTCCCTCGGAGGCCCTAAAGAATCTTTTCGACCGGCTCGACCTCAGCATCCGCAACCTGGGCAACGAGCCCTTCCAGACCTTCGACATCTCGCTGAAGAAATTCGGTGCCTACGATTTCCAATGGGCCCGCCGTAAATCAACCTACTTCTACAGCGATGAGACCGAGGCGAGCCCCGGACACCTGTACGACTTCCACTCGTTCGATTTCGACCGGGTCAGCGACAGCGGCTCGCTCAAAGTCTGGCTCAGCCCCAATGTCCAGATCTTCGCCGACTACGACGCCTACACCAAACAGGGCGCTTCCATCACCACCCTCGACATCGACCGCATCGAGTTCGAGTTCGACAAGCCCGTTTCTGAGTCCAACCGCGAGGTCGCGGTGGGGATCACCGCCAACTGGCAGGGATATTCGTTCCTGTTCGAGGAACGGATCCAGGACTACGAAAACGATTTCGGATTCTTCCTGCCGGGCTATGCCGACGGCGGAGCGGGCGCCCGGTATCCCTCGGACCTGCTGTACTTCACGCAGAACCAGCCCTACGACTTTAAAACGTATAACCACACCTTCCAGCTCAACGCCCGGCCCTTCAGCAGCCTGCTGATCAAGGGTTCGGCCCGGCTCACCGACATGGACATGAATCTCTCCTATGATGAGGCGGCTTCCGGCACCAATTATCTCGATCGTCCTTACACCTACAGCCTGAGCGGAAGCGGCGAGTTCGAGCGCCAGATCAAGCTCCTGGACCTGGACCTGACGTTCATGCTGAGCGACCGGCTGGCCCTGGTCAGCGCCATTCGTCGACATGACTTCGAGCAGAACGGTTCCCTGAACGTATCCGGTGAGAGCATGGCTCAGGATTTCGCCTATGACACCTTAGGGGTCGATGCGGGCCTCCAGTTCCAGGCCTCGCGGGCTTTTACCCTCACCGGAGGGTATCGCTTCGAAGAGCGCAGCCTGGAGAACCTGGAAACCTTCCTGTTCGAAGACAAGACCACTCGGCACGGCTTCTTCGGGAACGTGAACGTGACACCGTCGCGGAACTTCCGGGCCAACCTGGACTACCAGTACGGCGACTATGACAATCCCTACACGCTGATCTCCCCCACGAAGTTCAACCGCTTCCGCGCCACCGCACGTCTGTCTGTACAGGAACTGTACTTTTCCGGGCTCCTGCAGGTCAGCAAAAAGGAAAACGACGCCCTAGCCGGAGAGCCCTGGGAATCGAGCCGGACGCATTTCAACCTGCGGGCCGGCTACCACGGAGAAAAGGTCAAGGCGTTCGCCGGCTATGGATTGATCGACATCAGCCACGAGGCCAACCGCACGGTCGCCTATCCGCCCGGTTGGGCCGGCGCTCCGGACAGCTTCATATGGAACATCGATTATGAGGGCAAATCCGCCATCTTCGACGCCTCGGTGATGGCTCAGGTGAGCGAACTGGCCCGCATCGGAGCCTATGCCAACTTCTACGGCAACACCGGATTCTGGGAGATCGACCGCAACATGCTCAAAGCCTATCTCCAGTACGATCTCCCTGTCGGCATCTTCACCGAGCTCGCCTTACGCTACATCGACTTCGAGGAAGAGCGCGCTCAGCTCAACGACTACAGCGCCACCATATTCGAGCTGAATTTCGGCTACAGATGGCAATAAGAGGAGAATAACGAAATGATTAAAAAACCTCATATAATCGGATTTTTCATAATCGCGGCCGTGTTTGCGTGCTTTCTGGCCGCGACCGGCAAGGGACAGCAGATGAGCGTCCAGTCGGTCAAGGAACACGTCAAGAAGCTTTGGGCTTCATCCGGACATGCGGACGCCACGGCGGAGGCCTTCGTCCACTGGGATGAGGACGGAGAGGTCTCGGCGAGCTGTGCCAAATGCCACAGCACCCACGGTGCGGTGAACTTTCTGACTACAGGCACAACCGGAGCCGTTCCGCTCGGGACCACCGTGGAATGCGAGGTGTGTCACACCAATCCGGACACCGGGACGGTACGGAACCACACCGATGTCGTCTTCCCTTCGGGAGTCAAGATCGAGGGCCTGGGGCCGGAAGCCATCTGCATGGAGTGTCACCAGGGAAGAGCCTCGAAAAAATCCGTAGAAAGCGCCATCGCCAATGTAGAGGATGAGGACACGCCCAGTGCATCGCTGGGTTTCATCAATATCCATTATTATGCGGCGGCGGCCGACCAATTCGGCACGCTGGTGGAAGCCGGCTATGAATATGACGGCAAAACGTATGACGGCCGTTTTTCCCATGTCACCGGTTACAACGCCTGTATCACCTGCCACAATCCCCACTCGCTGGAGGTCGAACTCGGCCCCTGCAACACCTGCCACAGCACCTGGAGCATGACCGGAAGCACCGGAGTAACGGATCCTAAGAACATCCGTTATTACGGTTCCCACATGGATTACGACGGTGATGGAAACATGACCGAAGGCATATTTTACGAGATCGCTGACATGCAGGTGACACTCTATGCCGCGATCCAGGCTTATGCCGACCAAGTGATCGGGAATCCCATCGGCTATGAATCCCATACCTACCCCTACTTCTTCCATGACACCAACGGCAATGGGACGATCGAGGAAAGCGAAGCCAGCTACGGCAACCGCTATACCGCTTTCTCGGCCCGGTTGCTCAAAGCGGCCTACAACTACCAGGTTTCCTTGAAGGATCCCAATGCCTATGCCCACGGTGGCAAATATATCATCCAGCTGCTCTACGACTCCGTGGAAGACCTCAACAACGCAATGACAAATCCAATTTCCATGGAGGGCATGCATCGCAACGACGAGGGACACTTCGACGGCTCGGCCGAAGCCTGGCGTCACTGGGACGAAGACGACCCTCAAGAGGTATCCAGCAGCTGTGCCAAGTGCCACAGCGCCACCGGCCTGCAGGTTCATGTGACCCAAGGAACCGTGGCCGAAGGACAGCCCATCGCCAACGGCATGCTGTGCACCACCTGCCACTTCTCCGGACCTCCCGGTATGACCAGGCTCGGTCCGGTTGAATTCCCTTCCGGTATAGCGGAAGATATGGGGGATAACAGCAATTACTGCCTCCAGTGCCACCAGGGGCGGTCCTCCATGTTCACTATACAGGACGCCCTGGCCTCCCCGGGGCCATACAGCTTCATCAACATCCACTATTATCCCAACGCCGCCATCGCTTTCGGAACCGAGGTCAAGGGAGGATACGAGTATGCCGGAAAGATCTACGCCGGACAGAAGACCTATGCCAATCACATGGGCAAATTCGACACCTGTATCGAATGCCACATGGGCACCAAGAGCGAGAACAATGCAACCGATTACATGGGCGTAACCCACAATGTGATGAAGCCCAATCCAGCCGACTGTGTCTACTGTCACGGCCAGGACGTGTCCCAACCCAATCCAGGTGCCGATCCCGCCCAGTTCGAGTTCAGCGCCATCCGTCCCGCCTCCATCCCGGATTACGACGGTGACGGCATCACATCCGAATCCATGATGTCCGAGATCCAAGGCCTGGAAAAAGACCTGTACAAATACATCCAGGCCGCCGCACAAAGGGCGGGTGCTCCCGTCATCTACGACTCCCATGCCTATCCCTACTTCTTTTCCGATGTCAACGGCAACGGGGAAATCGATCCCGTTGAAGCCATCTACCCCAACCGCTACTCGTTCCCCAACGGCAAGATGCTGAAAGCCGCATACAACTATCAGATGAGCAAAAAAGCCCCGCACGGATACGCCCACAATTCCCTCTACATCGCACAGCTCCTGGTCGATTCCATCGTGGACCTCGGCGGCGACGTCAGCAAATACGGCTGGCGCTAGGCAGAAAGTCAACCCGCTATCAAGGGCGGCCCCCGGGCCGCCCTTTTTTTTTGGGAAATGGGGACTGTCCCCATTTCTCACCCATTTTTTTTGACTTGAAGCTCCCGGTTTGTTATAAACGGACCTGCGAATCGATTTTCGACTTCTTATGACCGAAACACATCTATTTTTTTGGGGGCAAACATGAAGCGAATCACGATTGTTCTTGGGATCATCATAATCTTTATTGGCGGGTTGATCCTGAATTCACGCACCCTCCGATCCGCAGAAGAAGGAGAGGCGCCCGTGAGCGAACAGACCGAGGAGTGCCTGGACTGCCACCGCACGGTGACGCCGGGTATTGTGGCGGATTGGGAGCAGAGCCACCATGCCCATGAAACTCCGGCCGAAGCCATGCAGGCGCCTGAGCTGGAGCGGGAGGTGTCGAGCCCTTCCGTCCCCGAGGCCCTACGAAATGTCGCTGTGGGCTGCTACGAGTGTCACAGCCTGAACACGGATAGGCATCAGGACAGCTTCGAACACTTTGACCACACCATCAATGTGATCGTCTCCCCGAAGGACTGCGCAACCTGCCACAGCGAGGAGCGGGACCAGTTCGTTTCCAGCAAGAAGGGTTTCGCCCATGCCAATCTGGCCAAGAATCCGGTCTACCATGCGCTGGTCGAAACCGTGACCACCCGGACAACGGTCAAAGCAGAAACTTTGTTTACCGAGGGCTCGAGTGATATCGCCAAATGGGAGACCTGCTACGGCTGCCACGGCACCAAGGTCGAGGTTGCCGGCACGAGGATCATCGAAACCGAAGTGGGCGAGGTGGAGGTCCCTGCACTCTCCAACTGGCCCAACCAGGGTGTGGGGCGGGTCAATCCCGACGGCAGCCGGGGAGCCTGTACGGCCTGTCATCCCCGCCATAGCTTCTCGATCGTAATCGCCCGCAAACCCGACACCTGCTCCCAGTGTCACCTGGAGCCGGATCTTCCGGCCTGGAATGTCTACCGGGAAAGCAAACACGGCAATATTTACCATTCCAAACAGGACGACTGGAACTGGGATCACGTCCCCTGGACGGTCGGGCGGGATTTCACCGCCCCGACCTGCAGCGTCTGCCACAACAGCCTGCTCGTCGATCCGGACGGCGAAGTCGTGGCCGAGCGGAGTCATGATTTCGGGGCGCGCCTCTGGGTGCGCATTTTCGGGCTGATTTACTCCCATCCCCAGCCGAAGCAAGGAGACACCTTCAGCATAAGTAACGCTGACGGCCTTCCCCTGCCCACCACTTTCGACGGAACATTGGCGGCGGAACATCTCTTGGATGAGGCCGCTCAGAATGAACGACAGGATAGAATGGCCAAGGTCTGTACGTCCTGCCATGCCTCGAGCTGGACCGCGGGTCATTTCGCCAAGCTAGAACAGACCAACCGTGAAACCGACGGGATGGTGCTCACCGCCACCCGGCTGATGCTGGAGGCTTGGGATGACGGTCTGGCCGACAAGACCAATCCTTTCGATGAATTTCTCGAAAAGAAGTGGGTCCTTCAGTGGCTCTTTTACGCGAATTCCGTCCGCTACGCCTCGGCCATGTCCGGACCGGATTATGCCGCCTTCAAAAACGGCTGGTGGGACCTGAACAAGAACCTGCAAGAAATGCGCTATCATATGGACCTGCCGCGAAAAAAATAAACCATCGCGGAGGGGATGGTGGGGTTGTTTTCCGTTGCATAAATTGCATAAATCCTATATAATTGCTCGTCATAAAGCCGCATCATAAACCTCTTTTTTTTTAATATAAGGCTGGGACACACATGAAATTTTTACTGGATTATTTCAGCTCGGTAAAACTCGCCATCGTGCTGTTGATCATCATCACGCTGGCCTCGATTCTGGGCACATTTGTGCCTCAACAGCGTACCGCTGCCGAATACGCCGCGCGCTACGGACAGCTGGCTCCCCTCCTTATCACATTGGAGGTCACCAGACTCTACCATTCCTGGTGGTTCCTGGGCCTGCTCTTCCTTTTTTCGCTGAATATCGCCGTCTGCACCCTGACCCGCCTGGGAACCAAATGGCGGAGGGCCTTCCGACCTAGTGTGAAAGCGGATGCCACGAAGCTCAAGGCGTTGAAGATCAGCGCCGAATTTCGGATGAAGGGCTCACCGGCCGATGCCGCTCCGTCCGTTAAATCCGCACTGCGCGGCCGTCGCTACCGAATCCGCGAATCCGGCCGGGAAGGAAATATCGAGCTGTTGGCCCGTAAACGAACCGCCGGCCTGTTCGGATCCGACATCGTCCACCTGGGTCTACTGGTCATCCTGATCGGCGGCATTATCAGCGGCTTCAGCAGCACCCGCCGGATGCTCACAATAACCGAGGGGGCCACCCTAGACGTTCCCGAAGCGGGCATCCAGCTTCGGTTGGACAAATTCCAGACCGACTATTATCCCAACGGAGCGGTCAAGGACTGGAAGAGCTTCCTGACCGTGATCGATGGCGGGCAGGAGGTCCTTCAAAAATCAATCGAAGTGAATCATCCCCTCTCCTACCGCGGTTTCCTGTTCTATCAGAGCAGCTACGGTTATGACTGGGAGAATCCGCGCTTCGAAATCTGGGCGAAAAAAACCGATGATTCCGAATTCCTGGACAAGCTCCAATCCGGTGTCGGGGAGACAGTCCCGCTGAGCGACGAAAAGACCGAGATCCTGATCAAGAATTTCGTCCCCGACTTCATCATCAATGAACAAAATCAGGTGGCCACGCGTTCGCTGCAGCCCAACAATCCCGCCGTGCTGATCGAGGGCCGTCAGGATGGAGAGCCCCTGTTCTCCGCCTGGGTCTTCGCCAAGTTTCCGGATTTCAGCCAGATGCATTCCGAGCGGGAGCATGTATTCACCTTCGAGTTGAAGAATATCGACTCCGCTCCCTATTCGGGGATCGAGATGGCCCGCGATCCGGGGGTCAATTTCATCTGGGCCGGGTGTATCTTTTTGACCCTGGGATTGTTCGTGGCTTTCTTCTGGCCCCCCGCCGAAATCCGGGTGGCCCTGTCTCAGGATCAAGACCGGACAAGCATTACGGCCGGAGGTATCGCAGCCAAAAACAAGGACGCCCTGCAGGAGGAATTCGACCGGATCACCGCATCCATAAGGAGTCACGCATGAATGAATCGACCCTATTCGCGCTCACATTTATTATCTATGTCGCGGCCGCCTTTTTTTACTTTGCTTTCATATTCAGCAAACGCGAAAACCTGGCCAAGGTGGGATACAATTTCGCCGTCATCGGCCTGGCCGCGCACACCGTGGCCTTGATCATGCGCACCATCGAGAGCGGCCACGCCCCTTTCACCAATATGTACGAATCGCTTTCGTTTTTGGGATGGTCGGCCATGCTGGCCTATGTCCTTATCGAAGGCAAGTTCCGTATCCGCAAGGCCGGGCCCTATTTTATGCTGATCGTCATAGGGCTGATGGCCCTGGCCTCGTCGCCATTGATGCCGTCGAGCGCCACTCCCTTGGTCCCGGCCCTGCAGAGCTATTGGCTCTGGCTGCACGTGTCCGTGACCCTGCTCGGCGAGGCATTCTTCGCCGTTGCGTTCATAACCAGCATCATGTACCTGGCAGCCGATTCCCGAGAGACGAAGGGAACGGCCAAACCAGACGCCATTTCGGCAGCCAAGCTCGACTCGATAAGCTACCGCTGTGTGGCCATCGGATTCCCCCTCTTCACTCTGGGCGGACTGGTTTTCGGCATGGTGTGGGCGTACAGAGCCTGGGGATCATACTGGAGTTGGGATCCCAAAGAGGTCTGGAGCCTCATCACCTGGTTCGTATTCGCCCTCTACCTGCATACCCGGATCGTCATGGGCTGGAAGGGACGCCGCTCGGCGGTGATCGCCCTCCTGGGATTCCTGGCCGCCCTCTTCACCTATTTCGGCGTCAACTACCTGCTGGCCGGCCTGCACAGCTATGCCTGAACATCAGGATCCAGGAAATAAACGGAAGAGCGGTATGGCGATAATATAACCGTCGATATACATAATTATACTTATATCGCGGATATAAACAGCGCCCTGCCGACTCATTCAACCGGCCGATATGCAGCATTTTCGCCTTGAGAAAGAACGAAAAGATGAAAAAGAAAAAACTGAGTAAGAAAACCAAGAAGAGGCTGATCGTCCTGGCCTGCATCGCAGGGGTCTTCGTGATCGCGGCGGTGGCGGCGGTGGAGCTCACCTCGCGTTCCGGATTCTGCGCCGCGTGTCATTATATGGAGCCCTACTTCGAAAGCTGGGAGACGTCCTCCCACAGCGAATTCGAATGCAGCGTGTGCCATTACCCCCCCGGTGGGGGGATTCAGTCCAAGCTGAGGAAGAAGATCGAGGGCCTGGTCATGGTGGGGCGTTACTGGACCAAGCTGTATGTCAAGTCCAAACCCTGGGCCGAGATCAAGGACGACAGCTGCCTGAGACCCGGCTGCCATGAAAAGCGGCTGCTGGAGGGCAAGGTCATGTTCAACAAGGTGCTATTCGACCACAAGATCCATTTCGAAGACCTAAAACGGGGAAAGCAGCTCCAATGCACCAGCTGCCACTCCCAGATCGTACAGGGAGAACACATCACGGTGACCGAGAGCTCCTGTTTCATCTGCCACTTCAAGGAAAGCGAGCACTACCCCCAGATCGACGAATGTTCCCACTGTCACGATCAGCAGACGCTGACCGATGAAAAAACCTCGCGCTACAATCACGCGGTGGTGTTCGACAACGGATACGCTTGCGACAAATGCCACAGCAACGTGGTCATGGGCGACGGCGAGGTGCCCCGGGAAAACTGTTACAAATGCCACGCCGAGCGGGAGCGGCTGGAACAATACGACGACACCGATCTGATGCACACCGAGCACATCTATGCCAACAAGATCGAGTGCAATCAATGCCACATGGAGATCCAGCACAAGATCAGCAAGGATATCGAGGCCGTCGCCAACTGCGAGACCTGTCACATGGATTTCCACCAGGCCCAAAAGATTCTCTATTCCGGAACGGGCGGAAAGGGCGTGGATCACCCCATGCCCAACGTCATGCTGGAGAAAGGGCTGAGCTGCAAAGGCTGCCACATCTTTCATGAAGAATCGGGCGGAGAGCTGGTCAAGAGCGACACCTTCGTCTCCGAGGCCGAGGCGTGTGAATCCTGTCATGGGGAGGGATTTTCGCGCATCCTAAAGAACTGGGAAGCCTCCACGACCAAGAAAGTGCAGGAGATCAAGTCCATCTACCGACGGGCCGAGCAGGAAATCCGCCGCACCCGGCATGCGGAAGAAGAAAAGGCCCTCAAGCTCCTGGGAGATGCCCTCTTCAACATCGAGCTGGTGGACAAAGGCAAGAGCGTGCACAATGTCTCCTTCTCCCAAGAGCTTCTCGCCGCCGCCTTCAAGAGTATCGAAAACGCCCTCCAAGCGGTCGGATCCGGCTATCAGCCAAAAGGCTTCACCGGTGTTTCGGAAGAAATCCCTACCCAGTGCTCCAACTGTCACGCCGGCATCGAAGAGATCAACACCCGGATCTTCGGCCTCGATTTTCCCCATAAAAGCCATCTCCTGGAACAAAAAATCGATTGCTCGGTCTGCCACTCCAATGTGCGTCAGCACGGAGAATTCATCGCCAGCAAGCAGAGCTGCGCCCAGTGCCATCACGAGGATGCCGCAAAGGACTGCACCCGATGCCATAAGCTGCAGAGCACCATCTACCGGGGCGGCCGGCTCGAGGGATGGGAGATCTCCCCCGATATCATGGCGGAAGCCGATGCGGAATGCACAGATTGCCACCTCAACGACGATGACCGCATCTTCCGTTCGGGCCGCGCCAAATGCCTGGATTGTCACGAGGAGGAATACGCCGAGATGTTCGACGAGTGGCAGGAAGCGTTCCAAAGTCAGATTCGAATCCTGACGGAATCGGTTCGGGCCAAGCGAAAGACACAGCTATCACCCGAGGGCCGTCAGGAGCTGACCCGGATAGAACGCCTCTTGAGTCAGGTCCGCACCGACGGGAGCGCCGGAGTGCACAATTCCATGTTCTTCGACGAGGCCCTGTCGGACCTCATTGAACAGGTCGAATCCCTGAAATAGGCCGGGGCTAGAATACAACGCTCATGCCGTGTCTGCTATCGAGCCACCAGCACCCAGATAGGTGTAGGCATTATCTGTGTATTTAGGAGGTTCCTCGCTATTTTAAATTTCTCAATACCCTTAATTTAAAATTTTATAGGTTTAGAATCTGATTTAAATTGCATCGATATTCATCTCGGCTTATAATGAAGGGAGTGGAGGGATTCGGATGAAGAAATCCCGAGAATACTACGAGCTCCACGCCGAAGTCTGCAAGACCTTCGGCCATCCCAAGCGGCTGATGGTCATAAGCACCCTGCGGGATGGGGAGCACACCGTCACCGAGCTCTCGGAAAGCACGGGCATTGACACCTCCAACCTATCCCAGCACCTGCATATCCTGCGCGACAAAGGACTGGTTTCCACCCGCCGCGACGGGACCAAGATCTATTACCGCCTCTCCCACCCCAACATCGGCGAGGCGCTGGACCTGATGTCCGCCTTCCTGGAGCAGCGGATTTCAGCCCGTCAGAGTGTCATCGTTGGAAGTCAGGAAAAGTCATAAATTCGCTTCAATATATCGGTTAAATACTGTATAATTTTAAGGTTCGGCGAGGCCGTTCAACACCCATAGAAATCACGTCATGATATGGATGATTTCACGGAGGACAACATGAGAAAGATTTTGCCATTCCTGTTGATGGCGGGTATCGCGCTACTCTTCGTCAACCTTTCCAGCCAAGAATTCACTTATGTGGGAGCGGACAAGTGCAAGATGTGCCACAAGAGTGAAAAGCAGGGAGAACAGTTCCCCAAATGGGAAGCCCGCAAGCACTCCAAATCGTTCGCGGCTCTGTCCACGGATGAAGCCAAACAGCTGGCGGCCGACGCTCCCGATAATCCCGAGTGCTTAAAGTGCCACGCCCCCTTGTACGAGAAGGCCCCCGAATTCAAGGGCGAAGGCGTCAATTGCGAAGCCTGTCACGGCCCCGGCAGCGATTACAAAAAAATGAGCACCATGAAAGATCATGCCCAATCGGTCGCGGCTGGATTGATCGATTATAAATCCGAGGAAGACATCAAGAAGCAGTGCTTAACCTGTCATGAGAATGCCCATGACAAGCCCTTTGATTTCGCCGCTGCCTGGGAAAAGGTCAAGCATCCGGTTCCTGAAAAGTAGCGCGCTGATCAGAAAAGCCGAGATCTGGCGCGTTGATTTGATCGGAATCACCTGAAACGGCACTCCCATCCATGAAAACATCCAAGACCGTCACGGCCGCACTCCTCTTGTTTCTCGCTCTGGCTCCGATGTCGGTGGCTCAATCCAATGAAGACTGCGAAGCCTGCCATTCCGACCGGGATCTTGCCGCCGTGCGGCGAGGCCGTACGATCTCCATGTATGTGGATTTCAAAAGTTTCGGTCGTTCCGTCCACCAGGATCTCGACTGCATTGACTGCCATCAGGATGCGGACGTGGATGAGTTTCCCCACCCGGAAACTTTAGAGCGGGTCAGCTGCGGGATCTGCCACGACCAAGCGGAGGAAGCCTTTTTGGAGGGCATCCATGGGCGCGCTATGCAGCGCGGCGCCGCCTACGCCCCCACCTGCAGCGAATGCCACGGCGACCACACCATCCTCCCGCCCTCCGATGTCAACTCCCGCACATACAAGATGAATATCCCCGTCCTGTGCGGCAAATGCCACCGGGAAGGGGCACCTGTCGCCCGGGTCTATAATATCTCGGAACACGACATCCTCAGCAATTATTCTCAGAGCATCCACGGCGAGGGCCTGTTCCGGCAGGGCCTGATCGTCACCGCTACCTGCAACGACTGCCACGGCAACCACATGGTCCTGCCCCACACCTACAGCCGCTCCACGGTCTCGGCCCGCAACGTCGCCGCCACCTGCACCAAGTGCCATGCCCGGATCGAAGAGGTTCATGTCAAGATCATCAAGGGCGAACTCTGGGAACAGGAACCCGGGGCCGTGCCGGCCTGTACGGTGTGCCACCAGCCGCACACCATCCGCCGGACTTCGGTGGTGGTGGGCACCTCGGACCGGGAGTGCCTGAAATGCCATGAACAGCCGGACGTCCGCAAGATGGTGGAAGGGGAACCGGTTTCCCTGACCATCGATAAGGACATCATCCAGGATTCGGTCCACCGCAGCATCCCCTGCGTCAAGTGTCACGCCGATGTCAACCCGGGGATCCAGCGCCCCTGCGAGACAGTCGGCCGGGTGGACTGTTCCAACTGCCACGCACAAGTTGCCGAAGATTACTTCGAAAGCGGCCACGGCAAGGCCTATTTCGAAAAAAATCCCAATACTCCCTACTGCACAGACTGCCATGGAAAACACGGGGTGCGGTCCCATCTCAACGACCAGGAGAGAACCTACCGGACCAACATCCCTCAGCTCTGCGGCGACTGCCACGGCAAGCTGGACCATCAGGCCACCATCCAGACCGAGATGGGCGACGTGATGGTGGACTATTCGAGCTCCGTGCACGGCCAGGGCCTGATCAAAAAGGGGCTGCTCCCTTCCGCGGTATGCACCGACTGCCACAGCACCCATTACATCCTGGACCATGAGGACGAACGCTCCTCGACCCATTTCCGCAACATCCCCGCCACCTGCGCGACCTGCCACGAGGGCATCTACAAGGAATACGTGGGAAGCATCCACAACATCGAGCAGCCCGAGACCGGGAAGAGGCTTCCCAACTGCGACGACTGCCACTCCGCCCACCAGGTCCGACAGGTGAATCAGGACCAGTTCATGTCGGAAATCACCCACCAGTGCGGCACCTGCCATGAGGAACTTTCCGAGACCTACATGGAGACCATCCACGGCAAGGCCTATACCCTGGGCTATCTCGGATCGGCCCGGTGTTCGGACTGCCACGGCGCCCATGACATCTTAGGAGTTAACAATCCCGACTCCCACGTGGGTTTCAACCGCGTCGTCGAGACGTGTCAGGCCTGCCATGCCGATGCCAACCGCCAGTTCACCGGCTACCTCACCCATGCCACCCACCACGACCGCCAGAAATATCCGGTCCTCTATTTCACCTTCTGGACCATGACGTCGCTGCTCATCGGCGTCTTCGGGTTCTTCGGCATCCATACCCTGCTCTGGTTCCCGCGCTCGCTCAAGCACCTCAAGGTCAAGCGGCAGGCTGAAAAGATCCACAAGCGCTACTACATCCAGCGCTTCGACACCGAGCAGCGCATAACACACATATTCGTGATCCTGAGTTTCATGGGGCTGGCGCTGACCGGGATGATGTTGAAATTCGCCGGCATGCCGTGGGCCAGGTTCCTGGCCGACCTGCTGGGAGGGGTGGAGGCCGCCGGACGCATCCATCGCTTCTCGGCCGCCATCACCTTTGGATATTTTGTCTTTCACCTGTTCACGCTGTTCAAACACAAACGCCGGACCAGAACCACGGTCCGGAGGATGATCTTCAGCCCCCGCTCCCTGTGGTTCAACAAGAAGGACCTGAAGGACTTTGTCGGTTCCATCAAGTGGTTCCTGGGCCTCGGCCCGCGGCCCGAATACGGGCGCTGGACCTATTGGGAAAAATTCGATTATATGGCCGTTTTTTGGGGCGTCGGGGTGATCGGATTCTCAGGCTTGATCCTGTGGTTTCCGGAATTTTTCACCAAGGTCCTTCCCGGATGGATGGTTAACGTGGCCATGATCGTCCACAGCGACGAGGCGCTGCTGGCGGTGGGATTTATCTTTACCATCCACTTTTTCAACACCCACCTGCGTCCGGAGTCCTTCCCTCTGGACCCGGTGATATTCACGGGATTGGTTCCTCTGGATGAGTACAAGGAGGACCGCCCCGAAGAATACCGCTATCTCAAGGAGTCCGGTCAGCTGAAGAAGGATGTTGTGTTGAAAGAAATCTCCCAGCGGCGGATGACGCTGGTCCGGATCTTCGGCTTCACTTTCCTAACCCTGGGGATCTCGCTGATCATCCTGATCATCTACAGCATGCTGTTCGGCTACAAATAGGGATCGGGCCGCAACCGGTGATCCGAGGCTATCGGCCCCTGAAAGCCGTCTAGTCTTTCTCTTCCACCTCTTCGATCTCCGCCTCCGGATGTTCGTGCTCGAACATGGCCCGCGGCATCTTTCCCGTCAGCCAGGAAGGATTCATGGGGTAGACCTCCGGGTTGAACACCGTCGAGTAGAGATGCCAGATCAGGATGGCGAGGGTCGCCAGGATCGCCTCATAGAAATGGATGACGCGGGCGACCTCCATGCCCTTATTCTGGAGATATTTCAAGAAATAGTTATCGAACCAGAGGAACAGACCCGTCCCGATCATGACGGTGTTGCCCCAAACCAAGGCCCAATATTCCGCCTTTTCCACGTAGCTGAATCGCTTGGTGCGGGGGGGAGACTTGCGCAGCCTGAGATTGAACATCACCCGCTGGATAAAATGCAGGAAGTCCGAGATATTGGGAAACATATCCTTTAAAAACCTTCGGCCCCGGGCGGTAAAGAGGAAGAAGAGATGCCAAACGCTCCCGATCATCATCACCACCGCGGCGACCCGGTGGATGATCCCACGCACTTCAAACCCGTGATCCCATCCGAACAGAAGGGACGCATACCAGGAATTTCCATAGCGCAGGGCGAATCCGGTGATGACCAGCACGATAAAGCTCACCATGAGCAGTGTGTGCTGCCAGACCTCATCCGTCCGCATCCTCACGACCTGGGGTTTCTCGCGAAGGCGCTCCAGAATCTGACGGAAAAGATCGATCAGCCAGTGTAAGGCCATCAATCCGATGATTACGATAATCGCTATGATGTAAACCGCCCTTACGATATCCGCCACCGGATTGACCTCTCCCGTTATCTCGGGGCCGTGAATGGGCTGGGCCGCCAGATCCGCCGTGATCCCCGGATGGCACTCCCCGCAGGTCCGCTGCAGATTATCGGGAAAGACCGAGGATTCGGGATCGGAGCTGGGCAGGATCAGATGATAGCCGTGGCAGGACCCGCAGTTGGCCACGAAGACATCCCCGGCTTGGGTTTTCAATCCATGAAAGTTATCGATGAAGGTGGGACGGCGGCCGGTCGAAATCCCGTATTTCTCGGTCAACGAGATGGATTCGTGACAGGGGGTGCAGGTGGCTTCCGCCAACCGGGCCCGTGACACCGGCGATCGCGGGTCGGTGGGGGTGAGGATGCCGTGCTCGCCGTGGCAGTGGGTGCATACCGGAGAATCCACGTTTCCCCTCGCCGCCAACTGCCCATGGATCCCTTTCCAATACCTATCGGTGATTTCCTCATGGCACTGACCGCAGGTGGTGGGAATGTTGAAATGAGAGATGGTGGAATCCGGATTGTCCACCGCATAGATCTTGTGCGCCGTCCCCCGGGTGGAGTGACAGTCGTTGCAGGTCGCCGCCCCCAAATCCCCGGCTTTGACGGACATCCCGTGGATGCTGCTCTCATAGGTTTCTATGGGGTGACCGGTCGGGATCTCGTGCCGGGCGATCAAATCCAGGTCTCTGTGGCACACGCCGCACGTATCCGGCAGGTTCACCGGATGGGTTTTGGAAAGCTCCGCCGATGACGGCAGCACCGTATGACTCCCATGGCAGTCCGAACAAGAGGGGATTTCCTCGTCCTCGATATGAGGTTTTCTTCCGTGTACGGTATATTCCTCGAACGTGTCCTCATGGCAGGTCGCACAGCCCTGGTAGCCGACTTCGAATCCGTCGGCTTCTTTATG
>Ga0180437_10002336_pt1 | contig 30616 bp, 22 predicted proteins | sample SS_ome_4_FD_132410 | JGI IMG/M metagenome (GOLD analysis project Ga0180437, IMG submission 132410) | Hypersaline lake sediment archaeal communities from the Salton Sea, California, USA - SS_3_D_1 metaG | ecosystem: Environmental > Aquatic > Non-marine Saline and Alkaline > Hypersaline >...
CATCCAGGGCCCGCAGATCGACCTGAAGCAGATCGCCGCCGCCGCGCTGGAAAACCGCCCGGAGATCCGCCAGGCCTTCCTCCAGCTCAAGGCCGCCGCCGTGCGGAAGAACATCGCCAAGAACGAACTGCTGCCCCAACTGGACCTGATCCTCGAGACCTCCATCGCCGGGCTCGACAAGGCCGGGCGGATCACCGACGGCTGGGACGACCAGTGGAAAGGCGCCCATCCGGGTTTCCTGATCGGCCTGCGGCTGGACATGCCCGTCGAGAACAACGTCGCCAAGGCCCGCCTCCGCCGGCGAAAGCTGGAGATCCGCCAGCAGATCTCCCAGCTGCGGACGACGGTGGACACGGTCCTTCTGGAGGCGAAGATCTCCGCCCGGGAGCTGGCCACCAGCTTCCGCGAGATGCAGACCCGCCACCAGTCGGTCGCGGCCGCGCGGGAGGACGTGCGGATCCTCCAACAGCGGTGGCAGAGCCACGCCGGGGCGCGCAACAAGCCGGCCCTGGGCTATATCGAGCTGCTGATCGACGCCCAGGACCGCCTCGCCGAGGCCGAGGAAGACTTCGCGCGGAGCACCGTCATCTATAACGTCGCAGCCGTCAACCTCCAGCGGGCCCAGGGCACGCTGCTGAAGTACGAAGACCTCGAGGTCCGCCGCATCAAGCAGGAGGGCCCCGACGAGCTGCGGATCGAGAAGGTCGAACGGCCGCCGCTCGACGCGAACTCGGCGACGGAGTCCTGACGCCGCCATGTTCGCCCCAACGAGATTGCTGCTGATCCTGTCGGCCGCCGCCCTGGCCGACGGGCCCGCCGTGCGGCTCGCCGGGGGGCGATCGGAGGCCGTCAAGGCCGTCACCGCGCCCAGCGAGGACCTGACGCTCTCGTTCACGCTGGCCGGGCGGATCGCGGGGCTGCGGGTCGCCGAGGGCGCGAAGGTCCGCGTCGGCCAGCCGCTGGCGCAGCTCGACGACGCCGTCGAGCGGACGCGGGCGGCGCTGCTGAAGGCGAGGGCCGACGACGCGACGGGCGTGAAGGTCGCCGAGCTTCGCCTCGCCCGCGCCCGCGCCGTGCTGGAGAAGGTCGAGGCGGCCTACGCCCAGAAGGCCGCCCCCGCCCGCGAGCTGGCCGACGCCCGGATGGACGCGGCGATGGCGGAGCTGGACGTCCAGGCGGCCCGGCTGGCACGGGAGCAGGCCAGGGGCACGTATGAAGAGGCCCGGCTGATGCTGGAGCGGATGCGCCTGGTGAGCCCCTCCGCCGGCCGCGTCGAGCGCATCAGGGCGCGGGCGGGCGAGTCCGTCGACGCCCTCGCCCCCGTGCTGCGGATCGTCCGGATCGACCCGCTGTGGATCGACGTGCCCGTGGACCTGGCCCGCGCTCGCAAGCTGTCGGTCGGGCGAGCGGCGAAGGTCCGCTTCGCGGGCGACTCGGCCGAGGCGACCGGCGAGGTCATCCACGTCGCCTCCGTCGCCGACGCCGCCAGCGGCACGCTGGCCGTCCGCGTCCGCCTGCCGAACCTCGCCGCCCGCCCCGCCGGCGAGCAGGTGACCGTCCGCTTCCCGCCGGCGTCCGCCGGGGCGTACAAGACCCCCGTCAAGTAGCGCCTTCTCTGCTCAGCCGGAACTCCCGGGTCAACTTGCCGGCGCCGCCGTTGTATCATGGGGGCATGGCGTGCGCCCTTCGCGGCCCGCATCCGGCCGCGGTTCGCTCGCCGAACGACGGAAGGACACGGACGCATGAAGCACATCGGATTCCGCACAGCCCTCGCCGCCGTGCTTGCGGCGGCGTCGGCGACGGTCGCGGGGGCGGACGAGATCGATGAGCTGGTCAAGAAGCTCCAACCCCCCGCGAGGTTCATCAACTACCGCCCGCGGTTTCACCACCGCGAGCAGACGTTCACCTTCCAGCACGCCAGGGGCCCGATCAAGCGGACCTGGCGGCTGATCATGGACGGCAAGCGGCACGTCGCGCTGCTGCGGGACGGCGACATCCAGTTGCTGGCGAGATCGCCGGGGACGGCCCCCACCGTCCTGCGGATGCCGACCGGGCGGTACCACCTGGACAACCTGCTCGGCCCGTCGCTGCCGACAGACCCGTTCATCCAGAAGAAGATCCGCTACACCCCCCAGGGCGGCAGCAACGTCAACGAGACCGACCACCTCCGCTTCGGCGGCAAGTCGATGACGCTCGTTCGGCGGTATCGCGGCGGGGGCAGCGAGGTGCTCAGCCAGTTCGCCCTCACCGTCGACCCGATCTTCGGGTACATGATCGAGGGGCGGACGAAGGTGACGTTCGGCAAGCCGCCGACGCGGCGCGAGACGACGTCGGGGGCGTTCTGCCCCGGCTGCTACGTCCCCTGGCCGGGCCGGCGGATCTTCGACCGGACAGTCTTCTGCCCCGGCGGGACGACGGAGTACCGCGGATGGGCGAACAACCTGCTGGCGATGGATCGCGCCGACCAGCGCGAGGAGGCCTTCACGTGGCGCGACGGCGGGTTCATCGCCTACCTGAACCGCAAGACCGGCTGGAGCCTCTGCCGCACCCGCAGCGACGGCGGAGGCGACGCGCCAATGAGCCTCGACGGCGCTCACAACGACTTCCAGATCAAGATCCCCTTCCCCGAGGAGTTGGAGAAAGACCGGGCCGATCGGGAGGTCTACCGGTCCACCCACCGCATGTTCTGCATGCCCCCGGAGCTGACGAAGCACGTCTGGGACAACATGAAGCTCCTCCCGGTCGGCAAGGAGGCGGTCATCATCCGCATCGGCGCGAAGGAGACGTTCGAGGACCAGCCGGTCGCCCTGACCGAGCCGGTCCGCGGGCTGGTCTGGACCTCCGGCGGGCCCGAGCTGACCGACCGCGACTCCTACTCCGGAAAGAAGTCGCTGATCATCAAGGGCACGCAGTGGCCGAACCTGCCCCGGGTCTGCCTCCTGCCGAACCGGAAGTACCGCCTCGAGGCGATGTTCAAGGTCAAGGACCTCACCGGCGAGCAGCGGGTCGAGCGGCGGAGGCAGTACGACCTGGAAGCCGCCCGCCTCCGCCAGGCCGGCAAGACCCCCGAGCCCTACGCGGCGCCCAAGCAGCACGCCGAGGCCTACATCACCGGCCATCTCTACGAGTGGTCGCCGGACTCGAGGCAGTGGCTGGTCCGCCAGCAGACCTCCGTCGCGCGGGGCGACAAAAGCGAGTGGCAGAAGGTCGAGCTGGAGTTCACCTGCCCCAAGTGGGACGCGTTCATCCACATCGTCTTCGTCGTCGACTCCGGTTGGGCGTACATGGACGACTTCAGCCTGATGAGGGTCCCGTGATCGCCGGCGGCGGCGGAATTCGTGAATCCATCGCCCGCCGGGAGCGTCTGACCGCGTAGGAAGGGAGATCACCGCGGATGAAACGGCTGCTGATATACACGGTTATCGTCCTCGTGGTCCTGTCGGGCTTCGGCACGTGGGTGACGTACTGGTCGCAGCACCGGGCGCCGCGATTTGCCACCAGGATGATGAGGGCCGCCCGGCCCGACACGGACACGCCGCTGGCCCGGAGCATCCGCCTGGTCGGCGTCCAGCCGGACGGGTCCGACGACCTGCTCGACGCCGACGGGAAGAAGATCGGCGAGATGTTCGCCTTCCTCGGCCGCAGCGGCCGCAGCTTCCGCGACGACCGCGTCGTCCGGACATTCGTCTTCGAGCTGCCCAGGACCGCCGACAAGATCACGCCGTTCAGCCAGTTCACGATCTGCGCGCCCGGGGAGCGATACCACGAGTTCGGCGGCGGCTGGCGGCACGCCGTGGTCGACGACGGCGACCGGCGGCTGGTGCTGTACGCCACGGAGTTCCGCCCGATGATCTGGGACTCGGGGGCCTTCGGCAGCGAGCGCGTGCCGATCGACCACGTGGACGTGGTGCTTCGGCTGCACCAGGGCATCTCCGCCGACCAGGCCGTCCGGTTCACCGGGCCGTTCGAGCCCGGCGCGACGTTCTCGAAGACCGTCCGGGGCAATAGCTACACACTGACCATCCGCCCGGACCGCGGAAACCGGGTGCAATTCGAGCTGGCCAGCCCGGGCTATCTGGACAGCGAATTCCCGCTGCTGGTCTGCGACAAGGCCGGCGAGATCTACCGGGCGGACCGCCACAGCTACAGCGGCGGCCCGCGCGGCACGAGAATGAAGTGCTCGCTGCGGGAGCTGACCTGGGAGCAGGTCGCGGCGATCGGCTTCAGCGACCGCCCCCTCCAGAAGACCTTCCACAACATTCGGATCCGCTACACCGACCGGCCGGAGCGCGAATACGCCGACTACGTCTACAAGATGGCCTCGGCGCTCGGCCGATCGCCCAAGGACGTCGTCCGCAGCTCGATCCGCACAGTGGAGGACGCGATCAAGGTCCTGGACGTCGTCCGCGGCGAACACGTCGAGCGGGCCGCCGACCGGATCATGTCGAACCGGACCGGCCGGCTCACGGACGGGCAGCGGAAGAAGATCCGCGCCACCGCGTCGGCCTGGCTGGCCGTGCCCTACCCGAAGGTCCGCCTGGCGGGCGTCCGGCTGGGGCTGAAGACCGGCGGCGGCGAGCCGTTCTTCGCCGCGGCGATACGGCTGCTGTCCGAGGAGGACTCCTACGTGGCCTCCCAGGCCGCCTCCGCGCTCGGCAACCGGGGGCAGAACGTCGAGCTCCCGCCGGCGATCGCGGGGCAGATCAAGGACCGGCTGCTGACCGGCGCGGCGAGGAGCACCACGCCCACGCTGATGCGGGTGCTGACCGGCAGCCGGACGCCGGCGACCACGGCGGCGTTGGTCGAGCTGCTCGGCGCCGACGGCGCCCGGCCGTGGATCTGGTGGCCGGCGGCGGAGCAGCTCGGGCGGCGGAAGCACTTCAAGGACCGCACGGCGCTGCCGAAGGAGCTCCGCCTCCGCCTGATCCTCGCCGCCGGCGCGCAGGAGGGCGACGGCCCGCTCGCCGCCGAGGCCTTCGCCATGCTGCCCGGCCTGATGACGGCCGAGCTGCTCCGGTTCGACGGCAGCGTCTTCACGGCGGTGCAGAGGAAGCTGCTGGCCGAATCGGGCAGGCCGGCTGCCACGAAGGCCATCGTCGACTTCCTCCGCAACACCGGCGCGGTGGCCGCCTCCCCCTGGGCGCTGGATCGCATGGTCAAGCAGCTGAACCTGTGGTACGACCTGGACCTCGGCCGGCTCGGCTGGGACGCCCGCCGGCAGACGCCCGACGCCCACAAGAGGGATTGGCCGTCGATCGTCGGTCAGGCCGTCGCGTGGTACGACGGCGGCGGGGCGAGCAAGCAGCCGCGCCCGCCGGGCGCGGGCGGGCCGTTCGGGGCGGCCGTCGAGTTGACCGTCCAGGGGCGAAGCACCAGCACGGCCCCGTGCTACGTGGATCTCGAGGACGCCGAGGCGTTCGCCTGCCCCAAGGACGTCTACAACGGTGGCTCGAAGAAGCGCGAACAGTGGTGCAGGACCCGCGGCGTCGACTTCCGCGTGTACGTCTATCGGAGCAGGCGATCGCTGACGTGCTACGGCCTGTCGATCTCGCCGGTGCCCCGGCGGTGGTGGACGAGCCTCACGCGGTCCGACCTGGACCGGGCCCTCGACCGGTCCGCGAAGGACCACAACAGCATCGACGCCGACCTGCTGAGGTCCCTGCCGGCCACCTTCGCCTTCCGCACCCGCGAAGGCGGCGAAGGCGTCCTCCAGGTCACCGCCATCGACGGCAAGAGCCGAACGATGACGATCCGTTACAAGATGCTCAAGTGATCTCGAACGCCGCGGGCCCCGGGCGTGTGAGGAAGAACGAGGCGGCCTGGGCCTCTTCGGGAAACTCCCTCGCGTAGTCGCCCCGCCACTGCTCCAGCAGGGCCTCGGCGCGGTCCCGGGCGACGAGGGCCCAGACGCTCCCGCCGAAGCCGGCCCCGAACCCCGTCGCCGCCGCCGCGCCCAACTGCCGCGCCCGGCGCGACAGGAAGCTCGTCTGCGGGATCTGGTTGCCCAGGAGCGTCTCGGCCAGCTTCTGCGACCGATCGACCAGCTCGCCGAAGGCCGCGAGGTTGCCGTCCGTCAGCGCGTTGCCCGCCGCCGGGACGATCACCTCGCTCTCGGCCAGGAAGTGCTCGAACCGCGTCGTCAGCTCCCGCGCGGACATCGGCCCGCCTTCGGGCAGGCCGGCCAGCACGTGCCGCATCCGCTCGGCCGCCGCGTCCGGCTCGTCGGACCCCAGCGCCGCCGCGATGTGCGGATCGCTTCGCCCGGTGGCCTCCCGCCACGCCTCCGCCACCGCCGCCGCCCGGCGCGACGCGCGGTTGTAGCGATCCATCGCCTCGCCGGTCTTCTCCGCGACCGCGCCGCTGGCGGCGACCGCGAAGCACCAGCCGGTGGGCAGCTCGATCGCCCGCTCCCACCGGACGGGGCAGTAGGAGTACTGGCTCAGCCGGCCCGCCCGGCTGCACAGGATGGCCGTGTGGTCCTCGCTGCCGCCGAACGTCCCCACCCCCTTGTCGCCCGCCAGGTCGCCAAAGCTCTGCCCGTTCTCGACCGTCGCGAGATAGCCCGCCAGGTCCTCCGCCACGTCGATGTTCCGCCGGTACCCGTCCCGATCGGCCAGGGCGTTGATCTTCATCAGCACCAGCGAGCAGGCGATCATCAACGCGCTGGAGCTGCTCATGCCCGCCGCCGGCGGCAGGTCGCCCGCCACCGCCATCTCCGCCCCGTGCAGCTCGCCCGGGAAGTTCCTCGCCAGCCGCCGCGCGACGGTCATCGGGTAGTTCGACCAGTGGCCGACCGGCCGGACCAGCTCGCCGGAGAAGGCGAACTCGCACTCGTCGTCCATATCCAGCGCGAACGCGCGGATCCGCGCCTCCTCGCGCGGCACGGCCACGATGCAGATGCCCTGGCTCGCCGCCGCCACGACGCTCCGTCCGCCGGCGTAGTCGGTGTGCTTGCCCAGCACCTCCAGCCGCCCCGGGACGAACCACGCGCCGGCCGCCGCCCGCCCGTCGAGGCCCGCCTCGATCAGCCGGGCGGCACAGCGGGCGATCAGCTCCGCCTTCGCCCCGGCCGCCTCGCCCAGCCCGCCGGCGGCCAGCAGCGGCGCGGTCCGCTCGACGTCGGTCAGTCCCGCCAGGTGTTCGGCTCGGCTCACAGGTTCACCTCCACGTCGGCCAGGCGGGCCTTCACGCCCGCGATGTCCTCCCGCCTCGACAGGTCGAGGACGGGCTCGTCGAACCGCAGCACGTCGAACGTCTCGCCCAGCTCCCGGCGGGCGTACTCGACGGCGTCGGGCAGCTCCTTCTCGCCGCGCGACGAGAGGCCGATCGACCCGCACGCCTCGAAGATCACCGGGCGGAACCGCCAGCAGTTCATCGACACGTACACCGGTCGCCCGATTGCCGCGAGCTGTTCGTCCGTCGGCTTCTCGATGATCTCCGCCAGGTGCCCGTCGGCGTCGGCCCGAACGATCGCGTAACCGGCGATCCGTTCGGCGGGGATCGTCCCGCCGGCCAGCAGCCCCTCACGCCGGAAGGCCGCCAGCCCGCTGCCGGTCAGCTCCTCCCGCAACGCCCTCAGCGCCGACGCAGGATAGTAGTTGTCCGAGTTGATCACGACCACATCGTCGGCGCCGGCGAATTCCCTCGCCGCCGCCGTCGCGTCGGCCGTGCCGAGCGGCTCGGCCTGAACGGCAAACGTCACCGCCAGCCGCGTCACCCGCCCCGCGCCGTAGGCCTCGCGGATCTGCCGATGCTCCGGGCCGATCACCAGGCACACGCCGCGATAGCCCGCGTCGGCCAGCGCCGACAACGTGTAGTCCAGGAACGGCCGGCCGATCGGGATCAGCGCCTTCAGACCCGTATCGGCGGCGCGGGCTTCCTCCTCCGTCAGCTCCGCCTCGCCGGAGGCCTTCCGCATCCGCCTGCCCAGCCCTCGCGCCAGGATGACCGCCTTGTCCATCGCCGCTCCCGTTCGCTTACCTGACCGCGACTGTCCCGTCGACGCGGGCGAAGTTCCCGCCCCGATCGATCGTGCCGAAGTAGATCCGAATCGCGCCTCGCCTCGCCGGGCGAATCGCCGCCGTGAAGGCCACCTTGTCCGTCCTGCCCTCGTGCGTCTTGCCCCAGACGACCGAGTCGCCGCTGCTACAGAAGAACACGCTCGCCCCCAGCCGCACGTCGTCGGTGATCTCCGCCGAGATCCGCAGCGCCTTCGTCCCCGGCGCCACCGACTTCGGATAGCTCAGCCGAATCGTCGGCGCCGCGCCGTCGTTCGGATCGACGTGGTCGCCCAGCAGCCGCGTGTGGGCCAGCATGGCCGTGTTCTCCCGAGAGAACCGCACCCGGCCGGACGGCGGGAGCTTCCGGAAGTAGTTCCGCCCCAGCGCCCGGAAGCCGTTGCCCATGATATACAGCCCGTCGACACGATGGTCGTGCCAGAGCCCCACGGCGTGGCCCAGCTCGTGGGCGACCGCGCCGAAGCCGTCCTCGATGAACTCGAACCGCGGCGAGTCGGGCCGGCCGGCCCCGAGGGCCCGGCGCCCGGCGATCGGTGTCGCGTCGGCCAGCAGCTTCATCTGGTCGGCCACCGTCGTCGCGCAGAACATGTCCTGGAGCATCCACGCCGAGAACAGCCCCACCCCGCCGACGGCCCCGACCCGCCCGCCGAGGGCCACCCCGCCGGGCCATTCGTAGCGGTTCGGGCCCGGGTCATACGTCTCGGCGATGATCACGTACAGGTGCCGGTCCGCCGGCCCGAGGGCCGACGTCACCTCCGGCAGGACGGTCCGCCACTGCTTCGTGAAGCTGTAGCTCGGCGCCCCGTTGTAGTCGCTCGCCTTTCCCCGACCCCTCACCAGGTGCACCTTCGGCTTGCCGTCGGCGGCGAACTCGAAGTCCAGCCCCTCGCAGCGATGGCCCGCGTCGGTCAGGCTCGTGCGGTACAGATCGCTGACGAACGTCATCACGACGGTGATCTTCTCCCGCCACGCCCGCGTCGGCTTCCGGTCGGCCGGTACGAAGTACACCAGCCGCACCTCGTGACGCCTGCCCAGCTCGCGCAGCGCCGGCGGCACGCGCACCGGGCGGGGGGCAGGCGCCCCCGCCGCGGGAGCCCTCGCCGCAGGGCCGCAGCAGGCGATCACGATCAGCAAGGCACGCATTCACGACTCCATTCGTCATTATCGGCGATTCGAGCGCGCCTGTCGCCCGCTGTCGAGCATTCGGCGTTCAGCGTTCTTCGTTCGACATTCGGCCGCCCCGCGGCCGTCACGTTTCGATCTGCCACAGATCCACCTGGCTGTGCGGCAGGTAGGGCTTGCCGATGATGCTCGGCCGGCCCGTGCTTCCGATGTCGGCGACCTTGGCTTCGTGCGTGCCCTGGGGGCAGTCGATCGTCATCTGCTCGAACCGTCCGGTCCCGTCATTCAGCATCAACAGGAGCTTGGGCGCTGGGTTCTTGCCGAGGTGCATCTCGCCGCAGAAGATGTCCGCCCGCCCGTTGCCGGTGAAGTCGGCCACCTCCAGGCTGTGCGGGTGGAACAGGTCGTCGCGGAGGACGTGAAGCTCGGCGAAGTCGGGCCCTTCCAGCCAGACCAGCCTGCCGGGATGGGACTCTCCCTCGGCCAGCACGATGTCGACGTGCCCGTCGCCGTTGAGGTCGGCCAGCGCCACGCGCGCCTGGGCGAACCCGTCGATCAGGACGCGGCGGCCCCACGGCTCGCGCGGATCGCCGCCGGGCTTGAAGAGATTTGCCCCCGCGACAATCTCGTTGACGCCGTCGCCGTCGACGTCGGCGATCCGCGCGCCTTCGACCTCCACGCCGTCGGCGATCAGGTGGCAGCTCGTTTCGGGCCAGGGCTCGACGCGCGGGTCGGCGGGGATGTCGAAGTACACCGCCTTCCTCGCCTGCTGGGACAGGATCACCAGCTCGCCTTTCCCGTCGCCGTCGACGTCGCCGACCGCCTGGTCGTGGTACTTCAGGAATCGGTCGGTGATGACGCGGCGCGTCCATCGCTGCGTCGGGTCCGGCGGGTTCTCCCACCAGTAGAGGTGGCGGCCGTTGTGCTGCTCGCCGGCGACCACGTCCGGCCGCCCCGTGCCGGTCAGGTCCCACGCCACCCCGCCGGCCTCCAGCTCGCCGCAGCCGATCGTGTGACGCTCCCACGTCGGGTGCTCGTACCACACCAGGTTGCCCGCCGCGGCCGGCCGGCCCTCGCCCGGGCCGAACTTGCCCCCCACGATGATGTCCAACTGCCCGTCACCGTTGACGTCGGCGATCAGCAGGATGTCGTTCTCGCTGCCCGCCGGGGCCGCGTCGATCACCGTGTGACGAAAGCGAAGCGGGGAAACCTGTGGCATATCTCTCGCCTCCGAAACTCGCCGTCCACCCGAACAGACGGCGATCCGGAGTTCCTTTCGCCCCTCCGGGGCTCGTTGCAATGGGGGGCCTGCTACCGGGGGCTTGCGCCCTTGGCCATCGCCTGCCGGCCCTTCGCCGCGCCGGAGGCTGCCGCGCTCGACGCCGCGCCGCTCAGGTTTGCAGGCGCAGCGTCAGCAGGTCCTTCTCGATGATCTCGTCGGTCCGCGCGACGATCGCGTCGAAGTCGCACGGGGCGAGGAAGTATCGGCCGGTCAGGCGGTCGGCCCGGCCGCTGACGAGCTGAAGGGCCAGGTCGCTGACCACCTCGGGCTGCGCGTCGCGCCCGCTGTCGAAGATGTCCTTGAGCCCCGGGCACCATTTCCGCCCGCCTTCGTCGTTCAGGATGAACTCGGTCATCGCCGTGCGGATCGCCGGCGGCGCGATCGCGAAGACCTTCACGCCGTGGTCCGCCAACTCGGCGGCCAGGCCCTCCGTCAGCCGCATCAGGGCCGTCTTCGAGCTGGCGTAGCTGGTGCGGTGCGGGTGCGGATCGCCCACCCCGCCGGAGCTGACGACGTTGAGGATGTACCCCCGCCGGCGGGCGACCATCCGCCCGGCGACGGCCCGGCAGCACAGGAACGACCCGTACAGGTTCACCCGCACGTCGCGGAACCAGCGGTCGGGATCGGCCTGCCAGACCGGCGCGATCACCGAGAACGTCCCGGCGTTGTTGACCAGCACGTCGACGGGCCCGACGTCGGACTCGACGCGGGCGACCATCGCCTCCACGTCGGCCTGGTTGGTCACGTCGGCCTGGACGGGCACGACCCGCCCGCCGAAGGCGATGATGCCGCCGACCGTCGAGTCCAGCTCGTCGGCCAGCACGTCGGCAACGACCACCGTCGCGCCCCGCTCCGCGGAGGCCCCCGCAACGGCCGCGCCCAGACCCCGCGCCGCTCCCGTGACGATCACCACCGCACCGTTGAGATCCATCTCTGTTCCCTCGAGCGAGTCGCCTGTCGCGGACCACGTGGTCCGGCTGCACGTGCCCACAGCATAGCGTCTGGGGCGGCGGGGGCAATGCCCGTCTCCGCCCGGCGCCCGCGTGCCCAACGAAGCGCTGGCGGAATCCGGCGCCGCGCGGTACACTGGGGAGCGTTCGGATCTCCGGCCTGCCCGAACAAAGGAGGCTTGCCATGGTGCGCATCTCCGGCGCGATCGACACGGTGATCCGGGGGTCTCTGGTGGTCCTGCTGCTGGGCCCGGCCGCGGCGGCCGACAGGGCGGAGGTCACGCTGAACTTCGACCCGCCGGGACCCGCCGCGAACCGGCTGACAATCACGCTGACGGCCACGGCCAGCGGCATTACGAAGAGCGACACCGACACCACGGACATCTCCGGCTGGCTCGGGACGATCCTGACCGCGACGGCCAACCACGCCACGCACGAGGCGCGGGTGACGGGGCTGGAGTTCATCGGCGGCGACGTGTCGGCCAGCGACCTGTCGTTCACGCTGAACTACTTTCTTATTGGCAGCATCCGTGCCTCGGGGACGGGCCTCGGGGGGACGGCGACCACGTTCTCCCCGCCCGGCAGCGTCACCGGCCAGACGTTCCCCACCCAGGAGCACGCGATCCTCCTCAACAGGGGCGTCTTCCACGCCTACGGCACGGGGGTGGTCGGCGGCCTCTTCGATCCGGTCACCGTCCATCTCGCCGACGAGCCGATCACGGCCACCAGCTTGGGGACCGGAAAGCTGCTCCTCGGCCCACCCGCCGACCAGGCCGGCCGGGCCGTCTACGACGTGACGCTCGAGATGCCCCTCGACGTCGACGAGACCGTCGTTGACGATGGCGGCACGTCCGCGAGGGTCACCGGCGACGGCCTCGTCCGCGCCCGGGGGCAGATGAGCCTGCCCGTGGCGATGCTGGGCGACCTGGACGGCAGCGGGGCGGTCAACGCGGCCGACATCGACGTCCTCTACGGCCACCTGCCCTCGACCGATCCGGCCTACGACGTCAACGGCGACTGGGCCGTCGACCAACAGGACGCCGACACACTTGTCCACGACGTGCTCGGCAGCGAATACGGCGACGCCGACCTGGACGGCGACGTGGACGTGTGGGATTACCTGACCTTGAAGGTCGCCGCCACCCGAGAGCCCCCTCTGCCGGCGCCCGGCTGGGCCGACGCAAACTTCGACGGGCTCGACGGCGTCGGATACGCCGACTATGTCCTCGCCCGCGACCACTTCGGCTGGTCGGCCGGCCCGCGCGCCCCGTCCGCCGCCATCCCCGAGCCGGCCACGCTGACGATCCTCTCCCTGGCCGCCCTAGGCCTGCTGAGAGCTCGAAGGCGCAGCCACAGCCCCACGACCCCTCTCACCTGACGCCCCAGACGCGCCGTAAATTGGGGACACCATCGTAAATTGGGGACACCATACTATTTTCCGGGCATTCGGGGCCGACCGTGTGTCTACGGCGAGTTCCGGCATGTCTGGCTCATGCCGGAACGGCCCGATGCGTCCGGAAAATAGTTGGTGTCCCCATTTTTGGGGAAGGGACGGTCACCCGCGGCTGGATGACCGTCCCGAACCTCGATTGCTTCTGATGCGGGCGACTATTCGGTGCGTTCGCGGGTTCGGCCTCCCTCGCGACCGCCGCCCTCGCGGCCGCCGCCACGCCCGCCGCGGCCTCGGTTGCGCATCTCCTCAAAGCGTTTGCGCCGCTCGGCCGCCTGCTGCTTCTGCTCGTCGGTGTAGGAGGCCTGGACCTTCTGGTAGGCGTCGCGCATGATCTGCATCTTGGCCTCGCGCCCCTCGACCTTGGCCGCCTGCGCGCGGGCGTCGTCCATGATCTTCTTCTGGGCGTCGGTCATGATGATGCCGCCGGGCCCGCGATGGGTGACGCGGCGCTGGGCCTCTTCCATCAGCTTGGCCTGCTCCGGCGTCAGGATCCGGTGCTTGATCTGGGCGTTCATCTGCTCCTGAAGCTCGCGGATCTTCGCCATCGTCTGCTCGCGGAGAGCGGCGATCTGCTTCCTCTGATCGGCCGACAGGTCGGGGATCCGCGCCGTGTAGTCCGGCAGCATCCCGCCGCCGGTGAACCGGCCGCCGAAGGCCATGCCCCCGCCGCCGGGCCTGCCGCCGCCGGGCCTGCCGCCACCGGCCCTGCCGCCGCCGGCCCTGCCGCCGCGCTCGCCGGCCTGAGCGACGGCCAGGAAGACCATCGCGCCCACCGCCAGCATCGTCACCGCCACTGCCATCCAGTTCCGTCTCATGCCTGTTTCTCCTTCCAGGATTGTCGGACACGCCGGCGGCCCGGACGATCCGTTACCTCGCCCGAATCCCAGGCTGCCCCTTGGCATCTGCGAGCTGCACACAGCCGCACACAGCCGCACACAGAGTACAACGCGGAGACTCGGCGTCTATTGCCCCGGCTCTTCAGAGCCCCCCTGCCCGCTCAGTCTTTCTTCAGGTGATACAGCCGGAAGTACTCGTGGGCGAGGATCGACATGGTGGCCACGTCCACCAGCTTGCCCGCCAGAAGATGGCTCTGCCGGAGGATGCCCTCGAACTTGAAACCGACCGCCTCGTTCAGCCGGATGTTGTGGAAGTTCGCGCCCGACGTCTTCAGATACACCCGCCGCAGGCCAAGCTGATCGAACGCGTAGGCCAGCACCACCTTCGTCGCCTCGGCCGCGTACCCCTTGCCCCGCGCCGCCGGGTCGCCCACCAGCTTCGTCATCTCCGCCTGCCCGACCTGTTCGTCGATGCCGAGCAGGCAGAACAGGCCCATGCCCTTGCCCTGCTCGTCGCAGAGCAGCAGGGGAAGGTCCCCCTCCGGGTCCGCCGGCCCCGACAGCCGCGCCAAGATGCCCGCGAGGTGCTCCTTGCTGAACGTCTGCCGAATGTCGCGCTCGGTGGACCACGCCTCGAGCAGCGGCCGGTCGGCCCGGGTCGCCGGGCGAAGCGCGACCCGTGTCCCGCGGATCACCAGGCCATCGCTGCCGCCCGCCTCAACGCGGAACTCCACCGCCTGAGAGCCCACCGGCGGGGCCGACTGCCCGCCCGGTTCGCCGGCGGAACCCTCGAAGCCCCGGTCCGTGATGCAGCGAAGCACCTCCCCGGCGAAGTCGATCAACTGACCCGAGTCGCAGCCCGACTCCACCAGTTGCTTGACGACCGTGTTGGCCAGCACGCGGCACATCACCTCACGCTGCTGATGCGTCACGTCCCGGGCTTGCTCGTCCGTGGTCGCCATCTCCCTCCTTCTATCGGCTGCCGGCGGCCGCGCGATTCTCACTTCTCCAACAACGAGTCGAAGATCCGCCACGGCTCGAACAGGTTGGTCCGTGACGAATCGTATCCGACCCGTCGGACGGGGGGCTGTTCGCGATTCTCTTCTCCGGGCGAGTTGCCCGGCCGGTGGTGCGAGTCCTATGTTTCCTGTGGGCATATGGCAACCGGCCGCCAGGACCGTCCGCGACGCGCCGGCTGCGCCGCCGGACGCCGCCTCGGAGCGGCGGGAGGCCGCCGGTCCGCCCGCGTTGCGGGTCGGCGCCTACGACCCGGGCCTTTTTCCGCGTCGCTACTGTTTCCGCCGATCGAAATGGCCGATGCGAACAAGGACGCTTCGGCCCGGCGTATGTGGAAGGTCCGTGGCCGCGGAACCCGAGCAGTTTGGATGAGAACATGCAAACCATCGCGATCGTGAACGAGAAGGGCGGAACGGGCAAGACGACCACCTCGGTGAGTCTCTCGGCGGCCATGGGGGAGCTCGGCAAGCGGGTGCTGCTGATCGACCTGGACGGTCAGGGCGCCTCGTCTCGCTGGCTGGGCGTGGAGGAAGACAACCGGCTGGCCGACGCGCTGGTCCACGGCACGGGGCTCGAGCCGGTGCCCGACGTGATCCCGGGCGTCTCGCTGGCCCCGGCGACGGGCAAGCTGGACTCGGTCGCCCACGATCTGCGCCCCACGCAGGGCGGGCAGCTCCGCAAGGTCCTGCGCCAGTTGGGCAACCGGTTCGACTACGCCTTCATCGACTGCCCCCCGAGCCTGGGCAACCGCCTGATCGGCAACGCCCTGCTGGCCGCCACACACGCCGTCGTCCCCGTCGAGACCTCCATCCTCGCCCTCGACGGGCTCCGCATCCTGCTGACGACCCTCGAGGACGTCCGCGAGGGCTTCGGCCATAACATCGCCCTCGCCGGCGTGCTGGCCTGCCGGTTCGATTCGCGGACCCGCCTCAGCCGGCTCGTGCTGGCCGAACTCAAACGAGCCCTGCCCGAGAAGGTCTTCCAGACCGTCATCCGCGAGAACGTCCGGATGCGGGAGTGCCCCGCCTCCGGCAAGAGCATCCTCGAGTTCGCCCCCGACTCCCACGCGGCGGAAGACTACCGGGCGCTGGCCAAGGAGGTCCTCTCGGTCGTGCCTGCCACGCCGGTCTCGTCGGCCTCGGCCGGCGGGGTGGAGTTCTCCGCCCCCGAGCGGGAGGCCCTGGCCGACTTGCGGAACCGGGCCGCCGCCAGCCTCCGCGAAGCGGCGGGCGGGATGCCTTGGCAGAACCGCGAGGCCACGGCGGACCCGAAACCCGAACAGGCCGATGCAGAGACCCCCGCGCCGCAGCCGCCGGCGGCCGAACCCGAGAATCTCAAGGTCCACGTGGCCAAGCTGGCCGAGTCGAAGCAGCGCCTCGAGGCCGAGCAGGACGCCGAGGAGTCCGGGGCGGGTCCGGCCGACGACGCGCCGGAACAGGACAGCGGCGGCGACGCGCCGGGGCAGGACAGCGGCGAGCAGGCCGCCGCGACGGCCGCGCCGCCGTCGGGCGCCGAGAAGCCGGCCGGCGAGCAGAAGCCGGCCGAGACGGAGCAGCGGAAGCCCTCGCCGATGCCGTGGTCGGCCCCCGTCCCGGCGGCGGTGTTGCGGCAGGCCGAGGCGACAGAGAACGCCCTGGTCCCGACGTCGCCGGAGGCGGACGACCTGGGCCCGGCGGAGTTCCGGCTGGACCGGTCCGATCCGGCGCCGGCGATTCCCCCGACCCGGACCGAGTCCGGCGGTCACTTCAACCTGGGTCAGCCGGTCGCGCCGCCTGCCTCCCCGTCGGCCTCCCCCCCCGCGGCGGGGCCGAAGCCGCCCGACACGCAGCCCGTCACGCCTCCAGGCGGCCCCTCCGCGCTCGACAAGCCTCCCGTCCGGCCGCCCGCCGACCGGACGCCCACCGTCTTGACCCCCACCGACCCGGCGGCGTCCGGCAAGGACGACGAAGGCGCACCGGCCCAGGTGACGATCCCCGCGGTGACCGTCGAGAGCGTCTCGGCTTCCAAGGCCCCGGCGACCGACAAGTCGGCCGACGGGCCGAAGCCCGACAGCTCGCCGCCGCCGACCGGCGAGGCGACCGACGAGGCGACCGGCGAGGCCGAGCGGCCGGACGAAGAGCCGCCCACCCCCGACGAGGCAGCCGATCCGAACGAGAAGTACCCGGCCCTTCGGGCCTACTTGCGGAAGTTGGAGGCGGAGGGGAAGCTGAAGGGCTCCGACGCCCGCAAGCCAGGCAGCGGTCCGAAGCAGCAGAACGGCCGGGAGAAGAAAGGCCTCTTCCGAAAGATGTTCGCGGGAAAATAGGCCATGAAGAAGAAGCAGAACGATGACATGGTAGCGGGCCGCCTTGGAGGCGTGTCCGGCCGCAAGGGAAAGAACAACCGCCACCCGGCCCCGAAGCCGGAGAACTACGGCAAGAACCGGTTGGGCATCACCTCCGACGCCGAGACCGACCCGCCCAAGTCGGCCGCCCCGCCGGGCCCGCGCCGGGCGCCCGCCCTCTCGCGCCCGCCGGCGACCGTCGAGGCGAAGCCCGCCGTGCCGACGGTCCGCATCGAGCCGGAACCGTCCTCGCCCCCGCCCTCGCCCCCGCGCCGGGCGACGGTCAGGCAGGCCCTCGCGATCCAGACGGGCACGCCCGGAGCGTTCGTCAGCTCGACGTTCAAGGCTGAAGAGCCGCTCTGGCGGCGGTACTCGTGGGCCATCCCCGCCGCCGGGACGCTGGTTGCCTTGCTGGTCGTCGGTGTGATCTGGCTGGCCATGGGGGACGATGACGAGGCCGGAATCCCGGGGACGGCCGTGGCCTTCCAGCCCCCCGCCGCCCCGCCGACGACGCCCCGACCGCCCCGCAAGCCCCAGCGAGCCGGCACGCGGCGGGAGGCGCCCTGGCCCAAGCGGCCCCGACCGCGCCCCATCGTCGTCACGCCGGCGACGTCCAGGCCGGCCGACCCCAACGCGGGCGGCAAGACCGTCTCCGGCCGGGCCGCCTCCCTGATGAATTGGGCCCGGAGGCTCCGCAACTCGCACACCCCGCGCCCGAAGCCCGCCCGGACAACGCCGAATCAGGACGCCAACACCCCCTCGACGCCGAAGCCCACCTGGCGGTATGTGCCCTGCCCGTCGGGCTTCTACTTCACCGGCGTGGTTCATCGGGGCAGCGAGACGCTGGCCAACATCAACGGCAAGTTCGTCACCGTCGGAGAATCTGTCCGCGGCGCGAGGATCATAGGGATCGGGGCGATGTCCGTCGAGATGCAGATGGACGACATGCGCTTCCACGTCGCCTTCGGCCCGCGGCCCGCCCGGTCGGACGCAGACGACCCGGACGACCCGGATGACGACAGATCGGGAGACGGCGAAGAGGCGGAAGAAGACGAGGAAGACGAGCAGCCGGAGAAATCCGGGAAGAAGAGCTCCCGGGATCGGAAGCGATCCGACCAGAGCAACGAAGAGGACGACGGCGGCCGTTGACCGCCTCGCCGCCCGGCCCGCGAGCCGATCGGCCCGGGGCTACTTCGCTCGTTCCGCCGGCGCCGTCAGCGGCGTGACCACTCGGAAACCTACGTCGTGCACCCTCTGATACGGCGCGTACGCCACGCGCAGCGACGCCGTCGCACGCTCCGGCCGATCGCGCCACGAGCCGCCGCGAACCACCTTCCGCCCCGCCAACGTTCGGGCATTCCGCCCGTCGCCCTCGCGGTACGGGTACGGGCGGTAGGTCGAGAGCGTCCACTCCCCCACGTTGCCCTGCATGTCGGCGAGCCCCCACGGATTCGGCTTGTAGCGGCCCACGGGCGCCGCGGCGGGGTGGCCGTCGTCCACGGCGGCGGCCCTCGGAAGGAAGTCCACCCGCCCGGGACCGCCGAGGGTGAACCTCGAGAGGCTCCGGTCGGCGAGGTTGGCGAACGGCCCGAAGTCGGCGTCGACCGGGCCGAACCACATCGCCTCGGCCGAGCCCGCGCGGCAGGCCCACTCCCACTGGGCCTCCGTCGGCAGCGTGAACGTCCGGCCGGTCTTCTCGCTCAGCCACCGGCAGAACGCCGCCGCCTGACGCCACGAGACGCGAACGGCCGGCTGGTCCGGCCCGTTGGCGGCGGCTCGCCCGCCCTGTTCGGCGATCCATCCGCTGTCGTGGCGGGGATCGAACAGCCGGTACTGCGCGTTGGTGATCTCGCAGGCCGCCATCCAGAACGGTCGCTCGACCGTGACGGCACAGGAGTTCTGGTCGGTCGTCTCGCCGTCGCCCATGACGAATCGCCCGGCCGGGATCGCCCTCAGTTTCAGGCGGACCGTTCGCGGCGGACGATCGCCTTTCGCGTCGGGGCGGGCCTCCCCGGCCGAGCCCGGCGCCTCGGACGCCCGCGCCTTGCCCAGCACGATGATCTGCTCGACACGGCTCCCGGCGGCGGCCTGCCGGGCCCGGGCCTTCGCCGCGTCGAAGGGCCAGCCGGGCACGTTCGGCGGATCGGGCGGCCAGTCCTCCGCTGCCGGGGCGACCTGGCGGACCTTCGCCCGGCGGCGGGCGATCTGCCCGGGCGTCTCGGCCTCGGCCTCCGGATCGACCGGCGCCGTGCCCAGGCGCCTGGCCAACTCGCCCTGCCGGCGACGCCATCGGGCCAGGCGATCCGCCGCGACGGCCTGCGTCTCCGTCCACGTGCCGTGGCAGGGCGCGTTCAGGTCGATCCACGTGATCAGCCGCTCCCACTCGGCCGGGCCGAGCTTCACGTTGTGGTGGCCCTTCTCCAGCCGCCGGATCAGCAGGCTGGTCGAGGCGTGGTACTCCATCGGCACCGGCCGATCGACGGCCGCGCCTCGGCGACGAACGAACGGGTGCAGGGCGACGTAGCTCTGCGGGAACGGCCCCGCCGTCCGCCCGCCGGTGGCTGACACCTTCGTGCCCGCGACGCTCTTGAGGCTCGGGATCGACTGCCCGCCCGCGATCGCCTCGCCGTCGTGGCAGCCGAGGCAGCGCCGGTCCAGCACCGGCTGAACTTCGCGAACGAAGCTGAACCCCCGCTCCGGCCCGCGCCACGGCGAGATGGCCGACGGGGGGCGCTTCCGGGCGATCGCCTTGGCCGCCCCGGCCGGGACGGCCTTCGGTCGCTCGTGGCATCCGAGGCACGAGACGGCCCGGCCGGCCGCCGCGACGAACGAGCCCCGCATCTGCTGAATCGCACGCCCCTGCCCGTCCAGCGGCTGGAGCGAGATCGGCCGACCCGCGGGGACCGCGAAGTACGCCGACCCGTCCGCCTCGACGGGCACCGTGCCGAGGACGCGCACGATCCGCCCGGCGCCGTGGATGCTGACGGCCAGTGGATTGTCCACGGGGGGCCGGCCGGAGCCGTGCGTGACCAGCCGAAGCGACTTCACCGTCCCCCGCGGCACGCCGGCCAGGCCGGGACCGTCGTGGATATCCCTGACGTACACGGCGGCGGACCGCATCGGCCCAGCCGCCTCGCCGCCCGCCGCCTCGGCGCAGCACGCCCGCCCGGGCAGGCATGCCACAACGCCCGCCACGGCCAGGCCGATCGCCTTCCCCCTCCGTCTCATCGAGTCGTCACTTCCGAACATCCGCACATCCGTCCGCTTCTCGGGCCTCGCCCGAGGCGGGCGCACTGTCTTAGTAGATGGAACCACCTCCGGCCGTACGGGTTTCCCCCCCGGCCGGAACACGGCACGGCGGCACCGCGGCGGATCGACCAGAATCCGCAGCTTTTCGCCCCGTTACTAAAGAACCCCTGCCACAGGCCGATGAAGGATAGAGACTTGGCAACCGTAATCGAGACGATCCCGCATGAGAGCCGCCGGCCGAAAAGACGTCCTGACCACCGGAGATGTTGCCCGGATCTGTCGCGTCGCTCCCCGAACCGTCAGCAAGTGGTTCGATACGGGCAAGCTTCGAGGCTACCGCATCCCGGGCAGCCGCGATCGCCGAATCCCGCTCCAGCAACTCGTCGCCTTCATGCGGGCACACGGCATCCCGCTGGACGGGCTCGACCAGGGCTGCTGCCGCGTGATGATCCTCGCCGGGGACCTTCCGCCCGGCCTGCTGGAGGCCGTCGAGGGCTCCGACCGCTACGACGTGCGAACGGCTCGTAACGGCTTCGAGGCCGGCATGCTCGCACAGAGCTTCCGCCCCCACGTGGTCGTCGTGGAACTCGGCGACGACGACGAGGACGAAGCGGTCTGCGTCTGCCGGAACATCAAGGACGCCGCCGAACTCGAGGCGGCCACCGTCCTCGTCGCCGCCGCCGACCTCGACAACGGCTGCGAGCAGCGCCTCCTGTCGCTCGGCTTCGACGGATGCCTCAGAAAGCCGCTCACCGTCGCCGGACTGATGTCCGCCGTCGAAGCGGCCACCAACCTGATAACCTGACGCGCTGGATTCCCCCCGCCCCGGAGGGCTGCCCCGGCGACCGCCGGCGGCACATGGGGCGGTGGGAGACACAATCCAACGGCGTGTGCAGCGGACGCCCGCGGCCGACAAACTACCCGCCGCGGGGTGGATCGGATGAACGGGGCGTAGCCCGGCCGTCCGATCCTGTTTTTTTGCGCAGAGGTGAGAGGCTAGAGGTGAGAGGTTGGAGTAACAGCCAAGACAAGAAACGAACGCCGCAGCATGAGCGCCAGGAGTTGTCCGCCGCCTCTGAGTCTTGCTGTTACTCTCACCTCTCACCTCTCACCTCTAATCTCTCATCGAAGATTCCCGAATTGCCCCTTGTCCGCCCCCCTTCCGGCCGATATGATAGCTGTTGAGGTCGATGATGATCCGTCAGCACCACAGCCCGAGCCTACTAAACCTTCCGGGGCTCCTGCTGCGCTGACGGATCGCGGACCGATCGACCCACTGACGGACAACGACGGCTTCGCGATCCCGAGCGGATGGCGGAGCCGTTTTCTTTTGGTGATCGGCGGCAGCGAAGATGGACGAAGGACAAGGTAAGGGACCCGACGTGAAGGAGCATCCCGTGTCTACCACCAGCGTACCGAAGTACCGGCCTCCGGAGGCGATCGACCTCCCGGAGCGGCAGTGGCCCGACCGACCGATCGACAAGAGCCCCGTCTGGTGCTCCGTCGACCTGCGCGACGGCAATCAGGCCCTGCCCAACCCGCTGACGCCCAGTCAGAAGCTGGAGTACTTCAGGCTCCTGTGCGAGGTGGGCATCGAGCACATCGAGGTGGCGTTCCCGTCGGCCGGGCAGGACGACTTCGACTTCATCCGCCGGCTCATCGAGGAAGGACACATCCCCGAAAACGTCTACATCATGGGTCTGACCCAGTGCCGCGAACACCTGATCGACCGGACGTTCGAGGCCCTCGCCGGCGTGCCGCGTGCCATCCTCCACGCCTACTGCGCCACCAGCGAGCTGCACATGAGCCAGGTGTTCAACCTCACCCACGCCCAGACGATCGAGATGGTCGTCAAGTCCGTCAAGCAGGTCCGCGCGCTGGCCGACGCGATGGCCGACGCCGACATCCGCTTCGAGTACTCCCCCGAGGAGTTCACCGACACCGACCCCGATTTCGCGCTGGAGATCTGCCAGGCCGCCTTCGAGACGTGGGGCAAGGCGACGCCCGACAAGCCCATGATCCTCAACCTCCCCGCCACCGTCGAACGCCGCCCGCCGAACCACTACGCCGACATGATCGAGTCGTTCTGCCGGCGATTCGAGCAGCGCCAGAAGGTGCTGATCTCCCTGCACGCCCACAACGACCAGGGGATGGCCGTCGCGGCGACGGAGCTGGCCCTCCAGGCCGGCGGGGACCGCGTCGAGGGGACGCTGTTCGGCCACGGCGAGCGGACGGGCAACGTCGACCTCGTCATCGTGGCCAACAACCTCCACTCGCGCGGCATCGATACGGGCCTGGACTTCAGCCATCTCCAGGAGATCGCCCGCACGGTCGAGCGGCTGACGGGCATGGACATCTACTACCGCCAGCCGTACAGCGGGCAGTACGTTTTCACGGCCTTCAGCGGCTCGCACCAGGACGCCATCCGCAAGGGCATGCACAAGCTCGACGAGGCGCCGGGCAAGTTCGGCACGCAGTGGAAGGTCCCCTACCTGCACGTGGACCCGGCCGACCTCGGCCGGCGGTTCGAGCGGCTGATCCGCATCAACTCACAGTCCGGCAAGGGGGGCATGGCGTGGGTGCTCGAGCAGGACTACGGGCTGGAGGTGCCCAAGGCGATGCACCCCGAACTCGGCCGGGCCGTCCAGGCCTACGCCGACGAGGTCGCCCGCGAGATCACCAGCCAGGAGGTCCATCGCATCTTCGAGGCCGAGTTCCTCCGCCCGGAGGGCCCCTACGAGTTGATGGGCTACTGGCCCAACCCGGACGAGCACGACCCGACGCAGATCCACGGCCAGATCCGGATGCGCGTCGGCGGGGTCGAGCGGACGGTGACGGCCGACGGCAACGGGCCGATCTCGGCGTTCGTCCACGGCCTGCGCGAGTTGGGGGCGACGGGCTTCACGGTGGCGAACTACCACGAGCAGGCCGTCGGCAAAGGCGCCGACGCCCGCGCCGTGGCCTATGTCCCGCTGCGGCTGGACGACGACGGCGTCGTCTTCGGCGTCGGCACCGACACCAACATCGACCAGGCCGCCGTCCGGGCCATCGTCGCGGGGCTCAACCGCATGGTCCGGATCGCGGAGGGGGCGAACCAATAACACGACAACCGGCACCCGGAAGCTCCCGCTGCCGGTCACTGCAACTCGAAACAACCTGCCTGCCCGGTCTGTACTGAACGGCACGACGGCCGCACGCGGAACCTGTCAGGCCTGCGCGCGGGCGACGTTTTCGGCCTTCAGGCCTTTGGGGCCTTCGACGAGATCGAACGTGACGTCGTCACCTTCGTTCAGCGAGCGATACCCCTCGGCCTGAACCGCCGAGTAGTGGACGAAGATATCCTCGTCCCGGCCTTCCGCACGGAGGAAACCGTACCCTTTCGCGTCATTGAACCACTTGACCGTGCCCTTGGCCATCACCCATACCTCCCACTACGAGAAACGTAAGACATGGTACTTCCACGGCGAGCGGCGCGTCGGCGACAGTGCCGTACTGGATGTGCTACTGCCCATCGCAACGTCAACGTCCCAGACGAATAGCCCCCGCAATAACGTGGCATAATTCTCACAGCGACATGGTTAACGCCAGTCTCTCACAGCTTACCGCGCCGCACCGGCTTCCGCAAGCAGGAATCGGGCGAACAACAAACCCCGGTGCCAATCGCAGTCCATTTGCTACAACACGCTTCAACCGGAAAAGGCGCCGAAAAAAAACCACAATCTCACGTCCCCCCTCAGGCGACCGCAAGCAGCCGCGGTGGTGTTGCAGCTAGTGGAGTGTGACGACGGCAAGACCGATCGAGGAGAACACGATGAGAAGGATCACGACACTGCTGCTGTTGACGATCGCCGCGGGCGGCTGCCTCTGGCTCGATGCCGCCAACTGCCAGGGCGCCCAGGAAGTGAAGGGCCCGCCGGTCAAGCCGACCGGCGCGCCAAACGCGGAGAAGCTCGGCTGGCACCTCGGCTGCCAGGCGTGGACGTTCAACTCCGGCACGTTTTTCCAGGCCGTCGACAAGACGGCGGCGCTGGGGCTGAGGTGCATCGAGGCGTTTCCCGGCCAGCGGATCGGCGAGGGCGTCGACGGCAAGATGGGGCCGGGCATGAGCGCCGACGCGATCGCCGCCGTCAAGAAGAAGCTCGCCGCCAGGAAGGTCAAGCTGCTCAACTTCGGCGTCACCGGCATCCCGGGCAAGGAGGCCGACGCCCGCAAGATGTTCGACTGGGCCCGGACGATGGGCATCCAGACGCTCGTCACGGAGAGCAACCACGATTTCTACGACAAGCTCTGCGACGAGTACAAGATCAACATCGCCTTCCACAACCACCCGAACTCCTGGCCGCCCGACAAGGTGCTCAAGGCCACCAAGGGACGGAGCAAGCGCATCGGCGCATGCGCCGACACGGGGCACTGGATGCGGGCGAAGTTCGTGCCCGTCGACACGGTCAGGAAGCTCAAGGGCCGGATCATCTCGTTCCATCTGAAGGACCTGAACGAGTTCGGCCGCGGGCACGACGTGCCGTGGGGCACGGGCAAGGGCGACGTCAAGGCCGTCCTGGCCGAGATGCACAAGCAGGGCTTCAAGGGCGTCTTCAGCATCGAGTACGAGCACCGCTTCTCGCTGGCCGACCTGGCCCGGTGCGTCAAGCACTTCAACGACTGCGCCAAGCAGATCGCCGCCGAGGCCAAGAGCAGATAGCGCCGCCGGGCCAGTCCCCGGCTCCCGACGGGCGGCAGGAACGCATCGAGGCCGTCTGCGCTGCGCGGCGGCATCGAGCAGGCGGCCGTACGGCGCTACTCCTCGTCGTCGGCGTCTCTCATGCCGAGGCGGCGCTTGATGGCGGCGATCTCGCGGGTCAGTTTTCGGACGGCCGACCGCATCTGCGGCAGGCGGGAGAGGCTGATCATCGACCGCTTGGCGTCGGCGATGTCGATCGCCGGGCTGCCGAGCACGCGGACGCCGGGGGCCACGTCGTTGGTCACGCCGGCCTGCGCGCCGACCTGGGCGCCGTCGCCGATTCGGATGTGCCCGACGATCCCGCTCTGGGCGGCGAAGACGCAGTAGTCGCCCACGCGCGTCGAGCCGGCGATGCCGGACTGGGAGACCATCAGGCAGCCGGTGCCCATCGTCGTGCCGTGCCCGATGGCCACCAGGTCGGCGAACTTCGTCCCCGCGCCGATGATCGTGTCGCCCAGCGTGGCCCGCTCGATGGCGCAGCAGGAGCCGATCTCGACGTCGTCCTCGAGGATGACGCGTCCGGCCTCGGGGATCTTGTGGTGGGCGCCCTGATACGTCGCGTAGCCGTAGCCGTCCTGCCCGATCGACGTGCCCGCGTGGATGCGGACGCGGTCGCCGAGGACGCAGTCGTTGTAGATCGTCACGTTCGGATAGATCGTGCAGTCGCGGCCGATGCGGCAGTTCGGCCCGACGTAGACGTGCGGGTAAAGCACCGTGCCCGCCCCGATCACCGCGGCGGCCGATACGACCGCCAGCGGCGCGATGCGAACGCCCTCCCCAAGCGTCGCCGTCGGATCGATGCACGCGCGGCCGTCGACGCCCTCAAACTGCGGGCGCCGCGGGCCGTAGAAGGCCATCATCGCCTCGCGGAAGGCGAAGTACGGGTCCTCGCATCGTATCAGCGATTCGCCCGCCCCCGCGTAGTCGGCGGCGACGATAACGGCCGCGGCGCGGGTGTCCTTCATGAACCGCTCGTAGCGTACGTTGCTGAGGAAGGTCACCTCGTCGGGCCCCGCCGACTCGACGCTCGCCATGCCGCGGACCACGCGATCGGATTCGCCGGTCAGCTCCCCGCCGAGCAGCTCCGCCAGTTGGGACAGTGTCATTTCTTTCATCGTACCGCCTTGGGCCGTCGGGAACGAAGCTCATGCCGTGAATCGTCCTCGTCCTCGTCGTCGTCCTCGTCCTCGGCTGTCTCTTCTGTTCAGCATCCGGCATTCGACATTCGGCGTTTGCCATTCCCCGCCTACCTTTGCACCTTCCCGTCGACCAGGCGGATGGTCCGCCCGGCCTGGCGGGCGAGTTCGGCGTCGTGGGTGACCATGACAACGGTCTGGCCGGTCTTCCGGCTGACGGTCCGCAGGAGCTTCATGATCTTCCGGCCGGTATCGCTGTCGAGGTTTCCGGTCGGCTCGTCGGCCAGCAGGAACCGCGGCTCGTTCATCAGGGCCCGCGCGATGGCGACGCGCTGGCGTTCGCCGCCGGACAGCTCTCTGGGCCGATGCTTGAGGCGGCCGCCGAGCCCGACGCTGTCGAGGACCTCCCTGACGCGCTCTCGCCGCTGGCGCCGCCGGGACAGCCAGCCCAGCGTCGTGGCGTCGACCTTCGCCGGCAGCAGGGCGTTGTCCAGGACGTTCAGCTCCGGCAGGAGGTGATAGAACTGGAAGACGAACCCGATGTCGCGGCACCTCATGCGGTTTCGCCGGGCGGGCGAGAGCGTGGACGTGTCGACGCCGTCGAGGAAGACGCCGCCCTCGTCCGGGCGGTCGAGCAGCCCCAGCAGGTGCAGCAGCGTGCTCTTGCCGCTGCCGGAGGCGCCCACCACGGTGACGAACTCGCCCGGCGCGACGTCGAACGACACGTCGCGCAGCACGCGAAGCGTCGTCTTGCCCAGCCGGTAGCTCTTGCGGACCGCGCGGACCTCGATGGCGCCGTGGCGATCATTCATATCGCAGCGCCTCCACCGGCTGCTTGCCCGCCGCCAGAATCGCGGGAACCAGCGACCCCAGCACGCCCGACAGGACCGCGCCGATCACGATCATCACCGCCGAGAAGACCCCCACGTCGTTCGGGATCTTCTCGAACATGAACGTCTCGCGGCTCCAGACGACCAGCCCGAACGTCCGCCCGATCCAGTCATGGATCGGGTTGATGTTGCGGACGAAGAGATAGCCCAGCGCCATGCCGGCGACCGACCCGACCAGCGCGATCGCCGCCCCGTAGCCGAGGAAGATCCCCGCCACCCCCCCGCTCGAGCCGCCGACGGCCTTCAGCACGCCGATGTCTCGCGTCTTCTGCACCACCGTCACGTACATGATCACGAAGATCAGGATCACCGCCACCGTCGAGACGATCCCCAGAATGATGATCATCAGCGTCCGCTGGGCCTCGATGGAGCTGACCAGCCGGCTCTGACGCTGACGCCACGTCTCGACCTGAACCGTGCTGTCGGCCGCGCCCTTGTGCGTCCTCCTGAACTGCTCCCACACGGCGTCGATCCGGCGGGCGATCTCCTGGAGCTTCCTCGGGCCCCTCAGGTGCGCCTTGACCTTCACGTGGATCTGCGAGCACCGCGCGGGGGTGACGACGATGTTCGCGTCCCCCTCGGCCTGCTCGGCCGACATGCGGTTGAGTGACTGGAGCGTCTCGAACGGCACGTAGACGATCTCCGAGTCGATCGACGAGACGTCGGTCGAGCAGTCGTCGATGACGGTGAAGCTCTTGGTGTTGGGCGTGATGTCCGTGTAGCTGAGCCCCCGGCCCAGCGGGATCAACGTCAGGACCACCTGCTGGGCGGGCCCGATCGTGCGGATCGTCTCCCCCTTGCGCGTCCGGTTCGTCAGGCCCGGGATGCCCAGCCCCAGAATCGCGCGGCGCTGCGGAGGGAGGATCGCGATCCGCTCCAGGGAGGCCACGTGCCGCTCCAGACGGGCGACCGCCTCGTCATCGCCGGCCTCGTCGGCGGCGACCAGCTCCTTCCGGACCCGCTGAAGCTCCCCGCGGATCCGCTCGGCGGCGCGGAGGTTCCCGATCGCCCGCTCCTGGTAGCTCAGGGCGTTGGTGATCCGCCTCGGCAGGGACGGGTCTTCCCGCAGCCCCTCGTCCAGAGAGACCAGGACCCCGATCGTGCCGACGTGCGCCGCCACCCAGAGGACGAGCACCGCCAGACCGACCGCCGTCACCGTCCGCCGCCTCGCGCTCGTCTCCTCGCGGGCCTTCAGCTCCCGCGACCTTCTCGCGAGGTAGTAGGGAAACGCGCCGATCCACAGCAGGATGCAGAACAGCACCCAGAGGGCCGCATCCGACGAATAGGAGTGCCACCCCGTCGGGACCCTGTACCTCGCCGAGTCCCGCGCGACCCAGATGATCGAGCCGATGTGCAGCGTCGCCGCCAGCACGCCCAGCACCCAGACCGCGATCCGCTTGCCCGAGTCGGGCTCGGACAGTTCGGCCGCCGAGACGCGATTCAGGATCGCCACCGTCGCGTCGTGCTCCTCGATCAGCCGGTCGACGAGCAGGCTCTCGGGCGGATCGAACGTCGGCTTCTCCAGGCCGCGCTGGATGAACAGCCCCTCCTCGAAGTCGCTCACGTCGGCCCGCTCGGGCAGGCGAATGCCCGCGATCTGGACCGTTCGGCGATAGTCCGTGCCCGGCACGCGCAGGATGCCGAAGGTCAGGATGAACGGCGAGGCGCCTTCCACCTCGGGCACGTCTCGCTTGATGTCGCCGATGAACTCGTCGTAGTGGGCCAGCCCCCCCAGCGAGGCCGACGAGATCACCACGTCCCCGAACAGCCCCTTCGCCGCCTTCTCGATCTTGTCGACGAACCCGTTCAGGACACTGACGCAGACCAGCATCATGAACACGCACTGCGCCACGCAGAACATGGCGAAGTACGCCAGCGCCCGCTTCCGCAGGTACTTCAGACAAAGGAAGAGCTTGTACATGGATGTCTCGACGGTCCGGCGCCGGACCGGGAAGACCTACCACAGAGACCCAGAGAACACAGAGGAGATCTCAGGAGGCCGGAGCGTCCCACACGCCGTGGCAGGGCCCGACAGCTGCGGGCCCTGCCGGCGCCCGCAACGCGCACACCGTTGTGCTGCCGCCCTTCCGTATTCTCTCCTCTCTGTGCCCTCTGAGCCTCTGTGGTGTTCTGTAAGGTGCATCACTTGCCGGCTTCCGGCCGCAGCAGCGGGAAGAGGATCACGTCGCGGATGCTCTGCGTGTTCGTCAGCAGCATGACCACGCGGTCGATGCCGATGCCCAGCCCGCCCGCCGGCGGCATGCCGTGACGCAGCGCCGTCACGAAGTCCTCGTCCATCACCCGCATCGTCTCGCCCGCCGCCTCGCCGCGAACCTGGCGGGCGAAGTTCGCCTCCTGCACGGCCGGGTCGTTCAGCTCCGTGTACGCGTTGGCCAGCTCCATGTTCGCCACGTACGCCTCGAACCGCAGGGCGATCGACGGGTCGTCCGGCTTGCGGCGGGTCAGCGGGCACAGTTCGGCGGGGTAGTCCTTCACGAAGGTCGGCTGGACCAGGTGCGGCTCGACCGTCGCCTCGAAGACCTCGTTGATCACGACCGCGTCGTCCTTGTTGGACTCCTCGATGCCCAGCTCGCGGGCCTTCGCGCGGACGGCCTCGCCGTCGTCCATCGCCACGCCCGCGTGCTCGGCCAGAAGCCCCGCGTACGTCGCGCGGCGCCACGGCGTGGTGTAGTCGATCTCCGCCTCCCCGTAGGGCAGCTTGAGCGACCCGGCGACCGCCTCGGCCGACGTGGCGACCAACTGCTCGGTCAGCTCCATCATCACTTCGTAGTCGGCGTAGGCCTGGTACAGCTCGAGCAGCGTGAACTCGGGGTTGTGGCTCGTGTCGATGCCCTCGTTGCGGAAGTTGCGGCTGAACTCATAGACCCGCTCCATCCCGCCGACCAGCAGCCGCTTGAGGTACAGTTCGGGACTGATCCGCATGTAGAGATCGGTGTCGAGCGTGTTGTGGTGCGTCGTGAAGGGCCTCGCGGCCGCCCCGCCGTAGATCGGCTGGAGCACCGGCGTCTCGACCTCCACGAACCGGCGGGCGTTGAGGTATTGGCGGCAGTGCTCGATGACGGCGATCCGCTTCTTGAACGTCTCCATCGACGCCGGGTTCGTCATCAGGTCCAGGTAGCGCTGGCGGTAGCGGGTCTCGACGTCCTGGAGGCCGTGGAACTTCTCCGGCATCGGGTTCAGGCCCTTGCACAGCAGCGTCAGGCAGTCGGCCCAGATGGTGACCTCGCCGGTGCGGCTCTTCTGCAAGAGCCCCGCCGCCGCGACGAGGTCGCCGAGGTCCAGCAGCTTCGCCAGCTTCCAGCCGGTCTCGTCCAGGGCGTTCTTGCGGAAGGCGATCTGCATCTGCCCCGTCTCGTCGCGCAGGTGCGCGAAGATCATCCTGCCCATGTCGCGGATCAGCACCAGCCGCCCCGCCGCGTCGGCCGACTGGCCCTCCCTGTCGTCCTCGTGCCGCGCAAGGATCTCCGCGATCGGCTCGGCCGTGTCGTACCGCCCCCCGTACGGGTCGACACCCAGCTCCTCGATCTGCCGCAGCTTCGCCAGCCTGTCCGCCTGCACCTTCTCTAACATCCCTGCGCCTC
>Ga0180437_10002337_pt1 | contig 30616 bp, 14 predicted proteins | sample SS_ome_4_FD_132410 | JGI IMG/M metagenome (GOLD analysis project Ga0180437, IMG submission 132410) | Hypersaline lake sediment archaeal communities from the Salton Sea, California, USA - SS_3_D_1 metaG | ecosystem: Environmental > Aquatic > Non-marine Saline and Alkaline > Hypersaline >...
CCGCCGCGGCTGTCCAGCGACCAGCCCTTCCACTTGCGGGCGTGCAGCAGCATCTCCTCCAGCAGCATCGGCGGCAGCCACTGGGCCTTGTCGCCGGCCAGCTCCCGCGAGCGGGCGGCCCGGAAGAACTGCTCGGCGGTGGCGAACTTCTGCCCCTGGCTGACGGCCCGGCCGAGGAAGCTGGTCAACGTCTGCACGACGGCCTTGACGTACAGGGGCCAGGTCGGCGACTCCTCCCGCGCCAGCCACCACCGCCTGTAGCGGTACTCGAAGGCCTTGATGTTCCGCCCGAATCGGCTTCGGAAGGCCTCCGTCCAGTTCTCGCCGCGCGAGACGTCCTTGATGAACCTCGCGAACGCCCGCCGGTACTTCGCCTCCTCCCCGTGGACGAGGAAGTGCACCATCGACCAGGCCTGGTCGTAGTGGAGCGTCGCCTTCTCCGGCGTCCGGTCCGGCGGCTCGGCGTCGGCGTCGGCCTCGGCCTCGTCGGCCTCGACGGCCTGGTTCCACTGCTCCTGCGTCATCATCAGCATCTTGGTGAACGGCACGAGCGTGCCGTCGCGGATGTAGCCCTTCACCCGCCCCGTCCGCCTGGGCGGGGCCAGGCCCGTGACGAAGCCGTCTCCCGTCCAGATGCCCTGCCCGAAGTACTCGGCCAGGCCTTCATCCACCCACGTGGGCAGCCCCCCCCCGATGACGAGGTCGGCGAACTGGTGGAAACCCTCGTGCTGAACGACGTGCCACAGCCCCGCGTCGGCCCCGCCGTCGGCGACGGCCATCAGCAACTGCCGCTCCGGGTGGTACATCCCGCCGGTGTTCTTCATCCCCCCGGCCGCGTAGTAGTCCTCCCGGCTGCTGAACAGGCCGAACGGCAGGCGATTGCGGATCACGCCGGCGAAGTCGCGGGTGCGGCGGTGGTACTCCTCGGCCATCGCGGTCAGCCGGGCGGCGGCCTCGCGAACCTCGTCGCCGGCCAGGTCGGTGTAGATGACGTAGTAGCGCGTGGGGTAAGGCTTGAGCTTCTTCGACAGCGGCTTGGCGGGCCGGGTGGCCGAACCGTGCGGCCGCGCCGGCCGCGGCGCGGCGCCGGCCGCGGCGGCCAACGCCGTCGCGGCGACGAAGCTTCCTATCGCGGAGGCATACTTCCAATCCAGACGATTCACGGCCATCGACGTCCTCTCGCCGGCCGGCCGGCGCGGCGATTCCAGCTCGATGGTACCCCGGCGGCCGGCGGGGCGACAGAGAAACCCGCCCGGGCGGCGCTTGACCTCCGCGGGCCGAGGGACTATCAATGGCCAGCGCGGCGGGTCCGGTAGGATCCGGTCCCATGGATGCTGCACGCGTTGCCGGGACGGTGTCGCGCACGGAGGCTGCGATGAAGTCCATTCACGTCGTCGAGAAGCACCTGCCGATCGCGTGGGAGCAGGCCGTCATCGCCTGCTGGGAGGTCGGCGAGAGCTTCCCCACCGAGTACGACAGGCCCGGCGACCCCAACAGCCGGGACGTGTCGGCCTTGATCCACGTCACCGACCCGTTCGCCGAGCCGCGGATCCACCGCGCGTTCCCCGGCGGGCTCGACGACCTGGAGAAGTACCGCGCCGAGGTGCTCTACGGCGTGCACGACCACTGGATCGACCCGGCCGCCGGCAAGTGGGAATACACCTACCACGAGCGGATGCGGGCCTACAGCGTGCCGGGCGTCGGCGTCTTCGACCAGGTCGCCGGCGTCGTCGAGAAGCTCAAGGCCGTCCCCTACACCCGCCGCGCGCAGGCAGTGACCTGGCAGGTGTGGAACGACATGGACATCGACGACCCGGCCTGCCTCCAGCGGATGTGGTTCCGCATCTCCGGCGGAAAGCTGCACATGAACATCCACATCCGCTCGAACGACGCCTTCAAGGCCGCGTTCATGAACATGTTCGCCTTCACCGAGCTTCAGCGGACCGTCGCCGCCGATCTCGGTGTCGAGCCGGGCGAGTACATCCACGTCGCCGACTCCTTCCACATCTACGGCAGCTACTTCGAACAGTTCGAGGGCTTCCTCCAGACCGTCAGCAGCCGGGCGCCCGAGGACCGCGTCTTCACGACCGACTTCGCCCGCGACTTCTTCCTCGACGGCTGCAACGCCCTGCTCGCCGAAGACGACCTGCCCGACGACAAACGCGCCATCGTCGAGCGAAGAAAGGCGGAGCTGTCTTTGTAGCTGGACTCGGCTCATCCGGAATTCGCGTCCTTCACCGAGGCCTTCGGGGCCCCTTCTCCAGTCACATCTCCTGACTGCACCGCGATCGGGTGGCCTCGCCGCAGCCAACGCATCACGGCCGTCCCTGCCGGGGCTTGTTCCTTCAGGAAACCGTTCTATTGCGGAAGGAGGGGTTCGTCTCTGCCGTGGGCTGATATGTGTCACCCTTCGGGCTGGGCCGGCTAAACACGTACGGCCTGGAATGCCGGGCCTACACGCCTCGCAACGCTCGGCGGAAAGGCCCGTCGAACGGGCCTGCAAGACCGCCGGACCCGACCCGCGAGTCTCAGCCGACGCCGGGAGTGTTACCCTCGGTTGAACCAGGTCTTTTTTTGCCGCATCCTTCATTGACACCCCCCCGCCGGGGGGCTAAGATAGCGTTATGCTGCGGGGTGTTCTGCGCCCCCGGTGGTTGTTTACTATCGTGTCGATTCGAAGCGGCCCGGGCGAACGGCGCTCGGGTCAAGGTTACGGTTCAGGCGGGCTCCGTCATGGTGCCCGTCGAGTCAAGGTCGGCCCGCGACGGCAGTAGCGTCCGCAAGGTATCATCATATCTTACTACCTGCTTGCAGCTTCGGGCTCTTGGCGCAACAGCGGGGGAAGGAGGTCGCATATGCGACGAACGAAAGGTTTTACGCTGGTTGAGTTGTTGGTTGTCGTCGGCATCATTGGGTTGCTGGCGGCCATTCTCGTCCCGACGCTTCAGCAGGCCAACGAGCTGACCAACCGAACGGTCTGCATGAGCAACCTGAAGAGCGTCGGCGGGGCGGCTACGCTGTACAAGAGCCAGTACAACAACAAGTGGCCGTGGATCCACAACGTCCAGTCCAACTGGGAGACGACGGACACGGGCACCAGCCGGGACCAGGACCCCTACGAGGATCCGAACAACCCCGGCCCGCGGAGCGTGACGGCGCTGATGTTCCTGCTGGTCCGCGAGAATCAGCCGGTCAAGCTGTTCATCTGCCCGTCCGACGAGGACGCCATCAAGGACATCAACCTCCGCGACGAGCAGACCGCCGAGAGCGACGAGGAGGAAGGCGAGTTCTTCTGGGACTTCACCAACGACCTGAACTGCTCCTACTCCTGGCAGGCCCCCATCAAGAAGGGCAGCAACTACGCCAGCGGCATCAGCGACGACGACAACGACACCGTCGTCATGAGCGACAAGACGCCGAAGTACACGGATTCGAGCTGGCAGTCCGACAAGATGGAAGACGGGATGACCCAGCAGGAAATCCGCAGGAACATGAGCCAGAACCACAGCAAGGGCAAGAAGATCAACGTCCTCTACGTCGGCATGAACGTCGTCCAGGCCGACCGGCCGGATATCGGCAGCAGCCGGGACAACATCTTCACCATCTCCGGCAAGAAACGCAGAGGCTCCCGCGATTCGACGCAGACCGGCATCGACAACCACTTCTCGACGCGGGACTCGTACCTGATCGGCCCGGTCGGCGAGACCGACGCCAACGACCCCGACGCCGCCATGGAGTAAGGCGGCGGATTCCACCGACAATCAACTACGGTTTCCGGCGAGGCGAATTCGCACACCGCGAATTCGCCTCGCTCCTTCCGTGGGGAGTCCGAGGATTGAGGGCGACATGAGCAAAACGGCGTTGACGAGCCGTCGGCTGAGCCGGCGGGGGTTCTTGAGGGTCTTGGGCGTCGGGGCCGCCGGTGCGGCGGCGCGGGGGCTGGTCCGGGGCGGGGAGCGGGCGCGCAGGCGACCCAACGTCATCTTCTTCCTGATCGACGATCTGGGATGGAAGGACGTGGGGTTCATGGGCAGCCGGTATTACCTCACGCCGCACATCGACCGGCTGGCGCGGGAGGGGATGGTCTTCAGCCGGGCCTATGCGAACGCCCCGAACTGCGCGCCGACGCGGGCGTGCCTGATGAGCGGGCAGTATACGCCGCGGCACGGCGTGTACACGGTGGGCAGCTCGCGGCGCGGGCAGTCGCGGTACCGCAAGCTCATCCCGATCAAGAACAAGACGGTGCTGGACCCGAAGATCGTCACGCTGGGCGAGGCGCTCAAGCGGGCCGGGTACGTCACCGCGTCGATGGGCAAGTGGCACCTCGGCGACAAGGAGGCCGGGCCGACCGGGCAGGGCTTCGACGTCAACGTCGGCGGCAACTCGGCGGGGCACCCGCGGAGCTACTTCAGCCCGTACCGCAACAAGGACCTGCCCGACGGGCCGAAGGGGGAGTACCTGACGGACCGGCTGACCGACGAGGCGCTGAAGTTCATCGAGGCCAACCGGAAGCGGCCGTTCTTCCTGTACCTGCCCCACTACGCGGTGCACACGCCGATCCAGGCGAAGAAGGCGCTGATCGCCAAGTACATGGCCCGCAAACCGGACGGGGGGCAGAAGAACCCGGCGTACGCGGCGATGATCGAGAGCACCGACGAGGGGGTCGGGCGGATCATGGCGAAGCTGGACGAGCTGAAGCTGGCAGACGATACGGTGGTGATCTTCTTCTCCGACAACGGCGGGCACGGCGGGGTCACGTCGATGGCGCCGCTGCGCGGGGCGAAGGGGATGCTCTACGAAGGCGGCATCCGCGAGCCGATGATCGTCCGCTGGCCGGGCCGGGTCAAGGCGGGCAGCCGCTGTGAGGCGGCCGTGATCGGCGTCGACTTCTATCCGACCCTCCTCGAGATCGCCGGCGCGAAGCGGCCGAAGGGGCAGGTTCTCGACGGCGTCAGCCTCGTGGGGCTGATGGTCAACGGCGAGCCGCTGGCCGAGCGGGGGATCTACTGGCACTTTCCGGCGTATCTCCAGGCGTCCGGGGCGGGCAAGTGGCGGACGACCCCGGCCGGGGCCGTCCAGAAGGGCGACTTCAAGCTGCTCGAATTCTTCGAGGACGGGCGGCTGGAGCTGTACAACATCGCCAAGGACATCGGCGAGAAGACCGACCTGGCCGGGACGATGCCCGAGAAGACGAAGCAGATGCACGAACTGCTGAAGGCCTGGCGCAAGAGCGTCCGCGCCCCCGTGCCGACGCAGCGGAACCCCGAATACGACCCCGCCGGCCCGGCGGCGGAGCCGGCAAAGGACAAACGAAGGCGAGGCAGGAAGGCCACGACCCAGTAGGCGTCCTTGTCTTGCCCTGCAAGGATGGACGCTGACGGGCCGCAAGGCCTGTTCGTCGACAGGAACCGACCTCCGTGCCGAGCGGACAGTGCTCGGGCGGCCGCATCGCAAGCGCGCACTTCATCCTGGAGAGACCATGGAGCATCGTGTGAATCGCAGGAAGTTCCTGAGATACGTAGCCGGTTCGGCCGCGGCGGCGACAGTGGGGCGTTTGGCCCGGCCGGGTAACGCCGCGCAGGCGAAGGACAAGCCCAACATCATCCTCGCGATGACCGATGACCAGGGCTGGGGGGACGTCGGCTATAACGGGCATCCGACGCTCAAGACGCCGACGCTGGACGAGATGTCGCGGTCCGGCATCCGGTTCGAGCGGTTCTACTCCGGCGCGCCGGTGTGCAGCCCGACGCGGGGAAGCTGCCTGACCGGGCGGCACCCGTATCGCTACGGCATCACGTTCGCCAACACCGGCCACATGCGCAAGCAGGAGGTCACCCTCGCGGAGGTGCTGAAGGGGCGCGGGTACGTGACGGGGCACTTCGGCAAGTGGCACCTCGGGACGCTGACGAAGAAGGTCACCGAGTCGAACCGCGGCGGCCCGCGCGGCGTGGCGCACTACAGCCCGCCCTGGCTGAACGGCTTCGACGTCTGCTTCTCCACCGAGGCCAAGGTGCCCACCTACGACCCGATGAAGAAGCCCGGCTCCGACGAGCCGTACGGCACACACTATTGGAGCGGGCCCGAGCGGATGGTCACCGAGAACCTCGAGGGCGACGACTCGCGCGTGATCGTCGATCGTGTCGCGGCGTTCCTCCGACAGGCCGCGAAGAGGAAGAAGCCCTTCTTCGCCGTCGTCTGGTTCCACACGCCCCACCTGCCCGTGGTCGCCGGGCCGAAGCACCGCAAGCTCTACGCCGATCAGCCCGAGGCCGCCCAGCACTACCTCGGATGCATCTCGGCGATGGACGAACAGATGGGCCGGCTTCGGAAGGACCTGCGCGAGCTGGGCCTGGCCGACAACACGATGCTGTGGTTCTGTAGCGACAACGGCCCGGAAGGGGGCAAGGACACGCCGACCAACGGCACGGCCGGGCCGCTGCGAGGGCGCAAGCGGAGCCTCTTCGAGGGCGGCATCCGCGTGCCGGGCCTGCTGGAATGGCCCGCCCGCATCAAAAAGCCCCGCACCGTCAAGATGCCGTGCGGCACGGAGGACTACTTCCCCACGGTCCTCGAGGTGCTGGGCATCGAGTCCGAGGCGAGAGTCAAGCCCGTCGACGGCATCAGCCTGCTGCCGGTGATCGAGGGCAGGATGACCGAGCGCCCGCGCCCGCTGGGGCGCGAGTCGAGCGGGCAGGTTGCCCTGATCGACAACCGCTACAAGCTCATCCGCACCCGCGGGCGACGTGGCGGCAGAAGGCCCAAGGGCGGCCGGCCGGCCAAGGGCGCCCCCGTGAAGCCGACGGACAACTGGATGCTGTTCGACCTGCTCGCCGACCCCGGCGAGAAGAGCGACCTCGCCGCCGACCACCCCGAGCGGGTCCGGCAGATGGCCGCGACCGTCGAACAGTGGCGCGCCTCCTGCAAGGCATCCCGTGACGGGGCCGACTACAAGTAGCCCCGTGCCCTTCCGGTCCCGGCCCCGCGCGCCGGGCCGCGAGGGGGGGGCCACGATCCTGGCCTATCTCAAAGCTGCCTCTTGAAGTAGGCCAACACCAATGGTGGACCGGCAGATGAGCCCTGAGACCCCCGGCCTGATCCACGAGTCGGCCGGGAGGGAGGCGCCGCTTTGACAGGCCCGACACGCAGCGACGTGCCGCCGCTGCGGTTACGGCTCGGTCCCTTCGCCGAGGATGGCCAGGTAGGGGGCGTATCCGAAAAGGCGGCGGCGTTGTCTGCCGGTCATCTCCTTGAGCATCCCCAGCTCCTGCATGGTTCGGACGGCTGCGGCGACGGTCGGGAACGTCATGGGCAGCACGTCTGTCGCCTCACGGATCGTCAGGATCGGATGCCGCTGGAAGACCTGGTGGACCTGAAGGGCTGAGCCCGGGGCCTTGCCGGCCGCCTCGATCTTGCGTCGGTCCTGATCAAACAGCCTCAGAATGGCCCGGGACATTGCGACGGCCTGCTGGGCCGTCTCGTAGACCCCGGTCAGGAAGAACCGCATCCAACCCTCCCAGTCGCCCGAGTCTCGGACGGCCTGGAGACGCCGGTAGTACTCATCTCGGTTCTGCTTGAAGAACAAGCTCAGGTACAGCAAGGGCTCGCGCAGAACGTCTTCGGCACACAGCAGCAGTGTGATGAGCAGACGACCCATGCGACCGTTGCCGTCAAGAAACGGGTGGATGCTCTCAAACTGAACGTGCATCAGCCCCGCCTTGGCCAACACCGGCGTTCGGACCGGATCATCGTGCAGGAACTTCTCCAGTGCCCCCATGCAATCGACGACGAGATCCGGGGGCGGCGGGACGTACACGGCATTGCCGGGCCTCGTGCCGCCGATCCAGTTCTGTGAACGGCGAAACTCGCCCGGGCCGCGCTGCTGTCCTCGGCCCTTGGCCAACAGCAGTGAGTGGGCTTCGCGGATGAGCCGGAGCGACAGCGGGAAGCCGTCCTCGCGGATGCGGTGTAGGGCGTAGTTCATCGCCTTGATGTAGCAGGATACCTCCTCAACGTCATCGCGCTGCCCACCCAGACGCGCGTCACTCTCAAATAGCAGCAACTCCGACATGGAGGACTGGGTGCCCTCGATCTGGGAGGACAGAACCGCCTCCCTTCGGACATAGAAGTAGATGAACAACGACGGGTCCGGTAGGAGTGTCGTCACGCCATCGAGTCGTCCGAGAGCGCGGTTGGCCCTCTCCACCAGGTCGTAGTCGTCAGCGGTCAGCTTCAGCTTGGGTCTGGGTGGCAGCGGATGCGGCACAAAGGCGCGGAATCGCCCTGCTCCTACCGACTGAGAAGAGAGGATGCCCGTCTTGCGCATGGCGACACCATCTTAGTGAAGCTTTCTTTCATTGCCCTGAGCTAAGGAAAATATACCATGCCGTTTTTTTCTTAGCAAGGCATAGCAAAAGGAGGCTTTCATTACGGCCGAGAGGATAGTTGATAGATAAAACAATTTATAAAAACCGTTTATGGGTCATTCCTCTCGCCAGTGGCACGGCCGGCCGCTGGGGAAGATTCGAGTTCTATAGGTGTTAGGTGTTGCCGGGAGAGACGCCGTGACAAGCAGCCGCAGGCCTCGGCCTACCGCATCAGGCAGGCGTGGAGGTGGGTCGGGTCGTCGGGGATCGGCTCGAGTTGGGGGATCTGGCGGGTGCAGCGGGCGACGACGCGGCAGCCGGTGTCCTGGAACTGCACGGAGGCCGTCTGGCTGTCGGGCAGTTCGGCGGCGATTCGGCGAGTCAGCGGGCAGCGGGGGTGGAAGGGGCAGCCCGAGGGCGGATCGATCGGCGAGGGGACTTCCCCCGGCAGCCGGATGCGATCGGGCTCGCGCGTCGGATCGGGCCTCGGCACGGCCGACAGGAGCGAGCGGGTGTAGGGGTGCATGGGGCGGGCGTAGAGGGCGTCTCGCCCGGCGCGTTCGACGATCCGCCCGAGGTACATGACGGCGACCTCGTCGGCGAAGTGCTCGACGACGGCGAGGTTGTGCGCGATGAACAGGTAGGCCAGCCCCAGCTCCTGCTGGAGGTCGTCGAGCAGGTTGAGGATCTGCGCCTGGATGGACACGTCCAGCGCGCTGACGGGCTCGTCGCAGACGATGAAGTCCGGCTGGGTCGCCAGCGCCCTGGCCACGCCGATCCGCTGGCGCTGCCCGCCGGAGAACTCGTGCGGGTAGCGATTGACGTACGAGGCCGACAGCCCCACGCGCTCCAACAGCCGGGCCACTTCGTCCCGGCGACCCCTGCGCGTCATGCGCGCGTGCACGCGAAGGGGCTCGGAGACGATCGATCCGACGGTCATCCGCGGGTCCAGCGAGCTGAACGGGTCCTGGAAGATGATCTGCATGCGTTTGCGGAGCGTCCTCATCTGCCCGGGCGGCAGGGCGAAGACGTCCTGCCCGTCGAAGATCACCCGCCCGTCGGTGGCGGGCAGCAGGCGGAGGATCGTCCGCCCGACGGTCGTCTTGCCCGATCCGCTCTCCCCGACGAGCCCCAGCGTCCGGCCGCGCCGAACGGACAGATCCACGCCGTCGACGGCCCGGACATACTCCCGCCGCGTCAGCAGCCCGCTGTGCACGGGAAACCAGGTCACCAATCCGGTGGCCTGCAACAGAGGTTGGTCGGCGTCTCTGCTCATTTCTCGTTTGCCCCGACGCGTTCGGCCGTGGCGCCGTCGGCGCGGCGGATGGGCGCCACGTAGTCGGCCGGGCTCGTCTCTTTCGCTCCGGCGTGACCCGGACAACGCCAGCAGGCGACCCAATGGCCGGGGCGCACTTCGCGGAGGGGCGGCTCTTCTCGGCGGCACTGGGGCAGATCGCGTCCGACGTCACAGCGCGGGTGGAACTTGCATCCCCGCGGGAAGTGCAGCGGGTCCGGCACCGTGCCGGGGATCGTCGCGAGGCGGTGCTTGTTCTCACCCAGCCGCGGCAGCGACCGGAACAGGCCGTGTGTGTACGGGTGAAGCGGCTCGGCGAACAGCCGCTTGACGTCCGTCAGCTCGGCGATCTTCGAGGCGTACATCACGCCGACGGCGTCGGCGGACTCGGCCACCACCGCCAGGTCGTGCGTGATCAGCAGGATGCTCAGCCCCGTGCTGTCCTGTAGGCCGCGCATCAGCTCGAGGATCTGCGCCTGGATCGTCACGTCCAACGCCGTGGTCGGCTCGTCGGCGATCAGCAGTCGAGGATTGCACGACAGGGCCATCGCGATCATCACCCGCTGCCGCATCCCGCCGGAAAGCTGATGCGGATACTCGCCGAACCGCCGCTCGGGCGCGGGGATGCCGACCTTCTCGAGCATCCGGACGGCCTGCCCGCGAGCGGCGGCGCCGGAGACGCGGCGGTGCAGGCGGATGGCCTCGACGACCTGGCTGCCGCAGGTGAACACCGGGTTCAGCGAGGTCATCGGCTCCTGGAAGATCATGCTGACCTGCCCGCCTCGGATCTGCTGCATCTGCTTCTCGCCCAGTCCCAGCAGGTTCCGGCCGGCCAGGTGGATCTGCCCGCCGGCGACGCGGCCGGCCGGTCGCTCGACGAGGCCGATGATCGAATAGGCCGTCACGCTCTTGCCGCACCCGCTCTCGCCGACCAGGGCGAACGTCTGGCGCGTGCCGACGGCGAAGCTGACGCCGTCGACGGCGCGGACGACGCCGTCGGGCGTGTCGAACTGCGTCCGAAGGCCGCGAACCGTCAGCAGCGGGGCCTGGTCGGTCATGATCTCCTCAGTTTGGGGTCCAGCGCGTCGCGCAGGCGGTCGCCGAAGATGTTCAGCGCCAGCACGAGGAAGAACATCGCCCCGCCGGCGGCGGCGATCTGCCACCACCGCCCGACGAGCAGGTCCATCTGCGCGGCGTTGATCATCTTGCCCCAGCTCGGCACGCCCACCACGCCGATGCCCAGGTATGTCAGCGCCACCTCCGCTTTCACCGCGCCGATGAAGCCGAGCGAGAAGTTGATGATGCCGAAGTGGGCGACGTTCGGCACGACGTGCCACAGGAGGATGGCCGCCCCGCGCCGCCCCGACGCGCGGGCCGCCAGCACGTAGTCCAGCTCGCGGATCTTCATCGTCTCGGCGCGGACGAGCCGGCACGTGCCGATCCAGCCGGTCACCGACAGGGCGAGAATGATGCCGGGCAGCCCGCCGAGGTCCAGTTCGAAGGGCGTCCGGGCAAACAGCACGATGCCCTGGAAGGCGAACCGGATCGCGATGACCCGCACGAGCCCCGGGACGGCCGACAGCGTGGTGATCAGCCAGACGATCAGGTCGTCCAGCCATCCGCCGTAGTAGCCCGCCGCCGCGCCGAGCAGGATGCCCAGGGGGATCGAGATCACGTTCGCCATGAGCCCCACGGTCATCGAGACCTTCGCGCTGAGCATGGTTTTCTCGATGACGGATCGCCCGAACTCGTCCGAGCCGAGCCAGTACTCGGCCGAGGGGGGGCGATTGGCGTTGTCGTAGTCGTACCGCTCCGTCCAGTCGGGGATCGCGAACCCGATCGTCATGGCCACGACGGCGTAGGCGGCGATGACCGCGAGGCAGACGACCGCCCCGGCGTCGCCGCGGATGCGTCGGGCGGCGTCGGACCAGAGGCTCCGGCCGGTTCGCGGCTGGGCGTCCGCGATGTCGGTTGTCGCTTCCGTCTGGCTCACGGGGCTACCTGAGTCGCACTCTGGGGTCGAAGGTGACGTACAGCAGATCGGTGACCAGCAGCCCGATCACGTAGACCAGGGCGGTCAGGAACGTCAGTCCGGAGATGATCGGCACGTCGCGGTCGGAGACGCTGGAGACCAGCAGGCTGCCGAGCCCCGGGACGCCGAAGAAGTTCTCCAGCAACAGCGCGCCGAGGATCAGGAACGGGATGCTCAACACGAGCGACGTGAGGATCGGCAGCATGCAGTTCTTCAGGACGTGGCGGAAGAGGACCCCGGGCAGGGGCACGCCCTTCGCCCGGGCCGTCCGGACGTAGTCCCGGTTGACCTGGTCGAGGATGACCGTCCGGTAGAACCGCACGCGCCCGCCGAGCCCGGCGATCACCGCGATGCCGACGGGCACGTAGATGTTGGCCGGGTTGTGCAGTCCCCAGGCGGCCGTCGGGGCGATCATGAAGATCAGCTTCTGCCCGGCGATCATGTACACCAGGAACGGCACGCACATGCCCAGCACGCAGATGAGCACGCCCGCCTTGTCGATCCAGCTTCCGCGGTAGTAGGCCACGATCGACGAGACGATCATCGCGCCGAGCCACCCCAGCGCCAGGATCGGCACGGTCAGCGCCAGGCTGAACTTCGCCCGCGCGGCGATCACGTCGATCAGGCGCTCGTTGGTCTTGTAGCTGCGGTTGCTGAACGTGATGCTTTGGCGGAGGTGCCAGAAGAACTGCGAGTCCGTCACGCCCGGCCAGGACACGTCGGAGATCGACGCCCGCAGCCGCCCGCCGTTTCGGGGGTGCTCCTCGATCAGCCGGATCAGGTCGCCGCACGTGGCCTCGGGCGCCGGGCGGTCCGGGCGCCTGCCCGCCGCGCTGAGCGGCGAGAGGTCCACGGCCAGCTCGCTGCCGTCACGCAGGGAGAACACGAGCACCGGCGCGGCCTCGGCGGACGGGCCGGAGGCAGGCCCGGTGGCGGGCGCCGTCTTCCGCGGCGCAAGCCACCGCGCCGCGTCGGTCAGCTCCGTCAGCGGCGTCTCGGGCGACATCAACTGCACGGGCGCGGCGACAAGCCCCGCGGGGGCCGACTCGAGCAGAAGGGCCTCGACCGCGCGGGCCCCCTCCCCGTTCCGCACGGCCGTCGCGGCGGGCCCGGCCGTGCGGTCGGCCAGCACGAGCCGGCGCGTCAGGTTCAGCAGCCTCGGCAGGTCCAGCTTGTGCCTCCGCCGCCAGGCGACCTTCGCCTCGCGCCCGAGCTTGGGGTTGACGAACTGGGCCGACGGCTCCCCGGCGACCAGGCGGAACAGCACGAACGTCAGGAGCATCACGCCGAAGACCGTGAAGACCGCCTGGATCAGTCGTCGGAGGATGAAGCGGCCCATCGGGGGCTAGTTCTCCCTGCCGCCGCGGCGGCGGCGCAGCTCCGTGTCGATCCGCACGTACTTGGTGTAGCCGGTGCCGATGGGGTGGGGCTTCTGGTTGCGCACCCAGTCGTAGATCAACACGTAGCTCTGGGGCTCGGTCAGCATCAGCACGGGGCAGTCCTCGCTGATGATGTTGACCATCTTCGCGTACAGGGCCGTTCGCTCGGGGCTGTCGGGCATCACGCGGGCCTGCTCGTACAGGCGGTCGTACTCCGCGTCGGCGTAGTTGGCGTTGTTCGTCTGCTTGTCGATGTTGGGCCCGTAGTACAGTTGCAGGAAGTTCTCCGCGTCGGGGTAGTCCGCGTGCCAGCCCATCGTGTACATCTGCACCTGCTTGTTGTTGACCTTCTCCTGCTGCGTGGACCAGTCGTTCAGGTTGAACTTCAGCCTCACGCCGATCTTCGCGAACTGCTGCTGGAAGAACTCCCCCCGCCGGGCCGAGTCGCCCCCGGCGGGGCTCATGTCCAGCACGAGCTGCGGAATCTCTCCGCCGGCGAGAAGGCCCTTGGCCGCCAGCTCGCTCTTCGCGTCGGCGATCTTCTTCCTGGCGGCCTGCACGTCGTGCCGGAAGTAAGGCCCGCCCCCGGCCTCGGCCCAGCCTTTGAAGGTGCTGGGCAGGATGTTGACCGCCCGTCTGCCGCGACCGTTGTACAGGACCTTCAGGTAGCTCTCGACGTCAAAGACGAGGCACAGCGCCTGGCGCAGCGACTTGCTCGCGCCGACGACGGGGTCCTCCATGTTGAAGACGATCCAGTAGACCGACGGGGGCCAGTACTTCACCAGGCGGATGCCCCGCCTGCTCCAGCGGTCCTCCAACTGCTTCTGCGGGCTGATGACCGTGTCGAAGACCTCCTTGGAGATCCCGCTGGCGTCGCGCTGGCGGGTCAGGAACAGCATCCAGGCCGATTGGGTCTCCGCGACAAAATCGTACTGGAGCACGTCGATCATGGGCGCCCGCGTGCCGGCGTCGTCGAGCAGCCCGGCCTCGCGATCGCCCGGGGCGCCCTCGGACGGGTAGCGGTCCTCCCGGTAGTCCTCGTTTCGTTCGTAGACGAGGCGTCCCTTCCGCACCCACTCGCGGAGCACGTAAGGCCCCGTGCCGACGACCTGCTCCGGCTGGCGGAACTCGGCGGTCCGCTCGTCGACGGGGATCGGCCTCCGCCCGCCCCGGCCGTCGTCCTCGGTGGCCAGCCAATAGTCCACCGCCTCGCGCGCCACCGGCGCGTAGACGTGCATCGCCAGGACGTATCCGAACTGCGGGTACGGCTCGGCGAGCTTGAACTCGACCGTCAGCTCGTCAACCGCGCGGACGCCCTCGATGGGCAGGTCGTAGCGCGAGAAGTCTCCCGGCGGGACCTTCCGCGTCTTCTCGCGATACGCCTTCAGCCCGGCGACGCGCGTGACGAACGCCCAGGCCAGGCCCGTGTTGACGTGGTAGTCCGCCACCCGCCGGAAGGCCAGGACGAAGTCGTCGGCGGTCACGGCCCGGGTCTTCAACCGTCCGGCCTCGTCGGTGCCGAAGCACCGATTGCGGTGGAACAGCACGCCCGGCTTCAGCCGCACGCGATACGTCAGCAGGTCGGCGGAGACTTCCGGCATCGCGGCGGCCAACTGCGGGACCACCTCCAGCGGACGCTTGAGGTAGTGGTACGTGTACAGCCCCTCGTAGCAGTTGCTCTGGAAATGTGTCGACGTCGTGTCGCCGCACGTGGCAGGATCGAACGACTTGACGGGGCTGGAGTAGACGTCGAAGCGGACGACCTTGCCCGCATGGCGGCTGGGGTCGGGGCGGCGCAGATAGAGCATCGGCAGCGCCACCAGAAAGGCCACCACCGCCAGCGATATGACGTAGAACCACTTCATGGCTCAGTCCGCCCCCGCCTCGGCGCGCGCGGCAAGACGGGCTGGCCGCGTTGTAGATTCGCGAGGTCCGCTGCTGCGCCCGCTCGACGTGCCCTAGGGCGCCGCCGGCTTTGTCGCCGGCTTCGTCGCCGGTTTCGTCGTCGGCTTGCTGGTCGGCGCCGTGACGATCTTCGGACGCTGGATCCCGTGTGCCTTGACGAGCCTGTCGATCCACTTCAGCACGCCGAGCTGCACCGCCGCCCCGCGATCGGCCGCGGCCGACGAACTGAACAGGGGCTTGTCGATGAACCGATCGCCGGGCGCCCCGGCCTCCTTTGTGAGTTCGTTGAAGGTCTTCTCACAGAGCTGGAGGAGCTTGGCGTTGGACGACGAGGCATACTCGATCTCGGTCGTCAGGCCAGGCAGGTCTTTCGCATCCGCGCCAAGGCTCTTGGCGATCGCTTGGAGCTTTGCGACCGTCTCGGGGGCCAGGTCCGCCTCGCCGGCTTCGCCGGTCGACGCCTTCGCCTCCTCGATCACCTTGTCCCACCGTTGGGCCAGGTCGAACGCTGCCCCCGCGTGCCAGGCCACGTCGGCGGCCAATTGCAGCGCGACCTTCTTGTCCGCCCCGTCGCCGAGGCCGTCGTGCAGCACCTTGGCGGTCTGGAGGCCCATCGTGGCGGCGTCGGCCGCGGCGGCCCGGCCGGTTGACATCGCTCGGCACAGCGCCGGCCAGATCGACCGGAGGATCTGATAGGACCGATCCTGGGCCGCGTTGTAGGCCTCCGGCGTGATGACGGCCTCACCTCGAAGAGGCAGGCGGAGGACGCGGATCAGCTCGGCCAGGACGTACAGATCCGTCTCCCGGGCGGCACTCGCCTTCAGCGCCTCGAACATCGGTTTGCTGGCCATCGCTCCGTGGGCCAGGGCATTGGTCCGCAACTGGGTGTATGCGGTCCATCCTAAGAACCGGACGGCCGGGCTCTTGTGGACGATCATCGCCCCCAGAAGCGGCTGGATCGACACCTGCGACATCCGCACGACGGCCAGGGAGAAGTTGACCTTCTTCAGCCCGTCAAGCGGGTCGTCCGGCGCGTCGGTGGCCAGCAGCTTCTTGCCTTCCTCGGCGACGATCTCCGCATAGGTGTACTGGAACTCCGACGCGTCGCTGCCATATCGGTCGTACGTGCCGCGGAGCTTCCCCTGCACGTCCACCACAACCTGGGGATCGGTCGCCTCGCCCAGCACCTTCGTCCAGTGAGCAACGTAGGCCTGGACCTGCTTCTTGTGGTCCGGGCTCAGGCCGGTCATGGCCGCCGACGGCGGCTGGATGTCCAGCTCCTGCCCGCCCGCCGTCGCCACCAGGCCCACCAGCGAGGCTGCCGCCACACACAACGCGCATAGACGTATGGATACGTTCACCGTCTCGATCTCCATTGCATGGTTCTTCTGCCGGGGTTCAAGCCGGCCTCCGATGGTAGAAGGCCCGCCGGGCGCTGTCAAGGAACAACTCCCGTCCCGAACGGGAGGCCGACACCGCCCCGCACGATCCAAGAGACCCGATGATGAGCGCAGCGAATCGCCGGGCGGCCCGGCGTGCTTCCACGGCACGGCCCCCCTGCCCGACGCCCACACCGACGAGGCCGGTGGCGGCGAAAAAAAAACCGCCGGCCCTGGGCGAAGGTCGGCGGTTGTGAGGGGGATGGGACAACTAGCATGGCGATCCGTCGGCCGGACTCACCTGCCCGACCGACTCATGGAGCCAATAGAACAGTACGTTTCAGTCTGCCCCCGTGCGCCGCGAAACCGGGAAAAACCCGCGCCGCCCCGGGGCGAATCCCGTTTGACGGATTCGGCAATTGGCATTAATATGGAAACAGCTTTGGAGGTAGCTGCTTGGCATGAGCGGTCGCGAGGCATGCTCCGGGCGCTTCCGCGCCGTGATCCTATCACGCGATCCGACCGTCGGTTCGCTGTTGACCCGACGCTGCGCGCCCGCCGTCGAATCCCTCACCGTGGCCAGCGGCTACGAGGCTGCGGCCGAAATCCTCGCCGCACGCGTCGGCGCGCTCGTCGTCGACTTCCGCGCGATGGGCCGAGCGCACCGCAAGCTGCTCGAGCTGGCGCGGCGGATGGACGTGGAGATGCTCGGCCTCGGCCGGATCCCCCCCGGCATGGGGGCCGAGGACCTCAGCCGCGTTCGCCTGGTGGCCCGCGCGGATCTGCCGCCGGCGATCGACGCGATCGCCGCGGCGGCCATGCCGCCCGAGGCGGAGACGCCCGTCCAGCCGGCGCCCGAGCAGGCGGCGGCGGAGGCTTCGCGGGAAGCGGACGAAGCGGTTGCCCGGGAGGCAGCGGCGGCCCGCGAGGCGGCAGCCAAGCGATCCGCCTCTCGCCGGGCCAAGAGGGCCAAGAGAAAACGTTCCCGAAGGAAGGCGCCGCGGCCGGCGCGGGAATCGGCCGCGGAAGAAACCGCCCCCGCCCCCGAGCCGGAGACGCCCCCTCAGGCCGCCCCCGCGCCGCCCGAGCCGGCGCCCGCCGCGCCCGTGCCCGCCGCGCCCGCAGAACCTGCCCCCGCCGAGCCTGTCCCTGTGGCGCCCGTGCCCGCCGCCCCGGCGGCGGCCACGCCACGCGAACTGCTCACGCCCGAAGAACTCGCCGCCCTGCTGGAGAATGAGCCGTGACCGGCGGGCCCCACATGCTGCTGTTGGCCGACGGCCACGTCCGTGACGAGCTGGCCGAACAGCTCGGGCGCCGGCAGTGTCAGGCCGCCTCCGACCCCTACGAGGCGCTGCGAGCGATGGGGCGAAGGCGCTGGCCGAGCGTCGTGCTGACCGCCCCGAGGCCCCAGTTCGGCGGGCTCTGCCGCGCCGCGCGACGCCTGCAGGCCGACGGGCGGCTCTTCGCGGTCTGCTCGCCCGCCGGCGAGCCGGACGTCCGCCCTCTGCTTCGCGGGCCGCTGGACGACTACTTCATCTACCCCCTGAGCGACCGGGAGCTGTCGGCGCTTCGGCTGGCGGCGGCCTTGCCGCCCGGCACGGCCCCGCCGGTTCGGGAGGCGGGCGGCAACAACGCGGCGCCCGCCGCGCCGCCCGGGCGGCAGATCGCCGAGCTGATCGACTCGGCCCACACGGTCGAGTCGCTCGAGGAGCACCTGGCCGAGTCCGTCGCATCGCTGCTGGCCGGCCCCGTGCGGTGGGTGGGCCTCGATGCGGTCCCGCGGGGCGTCGACCCGCTGCTGCTGGCCGCCGGAGACGCGCCGCGCGTCCTCGTGCCGCACCGGCCCGTTGAAGAGCCCGAGGCGGCCATCGAGGCCTATCTCGCGACCGTCCGACAATGCCTGCCCGCCCTGCTGGCCGCCGCCCGACGGACCGAGGAGCTCCACCGCCTCGCCGTGACCGATCACCTCACGCAGGCCTACAACCGCCGTTACTTCTACCATCGGACCAACCAGGTCCTCCGCCAGGCCGAGAAGGACGGCTCGCGCGTGACCCTGCTGCTGTACGACATCGACGACTTCAAGCGATACAACGACACGTACGGGCACGCCGCCGGTGACGAGATCCTCCGCGACACGGCCGCCCTGATGACGCGGATTACCCGCTCGCAGGACCTCGTCGCCCGCATCGGCGGCGACGAGTTCGCCGTGCTGTTCTGCGACGGCACGGAGCCCCGCTCTCCCGGCAGCCGTCCGCCCGAGACCGCCTACGCCCTGGCCCACCGGTTCCGCCGCGCCGTCCAGGCCCACGCCTTCCACAGCCTCGGGCCCGAAGCGAGGGGGGCCCTGACGATCTCCGGGGGCCTGGCCTCCTTCCCCACCGGCGGGCGGACCGTCCGACAATTGCTGCGAACCGCCGACGCCGCCCTCCGCGAGGCCAAGGCGTCCGGCAAGAACGCCATCCGCCTCATCGGCCGGGGGTAGGCTTCCTCCCCTCCACCCCACATGCGTCGCCGGCGCCAACTGTGGTTTCCTTTCCGCGCATAGGGGCGGCCGCCCGAATGACTCCCGGGCGGCCGCAGGATCCCTGCTATTGTGTTGTCGCTACTGCTATGTCAGCCGATGACGGCCGGGGGCCGTTACAGCTTCCAGACCATGTCGATCTGCGTGGTGACCTCGTCGACACCTTCCGCCGCGCCGGAGATGACCTCGGTGAGGAAGACCCGGGCACCAACGGTCAGGAAATCGGTGATGTTGTAGCAACCGCCGATGACGTGCCCCTTGCTGTTGGAGCCGTTGAAGTCGGAGTCGTTGAGGACGCCGGGCGTCGCGAACGCCTCGATGTAAGCCCACTTGTAGAAGACGGACCAGTCGCCCTTCTTCTCGTTCCGGCCGACCTTCACGCCGACGGCACAACCTTTATCCTGGTCGCTGTCGCCGTTCAGCCTGTTGTCGAAGTTGCAGTTGTAGATCAGGTCGCCGTAGACGCTGACGGGGATCTTCATGACCGAGAACCCGACCTTGTTGGTCACATTGATGCACTGGAACTGCTCACCCAGCAGGAGGGTCATGTGATCGTAGTCATAGTAGGTCGCCGCGAAGGTGTTCCTCACGCCGTCGCACACATCCCAGTTGAAGCCGGCCTGATACGACCACAGCGTCGTGTCGTACTGCTGATCGAAGGTCGGGCCCAGCTCGTTGACGATGAAGAACCCGACGCTGCCGAACGGCTCGATGGGCCCGAACGGACGCGAGTACGCCACGACGAAGCCTTCCGGGTTGACGTCGCTGTCCCACACCATGTCGGTGTGCACCAGCGGGTTCGGCATCTTGCCGCCGATGACCGCCAGCCCGGGAACGCACTTCGGCGCGTACTTGGCGTACGCCCAGTCGATATCGATTTCCTTCCGCGAGAAGATGTTCGTGAAGGTCTGGTTCGCTGACGTGGCGTTGGCCGGGTCGCCGCTGGCCAGCCGGAAGCCGACCTCGAACTGCTCGTCCAACCACGTCTTGATGAACCCGAAGCGCAGGCGGAACCGCGCGCGGTTCCTGTTCTTCTGCCGTCGGCTGCCCGGAACGTTGAAGCTCGGTCCGCCGCCGTCGTCGTCGCCGCAGTCGTTCTGATACCGCAGGCGCAGATCGGCGAAGAACTTCAGGTTGTCGAGCCAGCCCGGCATCGCGGCGTGCTTGCCCGCGTCGTCGGCCAGCTCTCTTGCGACCTTCGCCATCTCGGACTTCATGTCCTCGTCGACCTTGCCCTCGATCTGGTTCAGGCGCTCCTGCTGCGCCTTCAGGCGCGCCTGGAGTTCGGCAATGGTCTTCTGCATGTCCTCCATGGACGGTTCGGCTGCCAGCGCCACCGTCGTGCTCGCGAGCACACCAACTGCCAGAATCAGTTTCAGGTATCTCAGCATTCCATGCTCCTTCCGCCGGATTCCGTGTTCCGTTCCGGCACGTTCATACCTGCTGAAACTGGAGTCGCATACGCGAGCGGCGGCCGGGCTGCACGCGCACACACTCCACTTCCACTGTCCGCCGTTCGGACAGATCACTTCCGGGTTGCCAAGCCGCCACTCCGGCCGGCGCGCGCCCGCCGAGGGGGCCTCGTAGAGAGATCGAGCGTTATATGTGGTCTCACGCGCGAGGCGGACAAGAGCCGCCCGGCGCGGGGCGCGTTTACACGTGCGCCGATGCCCTATATCGGTATCCGATGACGAGAAAGTTTACAGAAAGTTCCCGTCTGACGCGGGCGCCTCCGCCTCTTGATCGAGGTCGCCTGCTTCCACAATCCGGACAAGTCGCACTGCCGGGTGGTGCGCATGGCCGGCAAGCACGAGGCGTTGGGGCGTCTGACGCGTCGCGAGGCCCGGCGTCTCCAATTGGGGCGAGCGAAGGTGGAATACGCGACGATGGACCAAGGGCAACGCCGAGGCCATCATGGCCCCGGGCGTCCTGTACTACTCCAACCTGTGGGCCAACTGCCGGGCCCGACAGCGCATCGCATGATGCCCCGCCGGCGAATCAGGTCGTTCACTTGCGGGCATGGAGGATGCGCCCGGGCTTGACACGGCCGGGCCGAAAGGGAAGAATCAACTCCTGCCGTTGGCAGCCTGGACGGACAGACGCCCGTAGCTCAGCAGGATAGAGCGGCGGTTTCCTAAACCGCAGGTCAGAGGTTCGAGTCCTCTCGGGCGTAGTTCGGCAAGTCTCGCTTTACCCCGAGTATACACAGTGTTTGCGGGGCTTTCCGGCGGACGCGTCTCCGCCATGTCGCGGCGCAGACCAGGTCGACGCAGCAGATCGAGAAAAGGCTGCGAGGCGATCGGCTGCCCTTGGTCGGCAGCCGCATCTGCAAGAACCAGATGGGCAGCGCCATCGGAGTCTGACGGCAACTCCTTCTCTGCCATCGCGGCGGCGATCAAACCCGCAGCCGGGGCAGGGCTGCTCAGCGCGGCGGGCGGGACCACCGGCTCGCCGGGCGGCAGGGCCGTGTTGCCCAACCTTCGAACCTTGATCGTGTCGCTGCTGCGGATCTCGCCGGAGCAATCGACGTCATAGAAGCAGGAGTACTCCGCGTCCCCGGGCGCGGTGTTCGCCTTCCGCCGCACCTTGATAGTGTCGCTGCTTCGCACTTCCCCGCTTCGGTCCACGTCGCCCGGCAGGACGTTCAGCCGGAACCGGAAATCCCCGCCGGCCAAGCCGTCGCCCGACGGGTAGGAGCTGACTGCGTCGGACCACTCGCCGTCCAGCCTGTTGCCCGCCGGGTCGGCGATCGTGTCGGCCAGAACCACTCTCAGCTTGTCGTCAGCGATCAGGTCCGACAGCGTCCAGGTGGCGGTGTGGCTGCCGCTGTCGTAGCTGAAATCCGTGAAGCCATACTGCGCCACGTTCACGCCGTAGACGGCCAGATCGCCGATGCGGACGGAGACCGGCTCACTGAAGGTGATGTGGACCTGGTCCACGTCCAGCCAGGGAAGTGGATCGAGCTGGCCGACCGATCCTGCCGGGATGTCGTAAGCGCCCGCGCCCAGGCCCTCGGCCGCCAACTCGTCCAGGAAGCGCCGGCTCCAGCTCGTGCCTCCGGCGGACAGGCCGACCACCTTCGGCGGCGTGGTCTCCCGGTTTCCGAAGTCCGCCTCCGCCCTGTCGCCCGCGGCCAGATCGACCGTGTGCGCGCCGCCATCGGCCGGGAGCGTCTGCTGCCAGCCTCCCTGCCCGACCTCGGCCACCGTGTAAGCGCCGGGGTAGAGCCCGGAGAAGCTGTAGGCCCCCTGTGCGTCGGTGACCGCGCTGGGCTCGCCCGGGCGCGCGGGGACAGTGCCCCAATACTCCAGGCGATCCAGGATGACCGGACCCGTGGGCATGAAACTCCGCAAGGCGGTGGCCTCCACGTAGGTGATCTCCTCGCCGGGGAAGAAGCTCGAGACGGTCAGAGTCGCCACTTCATGTTCGTACAGACGAATCTCCTGAATACCGAGAAGAAAGCCGGCATCGTTGTACGCTCTCAGGACGGCCTCGCTGCCCCACATGCTGTCGGCGCTGACGAACCGCAGCGAAGCTGTGTGCACGGGGTCGTCGAACACGGCTCTCAAGGTCTTGCCGAACTCGATGACCTGGGGCTCCTGCCAGAACAGATCGTCGGGGTTCGGGGCCCAGGCAAAAGCGAGTTGCCCGATGCCCTGGGGGGCGGGCATTGCCCAGACGAGGCCGCCCGTTTGCGCCACGGAGAGGGCGGCCCCGCCGCCGGCAGGACCCCAGACCGGCTCGCCCGGCCAAGAGTCATTGGCGTCCACAACGCCATGGAAGGGCCGTTCCGGAACGGGCGGATCATATTGCCCATTGCCGTTCTCGTCGATGTAGATCCGCCATCCTTCCAGGGGCGGCTCGCCCTCGTCGCGGGACTGGTTGCCGTTCAGGTCGTGCCATTTGACCCCGTGGATCTCCGCCCAGGAATCGCCCTGGAACTCGTGGGCGCCGATGTCCGCGTAGGTCGGGTCGCCCGTTCCGGCATCCTGAACGGCCAGGTCATCGTGGCGCGGCCGTCCTCGGATGTCGGCTTCCGGCGCCAGATTCCCTTCGGCGGCGTCGATGGCGGGGCTGCCCGGCAGGAGGTCGAAGTCCCATGCTCCGGCAAACTCCGGATCCAGTGGCAACGCCCCCGTGCCCACCTGATTGCCGTTCACGCCGTCCTCTATGCCGAAGCCGCCGTCCCCAACAGCAATGAGATTGTGTGAGCTGTCGGGATCGAAGTTGCCCGCCAGATCGTCGAGGGTTGTACCGCCGTCTCGTGAGTTCCATGCCACGATCGTGTTGTCGAACCTCCCCGAGCCGTAGACGCCCCCTCCGTCGCCCCCGGCGGGCACGGCGCGATTGCGCGCAATGGTGGTGTTGACGACGGTCAGGCCGGCTTCACTGTGAATGCCTCCGCCATGGCCGTACGTGTAGTGTTCCATGCCGCCCCTGGCCTCGTTGCCCGAGATGACGGAGTTCGTCACGGTCGCGACCGAAACGACATTGTAGATGCCTCCGCCGTCCCCCGCCGAGTTGCCGACGATTGTGGTGTCGCTCACGATCAGCGTCGCGCCGATTCGGTTGTAGATGCCGCCGCCCCTGCCCATGGCCCAGTTGCCGAAGACGTCCGAATCCACAAGCTCCAGCCGGCCTTCGGCGTTGGCTATCGCTCCGCCGTACCCTCCGCCGAACGGGTTGGTCGCTCGATTATCGAGCAGCGCGGTGCGGGTGACCGTGGCCGTGCCCCCCCAGTTGTACAGCCCGCCCGCGTAGTCGGCTTCATTGTCCGTGATCCAACTGTCGCTGATCGTCAACGTCGCGCCCGAACCGTTGTAGATTCCCCCTCCGAGGAACCTCGCGACGCTCCTGGATATGGTCGAGCCGATGATCGTCAGATCGCCGTTATTGAGGATCGCCCCGCCGCTGCCGCCGTAGCACCGATCCATCTGCACATTGTGAAGCGTCAGCACCCCGTCGTTCAGGATGGCGCCGCCCGAAGTGTCCTCGTTTCCCGCATCCGTGATCACCAGATCGCGCATCGTCACGTTGCCGTAGACGTGGAACAAACGGCTGAGGTGGTGTGCCATGATCCGGACGCCGCCGCCCTCAATGTCCACCTCGGCGGCCGCGATCTGCGGAGAAGACAGATCGATCAGGACACTCGCGACGCCAAATGTGATCGTGTCGCGCCCGGGCAGTATGTCAGCCACCATCATCGCTTCGCGCAGGCTCAGGTCGTCCACGGTGAGATCGCCGTCGTTCTCATCCGTCTCGAGCAGGACGACAATCGGGCCGGGGGCCGTGATCGTCACGTGCCGGTCGAACAACTCCGTCACGACGTTCCCCGCCGGGTCCGTCGCCGCAACGAGGACCTTCTGGAAGCCCCGCCTCAGAGGCGGGCTGATCGTGTCATCCGGCAGCGTCCATGTCCCGTCGCCGTCGTTGACGGCCGGATATGCCGTCCCCCCGACGGTCACGGTGACCTGCACATCTGCACCCGTCACGGAACCGGTCAGCGCAGGTGTGGGATCCTCTGTCGTGACGGAATCGAGGTCCACCTGTGGCGGGGTGGTGTCCAGCACGATCTGGTCCTGCGTGTCGGCCGTCAGCGCGCTGACGTTGCCCGTGTCGTCCTTGACCCAGGCCCACAGCGTCTTCGGGCCGTCGCCCTGGCTCGCGATGACGTGGGTGGCGGGCCGCGCGTCGAGCCAGTCCGTCGAGCTCGATAGAGGCGGAGTCGACGACTCGGTGACCATCCAGCCGACGACCGTTCCGTCCGGATCACTCTCCGTCATCGACACCGAGACTTCGCGCTGGTTCGTGTATCCGGGCGTCGTCTGGGTCGGATCGCTCACGTGGAAGCTGTCCACCGTCGGCGAGCAGGCATCCCGGTTGCCGAAGTTGAAGCCGCTGACGGTCGTTCCCTCGGGAACGAACACGGAGTGGGCCTCGTCGGCCGGGAACGTGCGCGCCCAACCGGCCCGGATCGTTCCGCACGGCCGGCGGTAGACACCGTAGTCGCTATGCGCGACGTGGAGATTCCCATCCGGCCCAAAAACGGCGGGCGTGCTCTCGCCCACTCCGAAGGAGTACTCACCCGCCGGGGCAAGCTCATACAGCAGCTCGCGCGTCTGGAAGTCAAACAGCTCGATCGAGTCGCTCACGGCATCCACGAGGCACACATTGCCGTCCGGCGCAAAGGCAATGCCGTCGACGCGCTCGCCGGCCTCAACCAGGAACACGTCGACGAATTCCCCGCTCTGCCCGTCGTAGTGCAGAACGTCGCCGGCCGCGCACAGCCCGGTGATGTAGATGTCCTGGTCCGGTCCGATCGCGACGTCGATCCCGTCGATCGCATCCGTGCCCGGAGGCGGATCGAGCTCGCCCAGCATCGCTCCGGCGATCCGGTCGTACCGCTGCACCGAACCGTCTCGACGGACAACGAACAGGTCGCCTCCGGGCACAAAGGCCATGGTTCTGGGCGAGCCGCCTTCGCCGAGAGAGGCAAACTGATCGATGGGCTGCCCCGTTCGCCCGTCAAAGCGGAGGATGCTGCTCTCGCCGGTGCCGAGCCCGTCGTGCCCGATATACAGCTCGCCGACACCGTCCCCGTTACTGTCCGGGCCGAACGTCAGGTCCGTCCCGATATCCTGGGAGCCGCCAACCGGGGATACGAAACTCCCCAGGTATTCGCCCGTGCGGCCGTCGTACTTGTGCACCGACGCACCGAGGAGGCCCATCGTCATGTACAGATGCCCGTCCGGGCCGAACGTGATGCTTCGGATGAACATCAACTGCCCGGGCGACGGCGGGCCCACGAGCACCTCCAGAAGCGCATCGGCGGCTTCGGCGACGGAGTAGGTCCCCTCTTCCAGGAAGCGGAACTCGTACTGCCCGCCGGCGTCCGTGGACGCCGTCCGGTCGCCGGGGCCGAATTCGCCGTCTCCGTTCGTGTCCAGGTAGACCGTCCAGCCCTCGATGGGCGGCTCGTCCGCCTCGCGCAGCCCGTTGCCGTTCAGGTCGTGCCACTTCGTCCCCTGGACCCTGCCGAGAGGCAGGACCGTGACCGTCACGGCAGCCGTGTCGCTGCCGCCGTGGCCGTCTTCGATCGTGTAGGTGAACAGGTCCGTGCCGAGGAAGTCCGGCCCGGGCGTATAGGAGACCTTCGTGCCGCCGGCGACGACCGCTGCCGTGCCGTGGGTCCCGTCGGTCGCGGCAACGATCGTGAGCGTCTCCGGCCCGTCCGGCAGGCAGGTGTCGTTGGCCAGAACGTCCAGCTCGTTGGCCGTGGGGCCCTCCCTGACTTCGGCGAAGTCGTGTCGGGCCAGCGGGTCGTCGTTGGCGGGGGCGACCTCGACGGCGACCGTGGCGGTCGAGTCGGACCAGTACGTTCCGTCCCATGCCCGGACAGTCAGCGCGTCGATCGCCCCCCACTGGTCGGCCGGCGGCTGCCAGACCATCGGCGGCCCGCCCGGCTCGAGCCTCTCGTCTTCGACCTGCCCGGCCAGGGCGGCCTGCACGAACAACGTCACGGCGTCCCCGTCGGCGTCCTGGACGTTCAGGGCCGCGGCGAGCGTGGCGTAGTCGATTGGGAACGGCGCGTCTTCGGTGGCTCCGGGCAGCGAAGCCCGGTCCGCCAGCGTCGGAGGCGTGCCCACGGTGACGGCCGTCGTGGTGTCGGGCGCCGGCGGAGCCGCCTCGAGGTGGCCGGCCAGATCGCGGGCCCGACTGTAGAAAGCGTACGTGTGGCCTGTGAGGCCTTCATAGGCGGCCTGGCCGGGCGGGGCGTTCCAGAGCCACAGTGTGAAGGGCCCGCCGTCGACGGCAACGTACACGTCGCAGCCGGCCAGGCCCGCCCCGGCGGGGTCGTCCGCGCCGGCCCACGATACGAGGATGGACGGCTCGTGCGTCGTGGCGGGCAGGTCGGCGACGCGGCTGGTCGGGGCGATCGCATCGAGGCGGTTGGAGACCGCCCGGGCATCGGCGGGCTCCCGGGCATTGAGGCGAACGGCAGCGCCGGCCGTCACCACGGTCCCGGTCTCCACGCCCGGATCGGCCTCCACACGGTACGTCAGCCAGCCGACGTCCTCGCCGCCCGGCAGCAGCTCCAGTGCCGGATCCGGCTCACCGGTGGCCGGATCGATCGCCTCCAGGTCGCAAGACAGCTCGCCCGTCGCCACGTCCACGCCCGCCTCGACGCGTACCAGGACCGGCTGACCGACGAGAGGCACGAGGGCCGAGACGTGCCCCAGCTCGCCGGTGACGGCAATCGTCGTGGCCCCCAGCGCGATCCGCTCCCAGCGAAGGCTTGCCGGGTCCAGGTCCCCGTCGAGCTGAGCGGTCAGATGGACGCTCCGGACGGCCTCGCTCATCTCGCTCGCGTCGCGGCCGAAGCCGATGGTGTACCGCAGCGGGGCGTCGGCGGCCAGCCAGCCCTCCTGGCCCGTCCCGACCGGGCCGCACATATCGCCACCCGCCAACCCGCCCGCCACGCGGGGGCTGTAGACGCGCGCCGCCACACTGCCGGGCCGCCGGCCGAGGTGGTCCGCCAGCGCCTCCGGACCGGCCAGCGGCGCCAGACCCGCGCAGGTCAGGAGGTCCTCGAAGTACCCGTCGAGCCGATTGGCCAGGTCCTCCAGCCCGTTTGCCAGGTGCTCGCCGGCCCGGGCAGCCAGTTCCCGGATCGCATCGACGGCCTGCCGGGCCAGCTCCTGCGCCTCGTCCGGCGACCGCCGGGCGGCCTGGACGACGCCGTGGGTCCGGGCCGCCAGATCGCCAAACAACGCGACAGCATCTGCGGCGACGATGCTGTCGGCCTCCATGGCCACCACGCCCACGAACAACGACGCGCTGAGGGCCGGGTCGGCCGCCATGTCCAGCGCGCTGAGGACGGCCGGCCAGTTCTCCTCCATGACGCCGGCCAGCAGCTCGTGCCCGGTCCGGCGGGCGTTGTCGACGATCCAGCCGTACAGCATTCGCAGGTCGGCGACGTTCACGTCGCCCAGCCGCGTCAGCGCCCAGAGAAGCCGCATGCCCGTCTCGAAGTCGCTGCCGCCGGGAATGACGTCGGCGAAGTTCGCGACCCGCCCGAGGATCGCCACGCCTTCGGCCGTTGGCAGGTAGGACGGCGCGAACTGCCCGGCGCGAGAGCCGGCCAGGCCGGCTCGCAGGTTCGCCAGATCGTGGGCGGCAAGGAAGGGGCGCACCGAATCGCCCACGAGGTACGTCGTGCCCGACTCGGCGCCCAACTGCCCGCCCCCGAGCAGGGAAACCAGGTCGCCGTTGGCGATGAAGTGCTCGATGTGAAGGCCCGGCGGGGCGGCGCCGGACAGGCCCTGGAGGCCCAGCTCGTCCAGCACGCCGAGGCCGTTGAACGTCAGCAGGCGAACCGGCCGGCCCCCGAACATGGCGCCCTGCTCCGTGACGGCCTCCCGAGCGGCATACTGCGCCAACGCGCCGCCCAGGCTGTGGCCGGCAAACGTGACCGGCGCGTGGGGCGGCACTTCGGCCAGCAGGCTGGCCAGCACCGACCAGAGCTCCTGGCGGCTGGCGGCCCACTGCGGCCAGCCGAGGCTCATGTTCGCCCACCAGTCATGGACATCCTGCGTGCCCCGAAAGGCGACAACCAACTCGCCGGTCGATTCGCTTCGCAGCACGACGGCGCCGTAGCCCGTCTCGCCCGCCGGGTCCGTCAACCGCCGGACGATGCCGTAGTCCGGCGGGCACGGGGCGGTCCCGTAGCAGCAGAGGGCCGCGTCGAGCATCGCCAGCCTGTAGGACAGGTCGAACTCGTCTGCGGGGCCCGGGCCCTGTCCCTCCTGCCCGCCGGGCTCCCCGGGCCCCAGCGAGTCGGCCGGCCACCACGCGCTGCCGGCCAGCACGACACCGGTGGCGTCGCAGTCCAGGCTCACCTCCGCGTAGACCGGCGGAGAGATCGCGTAGGAGGCCGGAAGGAGCTGGTACCGCCCCGGGGCGAGGTGGGCAAAGCGAAAACGCCCTTGCTCGTCGGTCTCGGCTGGGACGACCGCCCCGCATCCCAGGCCGTGCTCGTCGACAGCCACGGCATGGACGGTCGCCCCCGGGACGGGCAGGCCGCTGTCGGCGTCGTGCAGGATGCCGGCGAGATAGCCCACGCCGTAGCCCAGGATCGCCTTGAGCTCGTACTCCAGCAACTCGGCCGCGCCGGGCACGGGATCGCCCCGCTCGGCGAACCGCCCCGCCGTCCTGGCCAACTGAATCACCAGCTCCCCGTAGGTCGGCTCAAGCACATCGTCCTCGCCGTTGATCCGCCAGCGAAACTCGCCGAAGGCCGTCTCCCACGCCAGGTCCGTCAACTCCGTCGGCCGAAGCCGGCGCTTGAGGTCGTCCTCGTCCAGCACCCGCCGATCCGTCGGCAGGAGGAACTGCACTTCGAATCGTGGTTCGGCGGTCCCGGGGCGGAAGTCGATGGTGGCGTAGGCGCCCTCTCCCGGCCATAGCGCCGCCCGTCCGGGGTCCGGGGGCAGGCCGACGAACAACAGCTCCTGCGTCCCAAGCGGGTTGCCTTCACGGGCGAAGGGCGTCCCCGTCGGGCAGCGCACCGAGATCAGCGGCGCGTACAGGTCCGACTTGCCCACGTTGCGGTAGTTGACGTGCATCCGCGCCGGCCGCCCGCTCTCCACGCTGCCCGGGCCGGTCACACTCGAGGCGAACCGCCGGTCCGAGGCGGGCACCACGCTCAAGGCCGTCGGCGCCTGCGCCTCCTGCCCTGCCGCGATCGCCTTCAGCCCGTACTGGCCCGCCGCCGCGCCGGTCAGGTCGAATGTCACCTCGGCCAGCGAGGCATCCAGGAGGCGGACGGCGGCCGCGGCGATGGACGGCCCGGCCCCGGTCAGCTCGAAGGCCGTCCGGGCGTCGAACCGCGAGCCGCGAACGACCAGCGTGGCCCGACCGGCGTTGTCCACCTCCCCGGGCGAGAAAGACAGCACCGCAAAGCCGGGCCCGCGAGCCTCGATCTCGTAGCTCGCCGGGCCGGCGGCGCCCCCGTATCGGTAGATCAGCACGTAGTACGTCCCCGCCTGCTCCACCGGCAGGATCACCTCCTGGCCGAACACGAACGGGCTGGAGTAGGCGGCGTCGTACACGCCGCGCGTCGGCACCTCGCCGCGGCGAACGTACAGCTCGTTGGCGCCCTCGCCGGGCGGGTCCGGCGAGCGAAGCCGCACGTGGAGCGTCTGACCGGCGGCGACGTCCAGGCGGTAGTATCGGGTTCGGCCGACGGTGATCTCGCCGCGCTCGGCCCCGCCGTTCAGCGTCAGCTCGGGCATGCGGACGTCGATCGTGCGGTCGCTGACGGCGACGTTGCCGGCCTCGCCGGGGCCCTCCCGGATCTCGTCGTAGACGTCTGCGCGCACGATGAGGTAATACGGCCCGGGCTCCACGCCGGGCAGTGTCGATTCCTCGGTGAACTCCACCGTCTCGCCGGCGCCCAGGCCGCCCGTGTGCCGCACGTGACGAACGAACGCGTCGCCCGGATCCCAGACCGCATCCCGCGACAGGTACAGCGCGTCGGTCCACGGGGCCGAGATGTCGCTTGCTGAGGCGTTGCGGACCGCGTAGCGGAGCTGCTCCGCGTCGCCCGAGTGGCTGACGTGAGGCAGGCCCTCGTCGTCGATCGCCACTGCCAGGTCGACCTCCGGCGGGATCGCCACCTCCACTTCGATCGCGCGATGGTTCTCCTCTCGCCCGTGCTCGTACACCACATTCGTCGAGTCCG
>Ga0180437_10002338_pt1 | contig 30616 bp, 31 predicted proteins | sample SS_ome_4_FD_132410 | JGI IMG/M metagenome (GOLD analysis project Ga0180437, IMG submission 132410) | Hypersaline lake sediment archaeal communities from the Salton Sea, California, USA - SS_3_D_1 metaG | ecosystem: Environmental > Aquatic > Non-marine Saline and Alkaline > Hypersaline >...
AAGGGCAGTTATATTTCTTAGAACTAATAATTATTAAAATAAAAAACATTTTTGATTGTTAGGAGGTTATTGAATTGCCGGCAGAAAAGAAAGAGAACATTGAATATGACGAAGAGTTAGATACCCGAGGATTATTTTGCCCAGAACCATTATTTGAAGTGAGGAATTTTGCTGAAACGTTAGATATCGGTCAGTGCTTTAAAGTGTTAGCGGATGATCCTGCAGCGGAAGAAGATTTAACTAGATGGGCAAAGAAGACTGACACGGAGTTAGTAGAATTCGTTAAGGATGGAGACGATTTAATTTTTTATTTTAAAAAGCGAAAATGAAACAATTAACTTTAAATGAGGAATATTATTAAATGAGCGTATACTTAGATAACCAAGCTGCTAAACCGGTTGATAAGCGTGTTGTTGATGAGATGATGGATTACTTTAATGATAAGTTTGCAAATCCAGCATCTCTTCATTGTGATGGTGACATTGCAACAAATATTTTGGAAAAATCGCGTGAAAAAGTAGCAGATTTTATAAAGGCGTCAAATAGAGAAGAAATTATATTTACTTCGGGTGCAACCGAATCAAATAATTTGGCGTTAATTGGTGGAGCGCTTAGAAATAAAAAGAAAGGGAATCACATAATCATATCTGAAATAGAACATATTTCAATTTTAAATATTGCTAAGTATTTAGAAAAAGAAGGGTTTGTAATAAGCAGAGTTCCAGTTGATCGATTTGGGATTATAAGACTTGATAAATTAGAACGTTTAATAAGAGATGAGACGATAATGATGTCAATTGCGACAGCTAGCAATGAGGTAGGCTCATTACAACCAATTGAAGAAATTAGTAAATTAGCAATTGAAAAAGGAGTGCTTTTTCACACTGATGCAGTTCCAAGTGAAAGTGTAATTCCTATCGATGTGCAGAAAACGCCTATTGATATGATATCGCTGTCTTCTAACGATATTTATGGACCTAGAGGAGTAGGTGCGTTATATCTGAAGAAAGGAGTTCGTGTAAATCCAATAATTATCGGTGGTGGTCAAGAAAAAGGATTTCGATCTGGATCTGAAAATATCCCGGGAATCGTAGGATTTGCTAAAGCAGCAGAAATTATGAAACAGGAAATGCCAAAAGAAGCACAATATCTGAAAGGTTTACGAGATAAACTGATAAAAAATATTTTAAACATTATTCCAAAATCATACATTAATGGGCATCCAGAAAAAAGATTACCGCATAATGCTCATTTTAGATTTGATTATATCGAGGGTGAATCCTTGATTTTAACCTTGAAAGAAAATAATATTGCCGCTGCGACTGGCTCTGCATGCAGTTCAAAAACGTTAGAGCCGTCTCATACATTAATATCTATGGGTTTACTTCACGAGGAAGCTCATGGTTCCTTATTAGTCTCTTTAGGAAGAACTACGAAGGAATCTGATATTGATAAATTAATCGAAGTTCTACCCGAATCAGTTAAAAGGTTAAGAAGGTTGTCCCCTTTAACGCCTCCTGATATGGTAAAAGAATTAAATTAAGGTGAGAATAAAGATATGAAATCAACGGAATATTCAGATAAAGTATTGGATCATTTTAAGAACCCACGCAATGTAGGTGAAATAGAGGATGCAGATGGTGTTGGTAAGGTAGGAAATCCTGTTTGTGGCGATCTTATGTGGATTTATATTAAAGTGGGGAAGAATGATAAAGGTGAAGAAATTATCGATGACATTAAATTTAAAACATTCGGTTGTGGTTCTGCGGTTTCTACATCTTCAATGGTCACTGAAATGGCTAAAGGAATGACACTTGATGCTGCATACAACATTAGTCGTCAGGATGTGGCTGACGAGTTAGATGGATTGCCTCCAATCAAGATGCACTGTTCAAATTTAGCAGCAGACGCGTTAAAGGCCGCAATTGATAACTATCGAACCGGAGCAACTCCAGATGTTGAAATCGCCACATCATGTCAACTTGATGTTCGAGTTATTTTAGGTGTTGATGAATTTGTAGGAAAAGGAGTTTATAAAGAAATTCCAGCAGATTTAGAAGAATTACGCGATAAAAGAATTTTAATCATGGATTCAGGAGATCAATCCTTAGAACTTGCGCTAAAACTGACAAAATACACAGGTAGAGTTATCCTGGTGACTTCAGCTCAATCAATTCCTGGAACAGTAGAGTTTAGGAAGCAATTGAAGCATTCTCCCGTGAAAATATTACAACAATCAGAACTAATAGAAATAAAGGGAGAATTAGATGAGGTAGAGAAAGTAACTATACATGACTTTGACGAGGATGAGAATTACGACTTATTTGTTGATGTTGTCATACTTTTAGATTATAGAGGATAACTAATTAATAATACTCTTAAATGATTTTTTAGATAATTCTTTTTTTTGTGATTTGGTATTAATTATGAAATCTAATCTCATAATATATCTTTGTTTACCTCATTAATTATGTAAAAAAAGAAACTATAAATCAAATAATTGATAGTAATTAATGTAAATTTTAAATCTAAGCACTTTAGATACTTATTTCAATGCTAAAAAAATGACGAATTTATTTCTTCAAATAGTGGTCTTGGCTTGTTTTATAGGAGTGGTCATTGTTCTTTTCTTCGAAGAGCAAGATTACATTTATTTTACATTCATTTTTATTGTATTAGCGGGAATTTTTACAGCTTTATTCATCCCAGAGGCTGGTAGTCTATCCTTTTATATTGATAATATCGAATGGGAAGTTATTGTCTTTTTGATTGCTATGTTTATAATCGTGGAAGTTCTTAAAGAAAATAAGGTGTTCAACGAGATTGCTCGTTTAATCGTTGTAAAATATCATAACAATTTGAGAAAAATGTTTTATATTTTATGTGTTGTCTCCACCTTAATGGCAACTATAATAGAAGATCTCTCCATAGCAATGATATTTGCCCCTATTATAATTGTTGCAAGTAGAAAGTTAAATATTAAACCAGCAGCTTATTTATTAGGAATGACTATATGCATAAATATAGCAGCTACCCTCACACCCTTCGGTTCTGCACAGAATATCTTGATTGCTAATGAGTTTGGATTGGATATTTTATGGTTTTTAATAAATTTGGGACCATACTTTATACTTTCTTTAGGTCTTACTCTTTTATTCTTGGATAAACTTTCACTTAAAAAAGATCTAGAATATTGTTCATCGCAGGTTTGTAGTGATGAAGAAATCGCCGAAGAGGTATTATTAGATCAACCGAATATTGAGAAAAAAAAGTTTATAATAAATTTAGTTTGTTTAGGTATTTTGATAATATTATTAATATTTATTCCAGAATTGTATCTTGCGGGTCTTATAAGCGCATTGATATTTGTTTTGGCAAATCCAGTTAAAAATGAACGAGGTAAAAGCACTGTATCTTTATCTAAATATCTTTCTAATGTAGATTATAAATTAATTTATTTTTTTATATGTCTCTTTATTTTTGTCGGATTATTGGAAATTAATGGAACAATAGCATTTATAGAACAGATAATCGAGAATATTTCTGCAGAAAGTGAATTTATTCTGGCTCTAATTATTCTAATTACTACTTCTGTATTAAGTGGATTAATAGATAATACTCCCGTAACAATTATGTTCATACCAATTGTCAGAGTGTTATTCAATTTGCCAGAATTCTATTTAGGACCTATAGTAGTTGCGTTTATATTAGGAATTAATTTAGGAGGTAATTTTCTTCCACAAGGAACTGCTGCAGATATGATGACGCTTGAAATTAGCCGAGCAAATAAGGTTCAGGATCTGTCATATAAAAGATTATTTCGAGTAGGAGGTCTTTTTGCTCTTTTTCACGTTTTATTAGGGATAGGTTATCTCGCGGTATTGGTTTTTCTATTTTAATTTTAGAGTTTGAATTTATACTGTAATCAAATCATAGATCTTTCCATCAAAAGCACAAATATACAACTCATTTTGGCTATCCACCCCAAATGAAGATATTTGAAGGTTTGTATCTACTAAAATTGTATTTTTAGCTTCATGAATTCCATCATATTCTAATGCCCAAATTTGGCCGAATTCAAAATCTCCATATAAGTATTTTCCATATAATCCTGATAATTGAGCTCCTCGATATACAAAGCCACCCGTGATAGAATGGCCTATTAGATGTCCGTATTCATAAATCGGGAATTCAATAGCAGTTACATTGGTTCCGGGGTTATAAAGGTGGGTTCCTTCATAGGCATTCCATCCGTAATTTTTTCCACTTTCAATAATATCAATCTCTTCCCAAGCATTTTGGCCAACATCCCCGGTCCAAAGAAGCCCTGTAATTGAATCAAAACTAAATCTCCATGGATTTCTAAGACCAAACGCAAAAATCTCTTCCCGATACCCATTACTATTTCCGTGAAAAGGATTATCCAAAGGAATAGTGTATGGATCTCCAGAATCAATATCAATTCTCAATATCGATCCTAATAGATTTTCTCGATTTTGAGCATTTCCTAAAGGATCTCCAGCAGAACCGCCATCACCTAACGCGATATAAAGAAAATTATCTGGTCCAAATAAAATTTGACCTCCGTTATGGTTTGAATAAGATTGTTTTACAGTTAGAAGTATTTTTTGACTTGATTTATTAGCAAAATTGGGATCATTATCGGTTACTTTAAACCGTGAAATAACGGAGTCTCCAGTTGTATTAGTATAATCTAGATAAAAAAAACCGTTCATACTAAAGTTTGGATGAAAGGCTAATCCTAGTAAGCCTCTTTCCCCACCAGTAGAAATTAAATCCGAGACATCCATAAAAAGATGCTTTTCTGAGCTGTTAATACTATTAGCAAAGGAATAAATCTTACCGCCCTGTTCTAATACAAATAAACGATTCGTTCCATCATTCGGAGAATAAAGTCCCACAGGAGCTGAAAAGGATAGGTTTGGGAATGCATTTTGAATAGTATACCCAAAAGGAGTTATAGTATTTAAGAAAAAATATACCCCTAGAAATATTCCCAACGTGCTTATAATCACAATCGATAAAATGAAAGCAATAATTATTTTTTTCTTCATAAAGTTTACTAAATAGGTTGATGATGTTATTGAGATGTAAATTCTATTGATTTAAGTACTTTATATCTATGAATTAAAAGAATTTTATATCATAAATCTTATTTGGTAAAACTAGGCGTATTAAAATTAGACTTAAGTTTTGATCAATAATTCATAATCATGAGATTTAAATGAAATTTGTACTTTTGATCATTAAAAGTAGTGATGTTGTGTATCACGATTACACTACTTAATATAATTGTGAGAACATGAAAAAAGTAGTAATTATCGGAGGAGTTGCTGCTGGGGCATCCGCAGCAGCTCGTTTGAGACGTTTAAAAGAAGATTATGAAATAATAATGTTAGATAAAGGTTCTTATGTGTCCTTTGCAAATTGTGGCTTACCTTATTATGTGGGCAACGTCATAAAAGATAGAGCGTCATTGGAATTGATGACACCCCAGAGATTTCTCGAACGATTTAATATCGATGTAAGAATCCACTCTGAAGCTACTTCAATTGATCGAGAAAAAAAATTGGTTAAGGTAATGGATATTAAGAAGGGTGAGGAGTATCTTCTTGAATATGATTACCTTATACTCGCACCGGGATCAACCCCATTAATACCACCTTTCTCAGGCTTAGAGTATGTTCCTTCTTATTCAGTGTGGACTATTCCTGACGCTGTAAAAGTTAGGGATTTTGTTGATAAATATAAAATTAAAAATGCTGTGGTTGTTGGGGGTGGGTTTATTGGATTGGAAATGGCAGAAAATTTAGTGGGTAAAGGTGTACGAGTGAAAATTGTAGAAATGTTAGACCAAGTTATGCCTCCTATTGATAAAGAAATGGCTCAATTTATTCACCAGGAATTGATATTAAACGGAGTTTGCTTGGTTTTAGAAGATCCTGTTGATTCTTTCGGGAGAACTAATACAGATAAACCATATGTGAAAACAAAAAGTGGTAGAAGAATTGATACCGATTTAATTATTTTAGCTATTGGAATTAAACCTCAAACTAATTTAGCCAAAGAAGCGGGATTAAAATTGGGAAATAGGGGACATATCATTGTTAATGAGAGTATGCAAACATCAGACCCAAATATTTATGCTGCAGGAGACGCGGTTTTAGTTAAACACCTCCAAACAAAAGAATCAGTTGCTATTGCATTAGCAGGTCCTGCAAACAAACAAGGTAGAATTGCTGCAGATAATATAGCAGGAAAGAATTCGAAATATAACGGAATTTTAGGTGTTTCGGTGGTGAAAGTATTTGATATGACAGTAGCAAGTGTAGGACTAACGGAAAAACAATTAAAGGGAACTGAAACAGAATATGAAAAAATTTATGTTCATCCTAATAATCATGCAAGTTATTATCCTGGGGCAGTTCCTCTTGCATTTAAGTTAATATTTGAAACTCCAACTGGAAAAGTATTAGGCGCTCAAGTAGTAGGAGGCCCTGGAAGCGATAAGAGGATTGATGTAATTTCTACTATCATAAAGATGGGAGGAACCGTTTTTGATTTAGAGGAGCTAGAGTTAACATACGCTCCACCTTATGGATCAGCAAAAGATCCGGTCAACATGGCAGGATTTGTTGCCTCGAATTTTCTAAGAGGTGATATGCCAATTCAGCAATGGCATAATATAAAGGAATTTAAAATAAAAGGTGGCATTCTATTAGATGTAAGATCTGTTGAAGAGTTTCAAGCACGGAATATTCAAGGGTCTATTAACATTCCTATCGAAGAATTACGTGATAGAATGAACGAGGTCCCAAAAGGAAAACCAATATTAACATATTGCGAAGTGGGGTATCGAAGTTATTTAGCTACAAGAGTTCTATTGCAGAATGGTTTCGATGAAGTATATGACTTAACTGGTGGCTTTAAGACTTATGAAATGGCTAATACAACTACCGAAGAAATTGTTAATGCTTGTGGAGGTTCGGAATCAATTATTGAAGAATTAGTTAAAGAAAAAGCGGTTGAATCAACTGAATATGTAGAGATAGATTGTAGCGGAATGACGTGCCCCGGACCATTGAATGCAATGATTAAATCTTTAGAAACTCTTCCTGAAAGTAAAGAGTTAAAAGTCTATGCGACAGATCCAGGATTCAAATCAAGTGTAGAAGCATATGTTAAGCTCAACGAAGCAGTAGAATTGATCCATTTAGGAAAGGAAGAGGGTAAAATAGTAGCAAAACTTAGGAAAGGGAAAATTAAGGTTGAAGAGATAACAATACCCGTTAAACCTAAGAAAAAGACTCGTAAGGAATTACGGGGTTCGAATGCACCTCCAGTATCTGAAATAAGCTCCGATGAATTATATGAAAGACTTGACTCTGAAGAAGCCCCTTCACTTCTTATCGATGTACGCACTCCTCAAGAGTATAGTAGTCCACATGGACACATTAAAGGTTCAAAACTTCTTCCATTAGGAGAATTAATGTACAATATGGATGCTCTTGAAAATTATAAAGATGAAGAGATAGTTGTAATATGTCATAGTGGTTCGCGTTCTATGATGGCCGCTCAACTTCTTGCTCAAGCTGGTTATAAAGACCTTAGAAATCTGATTGGGGGTATGATGATGTGGAACCGTAAAGGTTATCCCATAGAGAATGGAAGAGAGTCCTATTAATCTTGTATTTTTTAATCATTTTTAATTTTTTGACCATTTCCAACTTTCTTGTTTATTTTAGTGTTTGAAGCAATCCTATGATTGATCATTTTTTATCTTATAAGTGCAAAAGTTAAAATAAAAGTAATAAATATATATTCAAAAATAAGTTATTTAATCGAAATTCCTAATAAAATTAAAATAAAGGTGAATATATGAAAGAAACGCCTAAAAAACTATTCGCTGCGTATGTTGGAGAATCTCAAGCTCGAAACCGCTATACATTCTTCTCTTCCATCGCAAAAAAGGAAGGATATGTATTAATAACAAATATTTTCCTAGAAACTGCAGATCAAGAGAGAGAACACGGCTTAAATTTCTATAAAATGCTTCAAGAATTTAAGAAAGAAGAGAATTTTGATGCATTTAAGGTTAGTGAAGAATATCCAACCACATATAGCACGACTATCGAAAATCTAAAGTCCGCTGTTAATGGAGAAAATATGGAATGGCAAACGCTTTATCCAGATTTAGCGGCTACTGCAGAAAAAGAAGGATATCCCCATATTGCTAAAAGAACGAGAGCTATAGCCCGAGCTGAGCAACATCATGCCGAACGATATGGTAAATTATTGAAACTAATTGGTGATGATGCGTTCTTTAAGAGAGGTAAAAAGATTGTGTGGGTTTGTATGGAATGTGGTTATGAAGTAGAGATGGACCATCTTCCCGAAGACTGGAAATGCCCAAGCTGTGATCATCCAAGAGCTAACTTCAGAAAGAAATGTGAAGATTTCTAAACAATAGTCTGCGTGTTATAAAATTTAAGCATAATAATTAAATAATAATATACAAAAATTGAAACATAGCCTTATGGATTGTTAAAAGAGAAGATATTTTATGAAACAAAAAGAAATTTATAAATGCAATATATGTGGTAAAGTAATTGAAATTCTTCATCCTGCGGCTCCAGAAACCGTGTGTTGCGGTGAACCTATGAAATTAATGGAAGAAAAGACTGCGGACTGGAAAGGAGAGAAACATGTGCCTAAGATAACCATTAAAGGCAACACAATTACTGTAGACGTAGGTATTTCTATGGGAACTCCTCACCCTATGACTAAAGAACATTACATTATGTGGATTGAGCTAATCTGCAAAAATAATTGCTATAAAAGGCAATTTTTATCTCCTGGAATGGAACCTAAAGCAACCTTCGTTGTTTCTGACCCATCCGGATTAGTTGCAAGAGAATATTGTAATCTTCATGGTTTATGGAGAGGAGATAAATAGAAAAAGCTTTAACTTTTTTTTATTTTTTTTCTTATATTTCACATTTGGTAATTTAAATTTTAGTTTGAATATGAAATAGAATGAACATTTCAGATTATAATTTAAATTATTTCTTAAATTTATAAAAATATAGAAGAGAAATAATTTAAGGTTAAATTATGATTAAAGCGATAATGTTTGATTTAGATGGAACACTTATTGGACAAAAAAAGGCTAGTTCTATGGTCTTAAGTCAATTTCACTTAGAAAACAAGGCACGATTTGGCAATATGGAACAAAAAGAATTTTTTAATAATTGGTTTAAAGCAGGTCGAAAAAATCTCCCAGATTTTCTTAAAGGCGAAATCACATTTGAGGATAAAATGATTACTCAAATTTTAGAGTTTTTTCAAAATTCAAATAATAAAATCGTAGAAAGTGAAGCAAGTGAAATCTTTAATAAATTTTTACCAATTTATGAAGAAAATATTATCTTATTTGATGATGTAATACCATGTTTAGAATATTTATCAAGAGAGAAATATCAACTTGGAATAATTACAAATGGACACAGTAAGGATCAAAGAGAAAAGCTGCGTAGATTTAATCTTGAAAAGTATTTTCCTACAGTAATTATTTCCGGCGAAATTGGGTTTGCTAAACCTAGTGCAGAAATATTTCTCGAATGTGCTAATATCCTTAAGTTATCTCCCAATGAAATAATGTATATTGGAGATATGGTTGAAATGGATATAATTGGAGCTAATGAGGTTGGAATACGAGGAATTTGGCTCAACAGGGAATCTGAAAAAAACCACACTGATATCCTTTCTATATCAACGTTAAATGAATTAAAAAATCTAGTAGAGTAAATATATACAATTAAATTAAAGTCAAGGTTTATGGAGCAAAACAAAGCCATCATTTTAGATAGAGATGGAGTCTTAATAGAGGATAAAAATTATTCCTATAAAATTGAAGATTTAGAGATATTACCCGGAGTTATAGAGGGTTTAAAATTATTGCAAACCAAGTTCTTGTTTTTTATTGTAACCAATCAATCAGGGATTGGGATGGGTTATTATACAGTTAAAGAGTTTCAAATTTATAATGATCACTTAATCTTTCTTTTAAAAAAGCATGATATACATATTCAAAAAACATTTTTCTGTCCACATCTTAAGGAAGAAAATTGTGAATGTAGAAAACCTAACCCTCAATATTTGTTTGAAATTAGAGATGGTTGGGGTATAGATTTGAAATCATCATGGGTATTTGGAGATCATCCATCAGATATCATTTTTGGAATAAATGGAGGATGCAAAACAGTATATATGGTTACTGGTCATGGTGAAAAACATTTAAAGGAATTGGAATCTCAAAATATTAAACCAAATCTAATAAGCTCGAAATTTTTTATTGCTGCAAAACGGATCCATGAAATCTCTGATTAAATTCAGAAAGTTTTGTTTTAAAACTCACCTTATCTTAAATAAGAGGCCAATATAAAAGCGTAGTATAATATATCCAAATTATGTGACCATATCACCTTTTTTATTTAATTTAAGATGCTCAATAAAAAAATAAATAATGCAACCCTTTGGGATAAAATTCGGAAACTAAGAGAGCTGATTAAGTTAGAAATAGAATTCAAAGAAAGAATTTGTTGGAATTGTGGTAAAGGTTTAAACATCTATGATTTTATGAGTGATAATGTTTATTATAGTCCAGAATATATTCTAAGATTATGGCAAGCTTCTGTACTTCAGTTTCATTGCTGTGATTGTTTTAAAAATTTAAAGATAGATGAACTTAAAAATATTGAACAAGAGTTAGGTAAAAGATGTTGTTTGTTTTGTAATAAATCAATGGATATTTATCAATTTAGCAAAATTAATAGTGATTTGAAGATATATGAGCTAAAAATTCTCTGGCTTGATAGGAATTATGAGCTATTTTGTGATAATTTGTGTAAACGGAAGTATTACAAAAAATATTATGATTTTCTATATAAAATAAAAAATAAAAAATAATGTTATAAAATTGAATTTAATCTCTATCTCTTTTAAACACGCTAGGCAAAGCATGTTCATATTGTTTCATAACAAAACGAGAGATAACTATTCTTTGTATTTCACTTGTTCCCTCGTAAATTTGATATAACTTTGCATCTCTAAATAATTTTTCAACAGGATATGTCCTTAAATACCCATATCCACCAAATATTTGAATCGCTTCTGTAGTTACATTCATTGCCACATCTGAGGCAAATGCTTTAGCAATCGAAGAACTTAAATTGTTATCCATCCCTTGATCCGCTTCCCAAGCAGCCTTATAGGTTAAGAGCCGTGCAGCTTCTATATCCTTATACATATTTGCTATCTTTTCTTGAATCATTTGATAATTTCCTATTGGTCGGCCGAATGCTTCTCTCTTGTTAGCGTAATCTATTGAATATTCCATTGCTGAGCGAGCGCATCCTACTGCGAATGCTCCTATTGCAGGGCGAGTATGAGCAAAAGTTTGCATTGCTAAAACGAATCCTCTGCCAGGTTTCGCAAGAACATTTTCTTTTGGAATTCTCACGTTTTTAAGCCCTACAGCAACAGTATTTGAAGCTCTTTGTCCTAATTTTGGGATATGTTTTCCCAATCGGACTCCTTCCGATTTTGAATCCACAATAAATGCTGCGATTCCTTTATGCTTTTTTTCAGGATCTACTGTAGCAAATACGGTAATATAATCAGCAAATCCCCCATTAGTTATCCAAAACTTATTTCCATTTAAGATGTATTCATCACCATCTTTTTCAGCGCGGCATTTCATCCCGGCAACATCTGAGCCCATTGAAGCTTCAGAAGTCGCAAAAGCAATTAATTTAAAGTCATTAATTAATTCTCCTAAAATTCTCTGCTTTTGCTCTTCATTACCTCCAATTATAATTGGTTCTGCACCAAGATTATTATCAAAGATTGAAGTCGCAATTCCAGGACAAGCAGATGACATTTCTTCTACTACGATACATGAATCAAGTAAACCATACCCAAGACCACCATATTTCGTTGGAATAGCTAAATTTAACAGATCCTCTTCCCAAGCTTTTTTAATGACGGGAAGGGGGAACTCCTCTGAAACATCATATTTTTGAGCAACCGGTAATACTTCACGAATAGCAAACTCTCTTGCTTTTTTTTGTAATGCTTTTTGTGCATCTGATAACATAAAATCCATTTTTTATTACCTCTAAATACTCATTTTATTTATTAACTTATCGATAATGAGCTTAAAATCTAAATCAGCTGGTTTTGGAACATATTTAATTTTGATTTTTTCATCCATAACATCAAATTTAGTATCCTGTAAAATTTGGACAATCTCATCAGGGCATTGACCTGACCATCCATAGGAGCCAAATGCAAGCCCAATCTTATTCATTGGTTTAAGTCCTTTCTGATAAGATAAATACTCTGCAACTGTTGGATATAACCCATTGTTTAATGTTGGACTGCCTACTAAAATAGCCTTTGCTTTCATAGCTTCTGTTATTACATCTGAGTAATCAGCAGTGGTAAGTTTAAATCTTTTAACAGCAATTCCTCGATGTTCGATTTCATTCTGAAGAGCTTTAGCTATTTTTTCCGTACTACCCCACATAGTATCATAGACTATGAGAACGCTTTTTTCATCTAGCTCTCCTTTACTCCATTTAGTATACGCTTCCACAATATCTTTAATATTACTTCGCCAACAAACACCATGAGAAGGACATATAAGATCAATTGGTAAAGATCCAACTTTAGGTAAGGCTTTTGCAATCAAACCTGATAAATGAAGAAGGATATTCGCATAATACTTTTCTGCTTCTTGCATGATTACACACATATCATTTTCATCATCCCAACGCTTAGATGTAGCAAAATGTTGACCAAAAGCATCATTAGAAAAAAGTACATTCTTTCCCTTTTCATCAGTCATGAAAGATACCATAGAGTCTGGCCAATGAATCATAGGAATTGGAACAAACGTAAATTTCTTTCCATTACCTATGTCTAAAGTATCTCCTTCTTTGACTGCTCTAATTCTGTTGAATAGATCATCTGCTAATTCTTCATGATAATGTCCTCTTAATGCATCAACTCCTCTTTCAGAAGATATAATTTCTGTATTGGGAAGATGCTTTACAATTAATGGAAAAGAGCCTGAATGATCAGGTTCAACATGATTGACGATTAAATAATCAATATCTTCAAGCTTGCATATTGATTTTATATTCTCTAAGAAATATTCAAAATAAGGACGCTTAACGGTATCTATTAAAACTGTTTTCTCTCCCTTAACTATATAAGCGTTATAGCTACTTCCTTTATGAGTGCTATACCCATGAAAATTACGCACCTCGAAATCAACATATCCTACATACCATACATCTTTCATTAATTCTAAATGTGTCATGATTGGTTTAACTCCTTTTTTAGGATTTAATTTATGTTATACTTCTTTTTGTATTTAATAAATTTAATTTCTTTATCTTATAAATTAAACCTAAAAAAAATTGAAGATGATAACGATTAAATAATTAAGAGAAATAATTATACATATAAAAATAAGAATCCAATAAAAATCGTTTAATTTAAGGATGCCAAATGAGAATTTTAAAAAAGCAATTTAAACATTATGTAATTACTTATTTAATCCTAATAATATGGTATCTTATTTGTTGCGTAATTTTCATACCTTATCTAATTTTAGGGGGTTTTATCAATATTATTCTATATATTGCGTCTGTATATGCTTTTTATAAATATTTTTTTACTCTCAGCTTTAAACTTGGATTAAGTGCAACTATTTTTTATTTCCTACCTTTTGGTTTAGCTTTCCTTTTTGGATATTATTTCAGTCCAATAGCAGCGATGTATATAATATTTTTTCCAATGTCGATAATTTCATGGGTTGGTGCAATAATATTTCTTGTTATATTAAAAAGGTATTTAGAAATTGAGCCTAATTTAAAAGAAGAACATGAGATTGAAATAAAAGTAAGAAATATGGATTTTGAGACAAGAAAGAACCGATTATTGGGGATGATTAGGATTGATAAATTTTTGGATCTTGAAAAGGCTCAACTTTTTCTTGGAATGAGTAAATACGACATCAAAGCTCTTATCTATGATTTGGCGGGTGAGAAAAAACTAGAAGGTGAATTTAAAGATAATAGGTTTATTATTACGTCGAATATTGATGATTTCTTGTTAGAATTAGAACTTAGTTTCATTAACTGGCAAGAAAAAACCGCTTTGAGTCATACTAAGGTAAGATAAATAACTGCAAACAACTCTACCAGATTACAAGAATTCAATAAAAAAAAGAAAAATAATAGTATACAAAACTTAATCAGATATTTTAGTAAAAAAACTTTTGTCAACACCACAGACAGGACATACCCAATCATCAGGTAAATCTTCCCATTTGGTGCCTTCAGCATCTTCATCGTAGATATAGCCACAGGCACCGCATTCGTATTTTGCTATGAGTTTTCACCTATTTTAAGTTATTTTTTAATTTTCTTGATTATTTTGGATTTATGAATTGAATCTATGTTAAAAATATTAATTTAATAATTTATAAATAAGATAGATTTTTTATCGCGCTTAAATGACTATTTTATTAGTTTTTATCGAAGGGAAAAAAAAAGAAAATAATGAGATTATATTTTTAATTCAATGACTCTTTCTTGATGGTCTTTTACTTTATCAGGAGTCAATTTATAGAATTTCCAGAATATAAGTGTTCCAATGAGCATTATAATACCGGGAATTAAAGCAAAATGAAGATCGATTCCAAAGAGAGCAGAGCTAGAAGTAGGATTAACATCAAATCCAGTTAGAATATGAACAATCGAAAATGAAGCGGCTTGCATAAGGATTCCTAATCTACCGAAAAATTGTAAGAATCCATTATAAACCCCTTCCTCTCTTTTGCCACTTATTACTACAGCTTCATCAATTACATCGGCTAAAACAGGGGCAATCATAGTCCAATAACCTCCTTCCCCTACACCCCATAACACAATAGGCAAAAGCATTATTACCCAATTATCTATAAACATCAAAGGAATCGTCGTCGCAACAAGTACAAAACTGGAAATCACCATTACTTTTTTATTGTTATTCGTTTTATGGGCTAATAAAGCCCAAAGTGGGGAGCTGAATAAAGCACCAATAAGAAAGCTTGCGGAAAGATACGTCATAATGGTTTCTTCTTGACCCATTATGTATGTAACCACATAAAAGATGGAAGCTTGGATGGAAATAATTAAGAAGCGATATAACGTGTAACTAATGATAAAGACTAAGAAATTTCTTTGTTTAAGAGCAGCTCTTAAAGATTTAAAGAATGATACCTCTTTCTTGTAATCTTTATGTCTTTCGATGTATGAATCGATCGTAGCTTGATCCTCTCTACAGCCAGGTATTGCTAGGCTAAGAACCATTAAGCCTATAATACTCATTACTATTCCTTGAATTATAAACGTGGAAGGAAATGCATCATCAACGATTAACGGCGGAATAAGAAAGCCAAAAGCGATTCCAATAATTCCGATGGGTGTTTGAATTGCTGTTGCGGTTCTTCTTTCTTTCACGGAACGGAATTTATCAGGAAAGAGAGATACATAATTGATAAAGAATATTGAATTAAATGTATCAAATAAGCAAGTAGAAAATAGTAACCAAGTAAAAAGAACCCATGCTCCAGAAACCGGATCTACACTCGGAGGTGCGAAAATCAAGGTATAACTAAGGATGTATGGAACACCTCCTATAAAGATCCAGGGAAATCTTCTTCCCCATTTCTTAGTGAATTTAAACGGTCGATTGGTTAGGAATCCCATGATGGGATCATTTACTGCATTCCAAATGGCGAATATTGCAAATCCTAAGCCCACAAAAACTGGGTTTAAATTAAGGACAGTTTCATAAAAAGCAAAAGCCCAAGTAGTAAACGCCATCTCGATAAATTCACTTAAAAATTTGGCGAATCCATAGGAAGCCATATTCTTTTTCGAATGTACAATCACTTGTGTTTCCATTTTTTATTACCACAAAATTTTTTTTTAATATAGAATTAGCTTTTGTTATTTTTATAATTGATTATGAAATTTCAAATAGAAAGGAAAAAATTTTTTGGAAGGAGGTTTAACTAGTTCTTCTAAGAATTTTACCCGGATATTTTCTCTTCTGTTTTCCATGGTCTACAACAATAACTCCGTTGACAATGACATACATAATACCTTCCGGAAATTGAATGGGATTATCATAAGTTGCTTTGTCCCTTATTGTCTCTGGATTAAAAACAACAATATCCGCCCAGTTATTAGCATAAATTAATCCACGATCTCTTAAACCAAGTTTTCGAGCAGGAAAGGATGTCATTTTACGAATTGCTTCTTCCAAATTTAATATTTGTTTCTCGCGTACATAGCGAGCAAGTATTCTGGGATAAGTCCCAAATAATCGAGGATGAACTGCTCCAATCATAGGATTAGCCGGAACGCCAGCACCATCCGTACCAATCATCTGAAACGGGTTAACCATTATTCTTTCTATATCCTCGTCTGACATTGATTCGATGGTAATCATCACATCAAAATTCTCATCTATTAACAATTGAAAAAAAGTTTCCCAATCGTTGTTTAAACCTTTAATTTTAGTTATTTGAGAAATTGATTTTCCCCTAATATCTTTCCATTTTTCAGTCTGAGCTGTAGAAATATATAGTTTATCGAATCCATTATTTTTAATCCAATTCTCCCATCCTTTGATCCCTTTTTCGATATCATTTATAATTTTTTTTTGGATGGTTGGTTCTTTTATCCTTTCTAAAGATTTTTCTCTTCCACCCTCCAAAACCCAGGGAGGGAGAGCAGTTGGAAGATTTGACATGCCTCTTTTATATGGATATTGATCGAATGTTACATTTAGACCATTTAGATTAGCATCCTCGACTAATTTTAAAGCTTGAGTACTGATACCCCAATTCTTTTTCCCAGACACCTTAAAATGTGCTATTTGTCCCCCTGAACAATTAGATTTTTCCACTATATCTATAAATTCTTTAATTGCAGTAAGTAAGTTCTCATCCTCACCCCTAATGTGCGAAAAGTAAAGACCACCATACTCTGCGACTATCTTACACAATTCAATCAACTCATTTGTCGATGAATATACTTGAGGAGGATATATTAGCCCTGTACTCATTCCAAATGCTCCTGCTTGCATTGCTTCTCTAAGATATCCTTTCATAATTTCCATTTCTTCTTTAGTGGCAGGACGATTTTCAAATCCTTGACCTCCAGCAATTCTAATATTTCCATATCCTACGAAAAAGACAGAATTAGCTGGACATCTGATAGCTTCCATGTTAGCTAAATATTCAGAAAAAGAGTTCCATATAAATTCGTATTCTTTATAAAGCGAAGATTGTGCCGTGAGCATATCTCTAATAGGCTCAATTTTCTCAGGATGTAGTGGAGCTAACCCATCACCGCACATCCCTATCGTTTGGGTTGTGATACCTTGTTGAATTGTGGATTCCACCTTAGATAAAAGGGGAAGGACATAATCAGTATGAGAATGAATATCTATAAATCCAGGACAGATTATAGAGCCTTTTGCATTTATAGAATTATTAGCATCATTCCTTAATTTATATCCAATTTTTTCAATTTTACCATGTTTAATTCCAATATCACTTGTATATGCAGGATTTCCTGTCCCATCAATGATTCTCCCATTTTTTATAATAATATCATAACTCATAACTAAATTTTAGAAAACAAAAATATTATGATTTACCAAAAATCAATAAGAAAGAAAAAGCATCAATTTTATCCCAAAAATTTTCTTTGATTTGCGGCGCTAAGTATATATTCTGAGATGTGAATGAAATTATTTTTTTTAACAGACTCAATAACTAAATCCGAATTTCTTTTATGTATTTCATCTTGAGGAATATCAATAGATAAATCCTTTAGTCTTTTTAATATACCATCAGGAATGTATTCACATTTCGGATTTAAGAATTTAACTGCATCTTTTAAATCCTCATCAAAATTAATATAAATTTTTCGAATCAAGTCAAAATCGTTATCAGTTAAAATATTTAAGCCTAAAATTTCTGGAGGTACCCCAATAGAATAGAGTGCAGCTGTGAATCCTATAGCTCTAGGCAATGAAAAGTCACCGAAATTTCTGGAATATCCGAATAATCCAATGTGTAGTTTTCTTTTTCTCCTACTAGGAACAGATTCCGCGATCTTATTAATAATAGGAGCGAGATTGTTAATCTGTTTTGCATACTCATTTGAATATTTATTCATGATCTCAAAACATTTAACTTCATCAACTTCTCTAGGTTTTGTTCTTTTCCTTTGTCGCAAAAACTTAATTGCGTTTATTACATCTTCTGGTGAATTATCATATTTAAATGCTGATTGAATGGTAAATGTATGAGTATATGGATATTCATTAGCAACCCGTTTAACAGTTTCTGGTCTTAAATTTCCTCGAAAGGGCACAGAACCAACACCAACTATTGGATAAATATCAATATTGATTTCTTGAGAAAGTTTATAAATTCTTTGTAAAGCAATTTTGTTTATAAGAACCGCTGATATCAAACCATAATTCATTGCGGGATCAGATCTAGCTAAGAATATTCTTTGGGATTCAACTTTCTTATCCGATAAATATTCTTTTAAAATTAAGTCTACCTTACTCATACTTGCCATATCTTCAATTAAGGGTATAACGTTTATCTTATTAGGCAAAAATTTACCAATCCATTCAGCAATAGTGATGTCTCCCTCCATAAAAGGGTGATTTTCGAGTCCTACGATGAAATTTTTGTAGTAGTGATAGACACGATTCAAACATTTTGAGGAAGTTGTCATTGGTAAAATTACTTCAAAAATTGGGGTGATATCGTCTTTATAAACCATATTTGATGCATCAAACGATCTTGGGATACTTGCAAGCGTTTCTAAAAGTAGTTTTGCTTCTCCTTTTTCAACTGTTGGATTAGGTACTCGATAGGTTATAAAGACATCACGACCTAACCTCTTTTCATTAAAATATGAAGGATATTTAGTTATTAATTTTTTAATAACGTAATTATCATTTTCTTTACCTTCATAGTCCCACATTTGTTCATCACAAGCTAGATGAGAAAATGAGTAGTAAGCCTCAAATATCTCTTCTTCTCCAGAAATTTCAGTACCAGTAGAAAAAAAAGGAGCATTTACATTATCTGGGTGCTGAGTGCTCATACATCTGGGGATATTCATATTAAACACTCTAATATTTTAGGCATTATAAGTTTTAAGAATCTTCTATTAGCTCAAACATAGCTTTTGAGCATTTGCATCTCGGACATCTAAATTGATTAGAATCTATCTCTTCAAATCTCGTTTCTTGTATCGAATCCTTATAAAGATAGTTACATCTTTTACATCTATAAATAGCCATTTTAATATGTCTCCATTATTCTTTTTTTTCCAAACTGGTCTTTTGAGGCTCCACAATTTGTACATTTATATTCGTTAGGTAAATCCTCGAAAGAAATAGGCATTTTAGCTTCATCATATTCAAATCCACATTTAACACATTCATAAATATTAATATCTAACAGTTTACGTAGCTCTTCTTTATTAACATCCTCTTCCATCTTTTTGTATACATATGACACAGCTTTTTTTTCTCCGAACAATATTGCACCCTTTAGCTTGTTATCTTTAAGGATAATCTTTTGATAACAGCAATCTTTTACATCAGCTTTTTTTAAAATATCCCAACTTCCCCCTTCTCCTTCCCCAGGATTTATTATTCCAATTGACGTTAAATCTAATCCCATGATTTTTAACGTATTTTTGGGGATAGTACCGTCATATTCCTTAGTTTTAGCACCTATAATAGAGGCTGCGATAATTTTTGATTGCTCCATACAAGCTGGAATTATTCCATATATTTGGTTATTATATTCGATACAGTCTCCTACCGCATAAACATCTGTTTCGCTTGTTTCTAAATATTCATTAATAACTATCCCTTTATTGGTTTTAATACCAGCATTCTTTGCTAAATCAATAGTAGGATTGATTCCTGCTTGTATTAATACAATACCTGCATCAAATTGACGACCATCTTTTAATTTGATACCTGTAACCTTACCATTTCCTAGTATTTCTTGAGTGGTTGCATTTAAAACGACTTCAATACCCCTTCTTTCAATCTCATCTTTAAGCATTTTTCCGCATTCTTCATCTAATTGCCTTGGCAATAATCTTGGAAAAAATTCAACGACCGTTGTTTTCAAATTTGTGTCCTTAATTTGATTTGCTAATTCAAGTCCCAGTAATCCACCTCCAATAACGATTGCTTTTTCATTAGGAATTGAAGCAATAAAGTTTTTAATTTCCAAAGCATCATCAATGTTACGTAATGTGAAAACTCCTTGTTTGTTATTTTTCATCTCTACTGCTTTATTAATAGGTGGAATATTAGGTGTACTCCCCAAGGCTAAAATTAGTTTATCGTAGTTTATAGATATATTTTTATTTGAAAAATGAACTGTTTTATTTTCGAGGTTAATATGTTCTGCTTTATGACTCAAAAATAGCTTCAAATCTTTGGTTTTATACCAAACCTCATCAAATACAATTAAATCTTGAATTGATTTTTTACCAGATATAACTTCGGGCAAATTAATTCGGGTATAATAAGGATATGCTTCTTGAGTATAAATTTCAATTTCAATATCCTCATTTAGAAATCTAAGGTTTTGTGCTGTAAAGGTACCCGCAACATTATTACCTATTATCACTACCTTCATAGGTTTATTAGCTTTAACATCCTTTTTTAACATTTTTATTATGATTTCTAAATTATAAGGAAAATAAGGGTTTGAGAAGATGTTCGCGAAAAAGATTATAATTTTTACAAAATAGGTTTTTAAGTGAAACTACGCTAAATTGTAATTAATATTATAATAAAATGTAAAAGGTGAAATAAAATAGAATTAGAAAGATTGTCCCATCATAAATCCGTTCAAAAAGTATACGAACGGATTAAAAAGGATGGGATGAATAATATTTGGGACCGATTTGAAGCTCAAGGATTTTCAGGGGATCCAGATAAGAGATGTCCATTTTGTTTGAAAGGAGCCCGTTGCGATTTATGTTCCAATGGCCCTTGTAGATCAGATGCCTCGATTGACAAACGGGGAGTTTGTGGTATCACCGCCGATGGGATGGCTATGCGGATGATGTTATTAAGAAATGTAATGGGCGCATCTACATATCATTATCATACAGAGACAACTTTAAAAACGTTAAAAGCAACAATCGAAGGAAAAACCCCCTTTAAAATTAGCGAACTTGAGAAATTAAAAACATTTGCGAAAAGACTGGGACTAAATGTGTCAGATGATATCAAAAAAGTAGCGAAAGACCTTCTGGAATTCGTTAGAGAAGACCTTAATCGCCCTCACACTGAAAAGAGTAAAATTGTTGAAAAACTAGCTCCAGAAGAAAGAAAAAAGGTATGGAAGGAACTAGGCATTTTTCCGGGAGGTATCTATGGGGAAATGATGTTTTCGACTAGTTCATGTTTAACCAATGTGGATGGATATTATGCTAGCCTTGCTTTTAAAGCTATGCGTTTAGGGATCGCAATGGCTTATCAGAGTCAAATTGTAAATGAATTCATTCAAGATATATTGTTTAACATTCCACGACCTCATAAAATGCGCGTAAATTTGGGTGTATTAGATCCTGATTATGTAAATGTCCTACCTAATGGTCATGAACCGTTCTTAGGTTTTGCCATGGTTCAATTAGCACGTAAAGCTAAATGGCAAGAAAAGGCTAAAAGTGTAGGCGCAAAAGGATTAAGAATAATTGCTAATATTGAAACAGGTCAGGAAATGATTCAAAGATGGGAAATGGATGATGTGTTTTATGGATTTACCGGAAATTGGATTATGCAGGAAGCCATCCTAGCAAGTGGCTGTATTGATCTTTTTGCTTGTGATATGAATTGTTCAATGCCAGTAGATCCAATCTACGCTAAGAAGTACAAGTTTAAGTTAATCCCCGTTTCAGATGTCGTTGTTTTTGAAGGAGTTAATGAAAGATTAGATTATATTCCTGAAAAGGCTGAAGAGCAAGCAGCACAATTACTCCAAATGGCAATTAAGAATTTTAAAGAGCGCCGAAAGAGTATAGAGCCTGTTATTGGTTTAGATATGAATGAGGCTGTGGTTGGTTTTTCGAAAGAAAGCATTTTAGCTGCATTGGGTGGTACTTTAGATCCCTTATTGAATGCAATAAAAGATGGTACCATACGGGGCGTTGCGGGGTTGGTCTCATGTACAACTCTTCGAGATACAGGTCAAGACGTGCATACAGTTCGAATAACAAAAGAATTAATCAAAAGAGATATTTTAGTGTTATCGATGGGATGTGGTAATGGCGGACTTCAAGTTGCTGGACTTTGTGTCCCCGAAGCTAAAGACTTAGCAGGACCAGGTCTGAAAAAGATATGTGAATTATTGGGAATACCACCTGTCCTTAGTTTTGGAACTTGTACCGATACAGGAAGACTTGCGGATCTTGTTGGTGTCATATCTGATGCTCTGGGAGGAGTTGCGATCCCTGATTTACCTGTAGTTGCTGTTGCCCCAGAATACATGGAACAGAAGGCCACAATAGATGCTATCTTCGCTCTAGCCTTTGGATTGTATACTTATGTTAATCCTGTTCCCACAGTCACTGGAGGGCCTGATTTAGTCAAGTTACTTACCGTTGATTGTAAGGATATAACAGGTGGAATATTACATGTTGAAACTGATCCTTCAGTGGCCGTTGATGCAATGCTTGACCATATAGAAGCAAATAGAAAAAAGCTTGGTATTTAAATTAAAATTATATTCTTTTTTTTCTTAACTTTTCGTTTTAAATCTCGATTTCAACCATTTTATTAATTTTGTTAGTGAATAGTAAATTTCAATATACTAGTAATTAGTAAAAAGATTTAAAAAATAGAAATTAAAAAAAACCTCATCTTTATTTTATTCTTCTGGAGGAGGTCCCATTCCTAAAATTTTATAAGCTTCTGCTATATGAAAGTAGGTTTCTATTTGGTATTTAAAACCCTCAATTTCTAAGGCATATTCTTGATATTGTTGCGCAAGTCTAGCCATGAAATCTTCAACCTTACCTTTCTTAACATCACCTACGGCTAAAACTTGCATTCCTTCTACCGTGGATCTAACCCCAATTACAAGTGTGCTCCCTATAGAAGGATCAGAAGGATATTTTTTAATCATTTCAATATTCTTTTTTGCTACTTTACTTGATTTTGCGTGTGGAAATATTACTGTAGCTACAATTAATACCATTTTTTATTACGTTTTTTTTAAAATTATTGAATTTCAAGTAATAAAAAATAAAATCCGCTATTATTTAAAATTTGAGTCTAGATCTAAGCATTGAAATGGATTAGGACTTATACTCTTATATCCGATCAAATTTTAACAAAAGAATAGATAAGAAACTTAAATTAGAAAAAGTAAGAAAAAAATATTTTATTTTTTTTTTATTAATGCCCCTCAATTAAATTGAGGGGCATTTGAGGTGAGTTGATCTAATATAAGTTGAAGTCTTAGTAATTAGAGTATGTTCGAAATTAAAATTAATTAATTTTTTCTAGTCTTGGTGATTAAAAAAAAATATGATATATAATAGTAAATCTAAATCCTATTTTTTATTATCTCTTTAATTTTTCTTTCTTGATTTGAAATTCATTAATTTATTAAACCTCTTCCTTTTATCAAATATCAAGAAAAATGATATACTTATTATAATTTTGCTCCTATTTGAAAAAGGGAAGATAGGGGAATAGAACTTTTTTTCTTTAATTAAGTAATCATGTGTCAAAAATATTAAAAGACTACCTAATCTTTTATGAACATGTTCGAAGTCAAAATTATATGATCCTCTCTATTGTTTTTTATTATGACTGAAGCAAAACAGCAAAAAATAGTTAAAAGAAAGATTATCAAAATAGATGAGGAACTCTGTACTGGATGCGGAAATTGTGTAGTTTCGTGTGCTGAGGGTGCTTTACAAATAATCGATGGAAAAGCGAAAGTGGTAAATGAAATATTCTGTGATGGTCTTGGAGCCTGCATTGGAGGATGTCCTGAAGGAGCTCTTGAAATTATTGAACGTGAAGCGTTAGAATTTGACGAAGAAGCCGTAGAAAAACACCTAGAGACCATGAAACATAATGAAGCAGCAGAAATTGAGGAAATCAAACAAATAGTGAATGAGCATACCCATCAATGTGGTTGTCCTTCAGCTCAAACAATGGTATTTAGCCAGTCCGAAAGTTTGACTGAAAATTCAGGAGATATTCCTTCTGCTTTACGCCAATGGCCAGTTCAAATGCACTTAATCAATCCTCTTGCGCCATATTTTCAAGGAACTGATGTTCTACTGACAGCAGATTGTGTTGCCTATGCTTTAGGCGGATATCATAAAGAGTTTCTAAAAAACAAATCTGTTGCGATAGCATGCCCTAAACTAGACCAGGGAAAAGAAGTTTATATCGAAAAAATTAGATCTTGGTTTGATAATGCGAAAATTAATACATTGACCGTTATGATGATGGAAGTCCCATGTTGTGGTGGTTTATTAGCGTTAGCTAAAGAAGCCGCAAAAAAGGCGAGTCGAAAGGTTACTATAAAATATGTTGTTGTTGGTATTAAAGGAGATATAATAAAAGAAGAATGGCTTTAAAAGTTTAAAGTTTCATATTTAATTCTCTTTTTCAAAAACTACTTTTTTCTTAATAATTTTTCTTAGCATAACGGATAACGCAGATTTAGATTTGCCCAGCCGATTTGCTAAATCTTCCAACGAGATGTCTCTTGGAATTTCAAAGAATCCTAGCTCTATGGCTTTATCTAAAACTTCCGATTCTTCTAAAGTTAATTTAGCTTTTTCATCTTCTAATGAATATGGAGAATTTCCAATTCTTAGTAATTCGAAATTAATACCTTTTTTTTCAAAAAGGGATAATAATTTATCTATTCGGTCCCTACTTGAAATTATACGCCAATAAGCATAGCCCTCTCTAACATTCACCGGAAAATCGACTAACGCGCCACAATTAATCACAGCATATAATAAATAAGGATCTTTGGTTTTTACATTAAACTTAATGCGATTTTCCTCTTGTTCTAAAAGACTAAATTCCAAAACCGACCTATGATTTTTAATCTCTTCAATAATAGGATTTAGATTATAATGTATTATTTCAACAATTGCATTTCCTATTGACTTTTCAAGATCATAAGGAAGAAAGTATTCGATTTCCATTCGAACATCATGGAATTTTTTAAAAATCTCAGAAATCCATATATCATCTGGAAATTTAATTTTTATTCTAGCTAGGCTTAATCTTTGAGAATCCATCGTAAATACTAGTTAAGAAGAATATAAAACATTTTATGCTAATTTAATAATTAATATATAATCAATGTAATTTGTATTATTATGGTAGAAAATACGAATCTTATCCTAGGTATTTGTGGAAGTCCTCGTAAGCAAGCAACAGAGTTTGCAGTTCAATATGCCCTAAAATTCGCTGCTGAGAAATATCATTTTGATACGGATTTTTGGACAGTAAGAGCTAAGGAGATAAAGTTCTGTATTCATTGTGATTATTGTATTCGTGAAAAAAAAGGATGTGTTCATAAAGATGATATGCAGGAACTGTATCCTAAACTAGAATCCGCTAAATTCTTACTTCTCGGTACGCCTGTTTTCCAAGGAACTCTATCCGGCCAATTAAAAACGATTATGGACAGATGTAGAGCAATAATTGCTAAAGATTCTGAAGTATTTAAGAATAAGTATGGTATGGCTCTCGCAGTTGGCGGAGATAGAAGTGGAGGCCAAGAAATCGCTATTCGAAGTATATTAGACTTTTTCCAACAAAACCATATTATATCCTTATCTGGAGGCGCTTTCGGAGCAAATATTGGAGCGTCTCTTTGGACTCATGATAAGGGGAAGGAAGGGGTAGAACAGGATGAAGAAGGGTTACGTTCTATAAGAAAGGTGATTAAAAGATTAGCTGAATTCAGATCTATGCCATAATTTTTTTATTTTGTATGATAAAATAACAAAACTAAATAAAGAATAGTGACTTTGATTTTTAGGGAGAAAAAATATAAATAAAAAATAATAATTATTTAACTTCAAATAATTTCTTAGCTTCTTTTTCTCTTAAACCAATTTGAGAAAATAGTTCCTTGAACCAGTATTTTCCTTTATAGATTACTACGGGTGTGTTGACAATACATCCATCCTCATCGCAAAAAGTTGTAAGAAAGTTCCCGTCATGCAAGAGTTGATGAACGAATTCTTCATCATTAATATCTCGTTCTATATAATTCACTTCATTTTTATCTAGCCATTCTTTAAGTGCATGACACCTAGGACAGTCTTCTTTTGTGATAATAATTGGTACTTTCGATTCCATATTCTTAAATTATCTAATCTGAATAAAAAAGATTTACCTTCTAAGTTATAATTATCGTTCAGACAAATTTATTTTTTAAAAATAAAGATACCTTCCACGAATTACTAAATATATCTTTGATAACTGAAATCCTCATAAAAAAGAACTTTATATTTAAATAAATTCAAATCAAAAATTACATATGTTAAGTTTAAAAAAAAAGAATATCATTAAACAAGTAAAAAGTGCGCGATTTATTGGTAAACAACTTTCTCGGATCAAAATGGGCCAATCCTATTATTCTATTGCGGTATCAACTGTTAGTGCAATTTCGCTTATCTCTTTGGCATTTAGGATTGAATTTTGGATGCTAATTGTCGCATTTCCAATTCTTCTCTTAATGACGTTCACAATCGGCTACTTTTTGGATATTTATAATATTAACACAATGGATACTCTTAAAGCAAATGAAATAACACATAGATATCTTACGACAAGTGATCTTAAAAGTCAAGAATTTCAACTTCTACAAACCGAGATAATACTTGAGGCAATAAAGGCTATACAAGAGCAGAGAAAATTAGAACCAGATAAATTACTAAAAAAGTATCAGGACTATTTTGATCGGTGGAAATCTCCTCAGAAAGTGCTTTAGAAGCTTCATTTTTCCTATAAGTAACTATGCTAGATAAAAATGATTACAGATGTATTTTTAATTTATATGATAATAATTCTTCTTCAAAGATTTCATCGCTACAATAAAACAATTTAAAAGCATGAATTGGATTAAGGGAGTTATTGTGGGTTCTTTAAGGGTTATAAAAGATTTTTTGTTAACCACTGAATTGCATAAATGATTTGATCATCATCGCTTAACACATTAAAGCAAAATAATTTAATTGGCAAACCACATTGTTCTAATTCATCCTTATTATACTTTTCATAAATAAAATCAGGTGAGAGTTCTTCTTTATCATCAAATTTATTTCCAATTACCAATATAGGCATTATTTGATCATTTTTTGTGCATCTATTCAATACTAATTGAAACATATCAATAGCATCTTGTTTCGAATCCATTTTAGAAGCGTTGTAAATTAGAATGAAGCCTTGAGAATTATCTATACATTCTTGATAAAAATTTTTGTTATCAGATTGGTTTTCCTCTTCAATACATTCATAAGTCAAAATTTCAATATTATCAATTATAAAATCATAGATTTTACTAACCAGATCTCGTTTCATTTCATTGTTTTTATAATGGAGAAATTGAATTGCTTCAAGATTTTTTAGAAGTGTATTTCTTCCCGAACTTGGTGGTCCAAAGATATAAATTTTTTTTAGATTTTGTTTAGTAATCAAGGGTGCTGTGATATTAAGTTTGGGTGTAATTTGCTCATAATATTTATTATAAAGACTTAGAAATGCCTTTTTGAATTTTTCAGGAGCATTACTTAAAAGATCTCTTTTACTACTAGTTCTTTTATTACTGTGAAGTATAATAGTTATATTTTTTAAGTTTTTTAACTCAGCAGCGAATTCCTCAAGATCCGGCGTTTTTGATAATAAAAAGTTATAAATATCTGTTATTTCGTCCTTAAAATACGCAGCTCTAATCATATAAGTTATCATAAGGATTTCTTTACCTCCCCGCGCGTATTCAGAATTAATATAGAAAATATGATTAATGGTTTGATACTTTCTATATGTGAATATAAAGTTCCCCTCAGTTTCGCTAAATTCCAGAATTCTCGCCAAATCAGGATGTTCGGCCTTATTTAATGGGTCCCTGCAATAAAACAGATTTGGTCCTATGACAGTATCGAAATACGTAACGCATAGAATAGAATCATTTGTCATAGTGATAAAGATTGGAAATTGTTTTTATCTAAAGTATATTAAAGAAATTATCTATTTTATATAAAACGCTTTTATTTAACAAAATTAAATTTCTCATTTGCTCTGGTTTTTTTTAATAATTTATAAAAATCAAATTTTAATGTTTAGCTTTTATTTCTTCATTATAAATGAATGTTCAAGATGAAGAATTTAATCAAGCAGTGAAGTATTTATTTCGTGGCGAGACCATGGAGCGTGCTTCCGCAGCAAGAAAATTAGGTCATTTTAAGCAAGGAAGAGCGACAAATTTATTGATAAAAGCAATTAAATCCGAAAAGGATCCAGTAGTTATTAATCGAATTATTGAAGCCATGGGAGAAATTAAGGACGCAAGAGCAACTCTTTCGATTATTGATTATTTGAAGAATGAAGTTGAAAAGCCGGAGGAAGAACAGGACAAAAACCGATTATTTTTAATCATTGAAAGTCTAATGAAAATCGGAGATAAAAGAGCATTAAAACATTTAGGAATTCTTTTAGATACATGTAATAATGAGATAAAGACACTCACTGAAGAAGCACTTGAATGTATTGACCCGAATTGGAAAAATAATATTAAAAGTAAATAAGATAAAATAAATTATAATATATCAACATAGAGGAGAATAAAATGTTTCCAGAATTTATGATGGAATTGTTTAATGAAGTTGAAGGGAAAAATAGTAAGCAAGAAGTATCCATATTCACTCTTTCAACATGCATGTGGTGCAAGAAATGTAAAACCTTTCTTAAGGATAGAGATATTAAATATAAATATATTGATATAGACAGCATTACGTCAGAACAAAAATCAAAAATATTAGCATATCTTAAAGAGAACTATAAACCAGATAGAATTGCATATCCTTTTTTAGTATGTGATGATAAGTTTGTTGTGGGTTATGATCCTAATAAATATGAAGAATTAATGAAAGGTGGAGGTAATTAAAGTGGACATGACAACAAAAGAAGGAATGAAGCAGTATGTAGAGCAAGTAAGTAATAAAAATGATTGGATTTTAAACATGGACTCCAATACGTTTAATGATTTAATTGATGGTTTAGTGGAAAACAAAAATAAATATGGATATCAATCATGCCCTTGCCGATTGGCTTCAGGTAAGAGAGATTTAGACAGAGATCTAATCTGTCCATGTGAGTATGCTAAATATGATGTAAAAGAATTTGGTGCTTGTTATTGTAACCTTTACTTACGCGTAGATTTTTATGAGACTGTTAAGAAGGATTATGTCATTGTACCTGAACGTCGCCCTGCTGAAAAAGAAAAAGCGGTACTAAAATTTTTTAATCAATAAACTTTTTTATGTTATTTTTTTGTAATTTAATTTATTAGAGCATCCACAAGAATAATCTCAATTTTTTATAACTAAAAATCTTAAATATATCGGATTCTCTATAACATTTATGCCGGAGAAAGAAATAACGGACGATGAATTAGAAGAAGAATTAGATAAAGCATTCAAGGCTAATGAAGCAAAAAAAGATCAATGCGGCACGGCCTTACCCATAAATAGAGAAGTAGGAGTTCAACGAACTGACGTTAAAGTAAAAAAGAAAGATTAAATTTTTTTTTAATTTTTTTTATAATGGATTAATCTAGTAAAGTTAATTTAGTAATAGCTCCAATTTCATTAAATTCTGAAGGTTCCATTCTTAATTCTTTTCCAGTTATTTTATTTACCACAGATGCTGCAAAGATTGCCCAAGGGCAAACAGTATTGGTTAATTCCTCCTTAGTCATCACACTTCTTACTTGAGCAGTTGAACAATTGATAGATTCAATAGTAAATGCTTTTTCTGATTCCCATTTAATTATAACTTTCTCCGCCATGCCTACTTTTTCAGCCATGCTCATAAATTCCTTCAAAGCATCAGGTAAACTCAACTTTTCTAATTTTTTCATATTTAATCCAGACATGGTCATCATTCTTTCAATAAACTCATAAGTTCTTGGGATTACATATTTAAACAAGGTAGGGGTTCCCAGTAGTTCTTTCGCAGACTTTTCATAACCAAAGGTTACACCATGTAGTAAAAAGGCAATTTGATTAAAAGCAAACCGAGTCTTTTCTTTTATAGAGCTCCCTCTCTTATATAACACCAATAAAAACAGCCCTGTAGCTCCGATAAATGGTATAATTGCAGCCCAAATGAATGATATAGGCACAATAATGAC
>Ga0180437_10002341_pt1 | contig 30587 bp, 26 predicted proteins | sample SS_ome_4_FD_132410 | JGI IMG/M metagenome (GOLD analysis project Ga0180437, IMG submission 132410) | Hypersaline lake sediment archaeal communities from the Salton Sea, California, USA - SS_3_D_1 metaG | ecosystem: Environmental > Aquatic > Non-marine Saline and Alkaline > Hypersaline >...
ACGAGGCATTGGACCGGGCGTTAGCCAGCGACAGGGGGCCGGTGGTGCTGGCCGATGGCTCGGACAATGCCGGGGGTGGCGCACCCAGTGACTCGACGTTCATCCTGAAGGCGTTGCTCGATCGAGGTGTCGAGGACGCTGCCGTAGCCTGCGTGTGGGACCCGATTGCGGTTCAGGTGGCGATGGAGGCGGGCGAGGGTGCACAGTTCGACCTGCGCCTGGGCGGCAAGATGGGGCCGATGTCTGGCGATCCACTGGACCTTCGGGTCACGGTGACGAAAACTGCACCGCAGGCGATGCAGTCCTTTGGCTCCGGGCCAGACAGAGGCCGGTCACGGCTGGGTGATACGGTAGCCCTGCATACCCACGGCATCGACATCGTGGCCAATGCCATTCGCACGCAGGTGCTCAGCCCAGATGTCTTTACCAACGTGGGCATCGACCCGAGGCAGAAGCGGGTCCTGGTCGTCAAGTCGATGCAGCACTTTTACGCGGGGTTCGCCCCCATTGCTTCGCGAGTCCTCTATGTCGCCGCACCTGGCGCGCTGATGCCCGATTTCAAAGCACTGCCCTATCAGAAGGTCAACCGCGGCATGTGGCCGCTGAGTGACAGTTGATGTGTGGGGAAAACAAGGAGGCACACGTTGAAAGTCTTTATTGCCAGCCTGGGCACTGAAACCAATACCTTTTCTCCCTTCCTCACGGGTTATCGCAACTTTGAGGAGACCTATCTGGTGCGGGGGGGCGAGCACGGTGACGAGCCGTTCATCTTTGCCGTTCCGCTGATTGTCTGGCGCCGCCGGGCGGTCGAGCGCGGCTGGTCGGTCGTCGAGAGCCTGTGTGCCTTTGCCCAACCGGCCGGGGTGACGCTCCGTGTCGTGTACGAGTCGTTTCGCGACGAAATCTTGACCGATCTGAAAGAAGCGATGCCGGTGGACATGGTCTTGCTCAGCCTGCACGGCGCGATGGTCGCCGACGGTTACGATGACTGCGAAGGCGACCTGCTTGCCAAGGTCCGTGCGGTCGTTGGCCCCGATGTGCCAGTCGGCGCTGAACTCGACTTGCACTGCCATCTTACCCAGACCATGATCGACAGTGCCACAGCGATAGTCGTCTTTAAAGAGTATCCGCACATCGACTTTGCCGAGCGTGCGGAAGAGCTGTTCCAGATCGTCGCCGATGCAGCCGAGGGCAGGGTCCGGCCTCACATGGCCCTCTACGACTGCAACATGATCGGCGTTTACCCCACCACGGCCGAGTCCATGAGAAGCTTTGTCGACCGTATCAAGGACCTGGAGGGCAAGGATGGCGTGCTGTCCGTGTCCATCGGACATGGCTTCCCCTGGGGTGACGTGCCTGACATGGGGACACGGATCCTGGTCGTGACCGACGATCGCCCCGACCATGGTGCGGTCCTGGCCGAGTCCCTGGGCCGCCGATTGTTCGAGTTGCGAAAGCAGATCCAGCCGCCCTATCTGAGCATCGACGAGGCATTGGACCGGGCGTTAGCCAGCGACAGGGGGCCGGTGGTGCTGGCCGATGGCTCGGACAATGCCGGGGGTGGCGCACCCAGTGACTCGACGTTCATGCTGAAGGCGTTGCTCGATCGAGGTATCGAGGACGCTGCCGTAGCCTGCGTGTGGGACCCGATTGCCGTTCAGGTGGCGATGGAGGCGGGCGAGGGTGCACAGTTCGACCTGCGCCTGGGCGGCAAGATGGGGCCGATGTCTGGCGATCCCCTTGACCTCCGGGTGAGGGTGACAAAGGTCGTGCCAAACGCGATGCAGTCCTTCGGCCAGGGGCCGGATAGGGCCCAATCGCGGCTGGGCGATGCGGTGGCCCTGTCTGCAGGTGGGATTGACGTCGTGGTCAATTCTATCCGCACCCAGGTGTACGCCCCAGATGTTTTCAGCAATCTAGGCATTGATCCACGGCAGAAGCGGGTCCTGGTGGTCAAATCGATGCAGCACTTTTACGCGGGCTTTGCGCCGGTAGCAGCGGAAATCTTCTATGTCGCCGCACCCGGCGCACTTATGCCCGATTTCAGGGCGTTACCCTACCGGCAAGTGGATCGCAGCCTATGGCCGCTGAGCGAGAGCAGTTGATGAGCTGAAAGTACTGTTCTTCTCGCCTGGCCTCTCACGCCATTCCCTCACCACCTGAGAACCAGATGTTCCTATCAGACATCTGTTCTCAGGTGGCCTCATTCACTTTGCCACAAGCGCCGCACATCGCCTATCCCACTTGGTCTTCTCTCTGAAGCAATAGGGCAGCTTTCCTTTGTCGCCATGATGCGCTGCGCATGCCTGGCAGTGGCCGCGCCTTGGACAGTTCTTCTTGGAGAAGGGACAATCCGCCTGGATCACAAACAGCACAGATAGACCCAGGTCCCGGATCTTGCCTAGCACGCCAGGCAGCGCCGCTCGATCCACCACCGGACCGGTCAACAGGGTTTCTCCACTGGCTCGCGAGGCAATGACAAGGCCATCGAACCGATCGGCCCACTTTTCGTCGAGGTTGCCCTTGACCCGGATATGATAGATGCCTCCCTCGACAAACCGTTGCTCGCCAGTCATCAAGCTACTCCTCGTTCCACTGTATACTCAGCGTCTTACCTTCTACTTTGTTCCTGAACCGCACCGCCGGGTACCCGACCTCAAGTGTGCCCAAAATGTGCTCGTGCTTTTGCAGACCCAGGCGTCTTCTGGCAAACTTGCTCCTGTCGAGAAAGATCTGTCCTGTTCCCTTGAGGCGGCTGCCTATCCCTTTTACCTGGGCATAAAGAATCATGTTGTATAGCGCGTACTGTGCACTGGCCTCGGAAAGGGCAATCCTGCTGTCGCCAACGATGAAAACGATGGCCGCTGGTGGATTGTCAAAGGTGTGGCCCCGCTCAAGGTCGCTTTCCATCTTGACCTTGTCCTTCGACTGTGCTGCCGGTGTTATCATTCTCAGGAGATTGAACACTATTTTTGGCCTGAAGAACAGATGGTATATCCTCGAAACATATTGCAGAATAATCCGATCTAGCTCTTCCATGATCGCCTGAGCATCCACCACGACGGCTCTCAATGCATAGTTGTTGGTTGGCGCGTAAATGCCGTACCCGACGATCTCTTTGAGAAGCGCTCGGTCGATCTTGTCTGGCTTGAAGAACCTGACGGTGCGTCTTTCCTTGAACAACTCGTCGAGCTGCTCCGCAGAAGGCAGGTGGGTGTCATCATAGGCAACCGCAAGCACGTTGTTCCATGAAAGAGCCCGGTGTGGACAGATGGCAATACATTGTGTACAGGTGCTGCACAGCTCGTGGTCGATCCTTGGTGCGGTATCAGTGGCATCATCGCTGAGCGCTATACAGCCCTGGTGACAAATTTCCGCGCACAAGCCGCATCCTGTGCATCTGTCTTTGTCGACAACAATTGTCATTACGATCTCCCGGTATGATGGGTTTCTCCGGTCAGGGCAACTCTTTTGCGGACCACGGTGGTGAGAAACGATGTTGTTCGCCGCCCACGCCAAAGCCCGGCGTCGTGGCGGACAGTGAGAGTGTACCATATACCGTGCGCTGGCGCATCCGTCAATTGGATAATCTTGGCATTGGCCAGGTGGCTAGTCTTTCCCCTGGTCACCTGACCAGGTATCCCCCCATTTTGAGGCCATCATATAACCTTGCCCGAAAGACGTCATGCCCCAAAAGGAGGATCCTAGGGGGGATACCGGAGATCGTTCGCAGCGCAGCCACGAGGTAAGCCAAAAAACGCCGCAGCACATCGCGCCAGCAGATGTGTGCAACGCTCACCGATGTGTGGTATAATACACCCTTGATCGCTGTCGACGATTATACGACCTGGACCAGCTACCTTGGCTCGCTGTACCGCCATGGCACCGGTCCAACCAGGCCTGATCTACCTGGTTCAGGGTTCTATTGACAGCTAACCCGCTGAGATCAAGGAGGGCAGACGATGAGTCCCTATATCGTTCGGCTGAATGACAGCCAGGCCAGAGACATGACCCTGGTGGGGCAAAAGGGCGGCAATCTGGGACAGATGTGGGCCGCTGGCTTGCCGGTGCCACTGGGTTTCTGCGTCACAGTAGACGCTTACGAAGAACACATCGCCGCCTCGGGCTTGTGGCCCGAGATGCAGAAGCATCTGATCAAAGTTCGAGAGGAGGATCCCGCAGACGTCGATCGCCTCTCGGTGTTGGTTCAAGGCCTGTTGCTACAGGCTCCCATTCCCGTGCCGGTAAGAGAGGCCATTGAGGCCACGGCTAGAGATCTATTTCAGGAATTGGGCGACCCGCTGATCCCCTTGTCGGTGCGGCCATCGGCTGCGCTGAAGGGACAGCCGCCGGCCAGTTTTGGCGGGCAGCATGATGCCTTCCTCAACGTCATTGGGCAGGAACCGCTGCTGGAAAGCATCAAGAAGTGCTGGGCCTCGCTGTGGACAACACGGGCAATCCTGTTTAGAACTCAGAACGGACTGGACCACGTGGACGCACGCATGGCGGTGGTGGTGCACGAGCTGGTGTCGGCCACTGTCTCGGGCACGGTCTTTACGGCGAATCCCATCACCGCTGAATTGGATGAGGTGATCGTTGACGCTGTCTGGGGTCTGAGCGAGGCCATCATCTCCGAGTTGGTCACGCCCGACAACTATGTCGTGCGCAAGACGGATCTGGTCGTGATAGACCGCTGGGTGTCGGACAAGCCTGTGCGGTTGATGCCCCTGCCCGATGGCGGCACGGAGGTACAGGCCGTCCCGCCAGAGCAAACAGCAAAGCCATGTCTGTCCGACGACGAGATCAGGACCCTGGTCGAGCTATGCCTGCGTGTGGAAGACCTGTGTGACGAGCCGATGGACATCGAGTTTGCCTGGCACCACGATCACATGTACCTGCTCCAGTGCCGGCAGATTGCTGCTCTCTTTGACCTGCCGACGCTGTCTTTGGAGGAGGAGATGGCCCAGCAGTTGCGGCAGGTTGGCCTGTTGGCCGTGCTGGACGAAGGGGACATTCGACAGGTGGCGCGCTGGGCGCGTCTGCAGCACGTCCCGGCCGATACGGTCATCGTCCAGCAGGGAGAACCTGGTTCCGATTTCTATATCCTCGCCTCGGGCCGCGTCGGTGTGTGGGTCGAGGTGGCCATGGGCACCTATCGCTTTCTCGGCTACCGGGGGGCAGGTTTTTTCTTTGGCGAGACGGCCTTGTTGACCGGCGACCGGCGCAACGCCACGGTCACAGCGGTGGAATCGTCGGAGATTTTTGTCTTTGACAAGGAGAGCTTTGAAAAGCTCTACAATTTGCATCCCCGCCTTCAAGAGGAAATTCGCCTGCGCATGGAAGCACGCCTTCGTCTGACACGCATCCTGGCGGCTGCAGGGTAAGCGCTCTGGCTCCATCTTTTCGAAAGGAAGTCCGATCCATGTCTACCGTTCATACGGAAGAACGTGCCCCGATCCTGGTTGAACTGACACCACAGCCTGGCCTGCTGCGGATTCGCCTGGCTCCGCGCCTGTCTTCTGAGGAACTGGCCGAACTGTCGGACAAAGCACTCGACAGTGCCATGCTCACAGTCCAGCGCATGTCTGAGCGGATGGGTGCAATGATTGACGACCTGGCTGGGAACCGTGACGAGGTCGAACTCTAGTTTGGCCTCACATTCAACGTCGAAGGGCAGGCGTTGGTCGCCAACGGGGGGGCACAAGCGGCTGTCAACGTCAAGCTTGCCTGGAAGTGTTAGGCAGAGGTGCCTCCATGACCACCTTGCGCATCGCACTGGCACAGATCAACCCCACTGTGGGCGACCTGGCGGGCAACGAAAAAAAGATCGCGGCCTATATCGGCCATGCGCGGGAGCGGGGCGCCGACGTGGTTGCTTTCCCCGAGTTGGTCATACCCGGCTACCCGCCCGAAGACCTGCTGCTCAAGCCTAGCTTCGTCGGGGCCAACGTCGCTGGCTTGCGGCGGATCGCCGAGGTGACGACCGGGATCACTGCCGTGGTCGGCTTTGTCGACCAGGCCGACGACTTGTACAACGCTGCCGCCGTGCTCCACGACGGTCAGGTGGCGGCGGTCTACCACAAAGCCTACCTGCCCAACTATGCCGTCTTTGACGAGGATCGCTACTTTCGGGCGGGGGAGCGCCCTCTCGTCTTTTCGCTGAGCGGGGCGGTCGTCGGCATCAATATCTGTGAGGACATCTGGTCCCCTGGCGGGCCAACCCAGGCTCAGGCGCTGGCCGGAGCGCAGGCCGTGATCAACGTCTCTGCCTCGCCGTACCATGTGGGCAAGGGCGCCGACCGCGAGCGGATGCTGGCCACCCGTGCCGCCGACAACGTCGTCTACGTCGCCTTCTGCAACCTGGTCGGCGGCCAAGACGAACTTGTCTTTGACGGCAACAGCGTGATCCTGAACGAACAGGGAAAGGTCATCGCCCGTGCCAGGCAGTTTGCCGAAGAGTTGGTCGTCGCCGACCTGAACCTGTCCGACGTTTTTCGCCAGCGGCTCCACGACCCCCGTCACCGCAAGGAGCGTGCGCTGCAGGCGGCCGAGGCCGTCGAGCGAGTGGCGCTGGCGGAGGCAACTTCCCTGCGAGAGAGGCCGTCCGTTTTCCCCTCGATCGTCCCTCCGCTAGAACCGCTTGCCCAAGTGTACCATGCCCTCGTGCTGGGCACCCGCGATTACGTGCGCAAGAACGGCTTCCGCGAGGCGGTCATCGGCCTCTCTGGCGGGATTGACTCGGCGCTGACGGCAGCGATCGCCGTTGATGCCCTGGGTCAGGGGAATGTCGTCGGTGTCTTTATGCCCTCCCGCTATTCGTCGGTCGAGAGCTGCGAAGACGCGACCCAATTGGCCGAGGCCCTGGGCATCCGCTTCCTGACGGTGCCTATTGACGAGACGTTTCAGTCCTACCTTACTATGCTGGCCGAACCGTTCGCCGGGCGAGAACCAGACGTGACCGAGGAGAACATTCAGGCCCGCATCCGGGGCAATGTGCTCATGGCCCTGTCCAACAAGTCTGGTTGGCTGGTGCTGACCACGGGCAACAAGAGCGAGATGAGCGTCGGCTATGCCACGCTGTACGGCGACATGGCCGGCGGCTTTGCCGTGATTAAAGACGTGCCCAAGACCCTGGTCTACGATCTGGCGGCGTGGGTCAACGCCCGCGCTGGCCGCTCTCTCATCCCGCAGCGAATCTTTGACAAGGCCCCGACCGCCGAGCTGCGCCCGGATCAGAAAGATGAGGACAGCCTGCCGCCTTACCGCGTGCTCGACCCGATCCTGCACGCCTACGTGGAGGAGGACCGGGGCGTGGACGAGATCGTCGCCCTTGGCTTCGACGCCACCACGGTGGCTGAGGTCGTCCGCATGGTCGATCGGGCCGAATACAAGCGCCGCCAGTCGGCGCCGGGGGTGCGCATCACGCTGCGCGCCTTTGGCAAAGACCGGCGGCTGCCGATCACCCATCATTACCGTGAAGGATAGAGCAACCCTGTCCTGGCAGAAACGCACGGTCGGCAGTTTTCAGACAGTACGAGCACGGGCGGCGGGGCAGAAGCGGCTGGAGACCTACCGCGCTCTGTGGCAGCAGGCCATTTGGAAGTTCAACGGTGACGATCTGGTTTGAGGGGGGGCAGAAAAGAGGATAAAAGATGCGCAGACTACTCATCCTTGGTACAACACTCGTCTTGATCCTGGCGCTGGCAGCGCCCGCCTTTGCTCAGGGACCTGTCGTCCACGTCGTGCAGCGAGGCGAGAACCTGTTCCGCATCGGGCTGCGCTACGGGGTAACGGTGGACGCACTGGCGGCAGCCAACAATTTGAGCAACCCCAGGCGCATTTACGCCGGCCAGCGGTTGGTCATCCCGACGGGCGGCCGTTCCACCGCGCCGGCCAGGTCCAGCGCCTCGCGCGTGCACGTCGTGCAGCGAGGCGAGAATCTGTTCCGCATTGCCCTGCGCTATGGCGTCACCACGGACGCGCTGGCCGCCGCCAACGGTATTGTCAATGCTAGTCGCATCTACACCGGCCAGCGGTTGGTAGTCCCTGGCGGGTCGACACCGGCGCCAACCCCACCCGCGTCCTCGGATCGGTTCTACACCGTGCGGCGCGGCGATACACTGTCGGCCATCGCGCTACGGTACCGCGTCTCGGTGTGGGCGCTTGTGCAGGCCAACGGCATTCGCAACCCGTCGCTCATCTACCTTGGGCAGGTGCTGCGCATCCCTAGCGGTACGATCTCTGCGCCGGTCCCTTCCCCGCAACCGCCACCTGCAGGTCACCAGGGCCGCTGGATCGACATAGACCTCAGCGTGCAAAGACTCACCGCCTACGCCGGGAACACGCCTGTGCGCAGCATTGTTGTCTCGACCGGCCTGCCGCGCACGCCGACTCCCACCGGCCGGTATCGCATCTACGTCAAGTATGCCTCGGCTGCCATGTCCGGCCCGGGCTACTATTATCCCCGCGTGCCCTACGTGATGTATTTCTACCGGGGATACAGTCTCCATGGCACTTATTGGCACAGCAATTTTGGCCGGCGGATGAGCCACGGCTGCGTCAACCTGCCCACGTCCGAGGCGCGATGGCTCTATACGTGGGCTTTGGTGGGTACGCTGGTCAACATTCATCACTGACCCGGTTGTTGGTGCTGGACATTCTTCAGGGTGTGCCCGACGGTGGTGGAAACGATACGGCCCTCTTTCCTCACTGGAAAGAGGGCCGTCAACTTGTAGATGCAGAGGGATCTATGGCGTCGGCTCCGGCGTGGGTTCTGGCGTCGGCGGCAACTCCAAAAAGTCTTTGCGCGCCTTGTCTGCGAAATCCTGCACCGCGTAGCTGGACACCCGGACGTAGTAAGGGGACTCTGACGAGACGACCACGTAGCTGTTGTCCTCTTCACTCTGGGCCCCCACCTGGAGGGTGTAGGTCTTGAGGTTCCCCTCGTCGTCTCGCACCTGGGCGGTGACCACGGCGCTGGGCTCGTCGAGGCCATAGTCGTCCTGCGCCTCCTTGCCCAGCGGACGGAGCATCCGCACGGAGGTGACCCGGTTGACCAGCCCTGTCACGGCGCTCTCATTGAGCGTCTCGTCGGCGGCCAGGTCTTTCATCGTCCACGTCCCGGCGTCGTCCTTCTCAAACTCAAACCGGCCGTTCTCGTTGTCTACCGTCAGCGCCACTATCGGATCCTTGTCGACAGACAGGTACTGTGTGTCTATCCAGTTGGAGGCCTGCACCTCAGCGTCCGAAGCCGACAAGCCTGAAGCCAGGTAAACCTCTTCCTGGCCGTCGGCGCGCACGTGGGTCACCTGATAAGTGGGTGAAGAGCCCAGGTAGAGCTTGTGTCCGGTACCGTCGGCCAACTCAAACTCGATCAGGCGCTCAAAGGCGTCGTCAGCCACCTTTAGACGTCTGTGACTGGCGGACGTCTGGGTCACCAGGCGGTCGGCCTTCAGTTCGACAATTTTGTCCAGCAGTTCAGGCACCTTGTTCTCTTGAGTGGGATAGTCGTCCGCCTCCGGCAGCACCCAGCCCTGTGTGCCTTTGGCCAACTGGATCTGTTTGTCGTCGGCGTCACCGATCGTCAATCGGACGATTTGAGACACTTCCAGTCCAGCAAAAAGACTTTCTCCACTGGCAACCGAGGCCGCTGGCCTGGGCCAAAAGATGACGGCCAACAGGGCGATTTGGAGCGCCAGAACGGCTGCCAGAATCTGGTTCGTTCGATTCATCGTTTTCCTCCCTACTTGACCTCTTCGATCGATGCGCTGTCAGGATCCACCAGCGGCATGGGCTCCTCGCTGCGCTGCTGGGCGTTCCACACCACGCCGATGCCGATCACTGCCAACAGCGCCAGCGCGTAGTTCAGGCCCTCCCAGAAGGATTGCTCGCTCTTTTCCATCGGTTTGAGCAGGCGGGCATAGGTGCCCCGGGAGCGAATACTCAGCAGGTCCTCGTCCTCGACAGACCAGTCTATCGTGTTCTGCAGGAACTGCAGGTTGAACAGATACCGATCTTGCGACAGGCTACGCGAGATCTCCAGGATGGCGTCGTCTAGGAACTCGGCGCTGCCGATGACCACCAGGCGCGAGGACTCGGGCGAGACCTCAATCGTTCCCAAGGCGGGTTCTTCGCTCTCATCCTCGCCAGGTGCGACTTCTGAGCTGCCAGACGCTTTGTCTTCTTTACCCTCGGTCTCGCTCTCCTGGAAGGGTGAGGGCTTGTCTTTGAAAAAGCTGTCGAACGAACCCCGGACGCTTACGGCCAGTGGCTGGGCCTTTTGCTCCCCTTCGACCGGAAAGCCAAACTCGGGGTAGGTTTGCAGGTCGGGCTGGACCTCGATAGACGTTCGCAGCCACGATCCGTCGGTGGACTGGAGCAGGGTGACCACCTCCCGGTTCGCGCTCTTTTCGGCGTCAACCTCGACCGGCGAGGCCCACTGGAGCGTGACGGCCGGCAGATTGGCCACGATGGGGCTCTCCTTCGCCATGCTGTCCCGGCGCACGTCGACAAAGAAGGGGTAGTTGATCTGCTGGATTTCGATGACGTTCATCGTCCCCACGTTGCGCTGCACCTGGACGGGGAAGGGCTCATTGCGGGGATCCATGACCATCGCTTCTCCCACCTCCACGCCATAGTGGGCCAGCATCTCTTGGAGACCGTCCTGCACAGCTTCCATGAGCAGACCCCCGCCGAATTGCTGCGGCGAGAGGATATAATTGCCCGCCGCCACGACAACCGCGCCGCCGCGCATCAGATACTGGTCAATCGCAAAGCGCTCCTTGTCGCTCATGCCCTGCGGGGCGATCACGATCAGCACGTCCACGTCGCCCGGCACGCGGCCAGAAGTCAGGTCTACCGATTTGAGGGTGTAGTTCTCTCCAAGTTGCTGTCGAACCAACTGCCAACTGGAGATGGGCTGGCTCATGCCGCCGAAGGCGTTGGGCACCGGCTCTTCCGAGGGATGCCACAGGCCGACAGTTTTGAGAAAGCCCGGCGCGGCGCGCTTTAACGCCGCTTCGATCTCGGTCCGCAGATCGGTCTCGGTCGTATCGCCGTACGGGTAAAGAAGTTGCGTCTCGTCCCCGATCTGTAGAAGCAGGTGAAGGTAGTAAGAATCGGGCGAAAAGAGCGAGACGGCGATCGGCCGCAGACCGTAGGAATCATACAGGCTCTGGCGGGTGACGGAACTGTTTGGATCGTCGGGATCGATCATCTCGAAGGTGAATTTGCCGCTCGATTCCTCCTGGATGTCCTGCACTACTTTTTCGATGAGCTGCGGCATCTCGTGCAGCGCTTCCGGCAGCGTTTGGGGCGTGATAAAGGCCGTCAGCCGGACGGGTTCCTCCAGGCTGGCAAAGACCGCATCCAGGCTCTGGAAGCCGTAGACCACCTTCTTGATCGATCGCGTCAGATCGTATTCCACGTTGCGCAGCCCGACGTCCAAGTCGCCACCGCCAACTGGCTGTATCTCGATCAGGTCATCGAAACCGAGCGTGACAGACTGGTCGCCGTAGCGGATCAGAATGTCAAAGTAGGAACTGATGACCGACGACTCGTAGCGTCCGGCGATGCGGAACGGCATGGGGCGAATGCCGTACACCTGATTCGCCTCTTCTTCCAGGTCCTCGTTGTCTCGAGGGTCCACGATCTCGACGTTGATCTTGCCGCCAGAGGCGATCTCGTACTCGCGCATCATGTCGCGGATAGTCGGCACCAGCGGGGCCAGGAGTGGGTGGGTCTTTTCGCTAAAGTAGCCGCGCATCAGCAGTGGTTCTTGCAGGTTGCGGATCAGGTCGCGAGTCGTGTCTGACAGGCTGTATTCTCGCTGGGCGGTTAGATCGGCGCGCAGGCCCTGCACGGGGAAGAGCCAGGTGTTTAGGGCCAGCAGGTTCGCCCCCACCAGCACCACGCTCAGCACCGCATTGCGGCGGTAGGTAGCCGTGTGTGCGCCCCGGCTCCAGCGTTTGCTATCGAGCGAGACGACGTTGAGTAGCAAAAAGAATGCCGTCAACGATAGGTAGTAGATCAGGTCTCGCAGATCAATCACCCCCCGCTCGATGCTTTCAAAGCGACTGCCGGTACCGATGGATCGCAAGATTTCAGCAACGGCGTCGCCCGCGAAATCGGTCACCCCCTGCGATCCCACAAAGTAAAGGACGCCGCACAACAGGACAGTGATGATCAGTGACACGATCTGGTTATCCGTCCGCGATGAGACGTACAACCCGATAGCTGCGTAGGCTGAGGCCATGAGGGCGGCAGCCAGGTATCCGCCCAGCACCGGGCCCCAGTCCAGGTCACCCAGACGATCCACCGTAATGGGCAGGAACAGGGTGAGGGCGAGGGCCACGCCGATCAGGGCCATGACGGCCATGAACTTGCCCCACACCAGGCTGGCCCGGCGGACCGGCAAGGTGAACAGGACTTCTAGCGTGCCACCGCGCTGTTCCTCGCTCCACTGGCGCATGGTCAGCGCGGCCACCAAAAAGATCATCAGCACCGGCATCCAGCGAAACAGAGGCCGGACGTCGGCGATGTTGCGGGCGAAGAATGTCTCTGCCCAAAAGAAGGAAAAGAGGGTGGCCACCAAGAAGGCTCCGACAAAGATCAGAGCCATGGGAGAGCCAAAGTACGCGCCCAGTTCCTTGCGCGCTATGGCCAACGATTGTTTCCATGACTCCTTCATGCTTTGTCTCCTCCTTTCAGCGAATTTGGATCGTTACTGGCAGCTGTGGCCAGTTCGTTGAACACGGTTTCAAGCGTTCTGACGTCGCGGCGCAGTTCTCTCAGCGGCCATTGCTTCTCACGGGCCAGGTCATAGATCGCCGGGCGGAGGTCCACGCCGTTGGACCCTCGAACACGAAATTCGTGCCCGTCGGGGATATGGGTCGCTTCGACGGACTGGACGCCGGGAAGCGCTTTCAGGGCGCTGCTGGCGTCGGGCGCACCCTCGCCCAGCACCAGAACGGCATCGGCCGTGGCCGAGAGGTCTGCCAATCGGGCGTCGGCTTTGACCTGGCCATTCAGAAGGATGATCACCCGATCGCAGGTCGCCTCCACCTCGGACAGGATGTGGGTGGACAGGAGAACAGTGCTGTGCTGAGCCAGCCGCCGGATGAGCCGCCGCACCTCGACGATCTGGGTGGGGTCCAGGCCAGCGGTGGGCTCGTCCAGGATCAGCACTTTCGGCTGGTGCAAAATCGTCTGGGCCAGTCCAACCCGCTGGCGGTATCCCTTGCTGAGCTCGCCGATGGGGCGGGTCAGGTGATCTGCCAGTGCTGTGGCCCGAATCGCCCCGGAGAGGCGGGCGGGCTGGTCGGCAGGGGGGAGCTGGCGCAGGTCGGCGATCATCTTGAGATACGCTTGCACCGACAGTTCCGGATAGAGCGGCGCGTTCTCGGGCAGATAGCCGATCCGTTGCTGTACCTCCAGAGTATCGCGCAACACGTCGAGACCATCCACTGTTACCTGTCCGCTGTCTGGCTGCAGGTAGCCGGTCAGGACCCTCATCATCGTCGTCTTGCCGGCACCGTTGGGACCGAGCAGACCGATGATTTCTCCAGCGTCAACGTGAAAAGAGACGTCATGGAGCGCCTGAATTGAGCCATACGATTTACTTACATCCGTGACATCAATCATATCGCTTCATCCTCCTCAACTCAATGTTGTTGTCTAGCAAAGAGGGCTTTTTCCAAGCAACCGGTGATTATACACCCATCCCCGATGTTTGCGCAAGCTTGGGCCATGCAAGGGGCAGGGCAATGGCATGTGCCCTGTCATAGGTGCAACGCACCTGCCGAATCGGCAGGAAAGAACTTGTGACCGACTGTTCGCGGGTGGACTGCCGTGGGCGGGGCACGGTCAACTGTTTCTGCAACGGACAGAGACAGACAGCCAGGCCGTTTGGCTCGCTGTCTGTCTCTCAGCTACAACGTTATTGGGGCTTGATTTTGATGCTCTTGGGCTTCGCGGTCTCCGACTTGGGTAGTGTGAGGGTAAGGACGCCGCTCTCGAACTCGGCTGTGGCCTTGTCCACATTCACTTCAGTGGGCAATGTCACCGACCGGCAAAAGCTTCCAAAGCTGCGCTCCTGGTAGATGTAGGCGGCTTTTTCTTCCTTCTTCTCTTCTTTCCGCTCGCCCTTGATGGTCAGGACGTTGCCCGTGACCTGTACGTCGATCTCTTCCGGCTTGACGCCAGGAACTGTGGCCTCAACGACAACGTCGCTGTCGGTCTCGTACATGTCCAGGGCCAACGCTTTAGCGTCGAAAAGTGTCCCTCGGCCGAACCAGGGGCGAATGAAGCTTTCACTCAACAGCCGGTCCATCGCGTCGCGTAGAGAGAGCATCTCGCTGGCCGGATCCCATCGAATCAAACTCTTTGCCATGTCAAACACCTCCTCTATTCGACATTAGTTTCTTTGGTGCGAGTGTTGCTTTGCTCTTCACCTGATGTGTTCATACTATACCACATTTTTGTTAGAGGAACGTTAGACGAATGCCAGAGTTTTGTTAGAGCTTTGACAGGGATGGGTTTCGTGTTCTTGCGTTTTGGGGGGAGTGGTGTAAAATAACGCCGGAGGTGAGTTCATGTCCGGCGCTTCGAACCGCTTTGCCGCTTTCTGGCTGACTCTGATCGTCGTGACCTATCTTCTCGTCGGGACACTGTTCGCCGTCTATACGCCGGACTGGCAGGCGCCCGACGAGCCGGCTCACTATAACTATGTCCGGTACCTGGCCGAGCAGGGGCGTTTCCCAGTCCTCCAGCATGGCGACTATCCCCAAGATTACCTGGAAGAGATCAAATCCCAAAAGTTTCCTGTTCATCTGTCCATTGATCCCATCCGCTACGAGTTCTATCAGCCGCCGCTGTATTATCTGCTGGCAACGCCGGTTTTCAAGCTGTTCGATGGCGCGCTGTTGCCGTTGCGTCTACTGTCGGTGATCCTGGGTGGCGGGTTGATCTGTGCTGCTTATGGGCTGGCGGCGGCGGTTTGCTCCACGCCGTCGGCGTTGGCGCTGGGTGCGGCGGCCTTTGTCGCCTTCTTGCCCATGCACGTGGCTATGACCGCGGCGGTGAACAATGACACGCTGGCCGAGTTGCTGCTGGCCCTGGCGCTGTGGGGAGTGATGCGCTACCTGCGGAGAGACACGCAAGAGAAGAAGGCGTTGTCTGTCGTCGGGTTGCTGCTGGGATTGGGATTGCTGACCAAGATCTATGCGCTGATCCCAGCCGCGGTGGCTGTGGTGGCCGTGGCCCTGCGCCGGTGGCGCGACCCGCGGCGGGCGGCAAGAGAGTTGGCGTGGCTGCTGATGCCTGCGCTCGTGCTGGTGCTGCCCTGGCTGGCGCGCAACGTGGTCACCTACGGTTGGCCCGACGTGATGGGCCTGGCCCGTCACGACATGGTTGTTGAGGGCCAGCCGACGACGGCAGAGTGGATTGCGGATTACGGCTGGGCATATCTGATCTGGCAAGGGGTGCAGACGACGTATCGCTCTTTCTGGGGAAAGTTTGGCTGGATGGCGGTGTTGATGGACAGGCGAATTTACCTGGCTTTGACTGTCTTTGCTGTTGTCTCTGCTGCCGGTCTGATCTGGTGGCTGGTTGCTATCTGGAGGAGCCTGAGGAGAGTGGGCCAGGCCAAAATCCCGAGCCCGCCAGGAGACATGGCTCCTAAAGAGCCGTCCCCTTTGACAAGCCTGGGGCGCCGGGATGGACCTGCTGCGTTGTTGCTCCTCTCGGTGTTGCTGACGCTACTTGCCTACTTGTGGTACAACACCAAATTCGTGCAGCACCAGGGACGCTATCTCTTTCCCGCGCTCATCCCGTTGGGCCTTGCGATGGCGTTGGGCTGGTGGACAGTTGTACGTCGCGCTGGAGCGTTGGCCAGCCGCATGACGTGGTCAGAACGTGGGAACGGGTTGCTGTTTGCCTTGCCCTATGCTGGGCTGGCCTTGTTGGACGTGGTGTGCCTGTTTGCTTTTGTTATCCCTTATCTGAGTTGATGCAGTAGATGGAGTGAAGACGATGCCCAAACAATGGATTACCGACCGGGCTGAAATGGAGGCCATTCTCCGCGAGTGTCCGGTAGGCAGCCTGTCTACCGTTGGACCCGATGGTGCGCCTTACGTGGTGACGGTCAACTATGTCTATCACGATGGCAAGATTTACCTTCACGGCGCACTGGCCGGCAAAAAGATGGACAATATCGCTCACGATCCGCGCGTCTGCTTTGGGGCCCACGTAATAGAGCGCATCTTCCGCGCGCCCCGGGCGATGGAGTTTAGCACGCGCTATCGCAGCGTCGTCGTTCATGGACGGGCGCGGCGGCTCGCCAACGCGGAGGCCAAGATGGAGGCCCTCGTCGCGCTCACTGCCAGGTATGCCGAGGACCAGCCCTTTGAGCCTCCAACGGAAGAAGAGGTGGCAGCCACGGCGGTCGTGGAAATCGAGATTGGGGAAATGACGGGCAAGAGGAACATGGATCCGTGAGTGGAAGGGAGGGCGGTGGCTCTGCTTCCGCCTTTGTCCATAGGCAGGAGGAGTATGGTGGCCAATCTGCTAAAGAAGTTGGCTTCTGTCTTTACGCCCGAGGGGGCACGTGATACCTATGCTTACTGGTTGTACGCGCAATGTGATCGGTGTGGCGAAAAGCTGCGCACCCGTGTCGATCTGCGCAACGACTTGAGCCTGCGCTACGGAGAGACCGATGGACAGATCATCCGTTTTTGTCACAAGACTGTCATCGGTAGTGGGCGCTGTTTTCAAAAGATAGAGGTCGCACTGACTTTTGATGCCAACTACCAGTTGATCGATCGGCACATCCAAGGCGGCAATTTCATCCACGAGGAGGAATACTTTGACCGAGTTACCGAGTGAGCGGGAACCATTGAACAATACGCTGCTCTTTAGTGGCACGGCGCATCCTGCGCTCGCTCAGGATATTGCTGACTATTTGGGCCTCGCACTGTGCCCGACGGAGGTGCGCAAGTTCAGCAACGACAACTTTTACGTCCATCTTGGGGTCAGCGTGCGGGCTAAGGAAGTGTTCATCATTCAACCCGTCTCACCACCGTGCAGCGACAATTTGCTGGAATTGCTTTTCATGCTGGACGTGGCCCGCAGCGCCGGTGCCCATAGTGTTCATGCTGTCATTCCGTACTTTTCTTACGCCCGCTCGGACAAAAAAGACGAGCCTCGCATTTCCATCGGTGCCCGTCTTGTCGCTGACCTGCTGGTGACGGCGGGCGCGACCCACGTAGTGGCAATGACGCTTCACTCGCCCCAGGTGCATGGGTTTTTCAGCGTCCCTGCTGACCACCTGACGGCTCACTCTGTCTTTGTGGAGCATTTGAAGAAACAGGATCTCAGCAATGCTGTCGTCGTCGCGCCGGACATCGGTCACGCCAAGCGAGCGACCAAGCTGGCCCGGGCGCTGCGCCTGCCGGTAGCTGCCTGTGAAAAGATGCGGCTCACTGACGAAACTGTCACCATCAGCGGCATCATGGGCGACGTAAGAGGCAAACGTGTGCTCCTGGTGGATGACGAGATCGCGACGGCTGGCACTATTGTGGAGACGATTCGCGTGCTGCGGGAAGAGAACGTGCGTCGCGTCACCGTCCTGGGCACTCATGGCCTCTTTACCGGCCCGGCTGTCGAGCGTCTCAATGCCGTAGAGGAGATTGACGAGATCGTTGTCACTAACACCGTTTCCCTGCCAGAGGAGCGTCGACCAGCCCGGTTGAAGGTTCTCTCCGTAGCCCGCATATTTGGCGAGGTGATCTACTGCAACGTGCTCGGCAGGTCAGTGGGTGCGTTGTTTGAGTTCTGGCCGATGAAGTGATGGTTGACAGACGGCGCTGTCTCGAAGGAGCTTCCCTCCACTGGTCGCTCGGGTACGGTGGAGGGCCTTTCCACATTGCCAGAGAAAGCAGCCAGGGCCTCGTCTGTCACGAGGGTCTGGGCGCGTGCCTGTTGGGCCGGGCCCTCTTGCCGCGCCTGTGCGTAGACTCTCTTGAGGCTCAACGAAATGCGGCGGCGGAATACGTCAATGCGCAAAATGCGGAGCTCTAGCTCATCGCCCGGCTGCACCACCTGTCGCGGATCCGAAGGCGGTGGATCGGCCAGTTCGCTCACGTGAATCAATCCTTCCACCCCGACGTCCAGAAGAACGAATGCGCCAAAACTAACGACGTTTGTCACGATGCCAGTCACCAATTGGCCTTCTGTATAGGTCTCGTCCACTAGCTCCCAGGGACTGGGTTGCAGCCGTTTCAGGCTCAGACTGATACGTTTGCGCTTGTGATCCAAGCGCAGGATATACACCTCGATCTCGTCCCCCACCTGTACCGCCTCGCTGGGGTGTTGAACTCGTCGCCATGCCAGTTCTGAGAGGTGAACCAGTCCGTCCGCGCCGCCAAGGTCCACGAAGGCGCCGAAATCACACAGCCGGCTGATCGTGCCTTGGACCGTCTGTCCTTCCAGTAGTTCGTGTAGCAGGCGTTCCATGCTCTGCTTGCGCAGTTGCTGCTTGGCAAGCCGCTCTGAGAGGATCAGGCGGCGACTGTCTCGATCCACCTCGATGACCTTGAGGGGCAGTTCCTGACCCATGCATGACTCAAACAGTGCCCGGCGCTGCTCAGGAGGCAGGCTTTGACTCTTTAGCGTCGAAAGATGTGACGCCGGAACAAAGGCACGGATATGACCATATGTCACCAGAAGGCCACCCCGGTTATAGCCGCTGACCTGGCCTTGCCAGACTTGACCACTCTCCAGCAGCTCTTGAGCTGCAGCCCAATCCTTCTCCAGACGTGCTTGATACAACGAGAGAATGAGGTTGCCGTCGCGATCTGTAGGACGCACGATGCGGGCCATCACCGCCTGACCGGGTTGAAGTTGAGAGGCCACTTCCGGTCCCAGCCGTTCGATGTCTCCACGTGGCACAAAGCCCTCGCGCTTCAGACCAATATCGATGATGGCGCCATGCTCTTCAAGCTGGAGTATCACTCCTTTGCGGATCTGCCCTCGACGCGGGCGTTGGTAGTCATACGGTTCGGTCAGCCATTCTTCTTCCAGATCCTCAGCCGGCATCTTGGTCCCTTTCTCTGATAGACCAGTGCAGTACCCCAACCTTGCCGACGGGGGCAATCGGGCGGGCCTATCCAACTGGTGCAGATGTACATTTATTTCTACCCTGAAGCGACCCCTTTGAGAGTCTCGATCACTGTCTCCGTCAAAAAGGCCCGGTCAGCCGCTGCCTATCTCATAGGTCTCGGCATGACCAGGCCCCGAGATACCTGAATCCAGGGCTACCGTTCAGGAGGTGTTGCTGCCCGACGGACAAACTCGCCGCAATGGCCGCCAATGACAAGCTGCTTCTGCGATCTTGTCCGGCGTGTATCCAGCCTGTAGAACGGCTGTGATCCAGGTCTTGAGAAGTCGGATGCAGAGATCATGTGCTTTTTCCGAGCAAGCTCTTACACTGTCGGAACGGTGCTGTCACTCTGTACGACCTCTATAGGTAGCGGTTGTTGAGATGATTGAGACAACCGGTTCAGTGTGCTATCTAGCCAGGCTAACTCTGCGATGGCCAAGGCTGAGCCATAGTCAAGCGCTAGATGATGCCCCAGCGGTGCCTTTCCATGCCCCCCCTTGGTTGTCTGTTCCAGGGCCGCGTGATGAGCAGCGACCTGGTCACGTCGTTGTTGTAGATGAGCGATCAACCCAGCGTACGAAAAGTTGTCTGCCAAGATCAAGCGCATCGCGAAGGCTTTTAACGGCGCTCTCGGTGTAAGTGGCTGGTTCATCCACTCTTTCAACGTCTGCCTGCCCGTTTCTGTGATACTGTAGATCTTTCGCGGTGGCTTGCCCTTGCGAGGAGCGACTTTTACGGTTACCAGCTCATCTTTGAGCAAAGCATGCAAAGCAGGGTATAGACTGCCGAAACTGGGACTACCGATGAGCCAACTGAGGCTCTTGAGAAAACGCTTGATGTCATACCCCGACATTGACCGTTGGGCAAGCAAACCCAGAACAAAATAGCGAAAACTGACTGTGCCGCCAGCCATAGCACTCTCCGATATATACCGTTTCGCTATATTATACCACAGGCCAGCAGTCATGACAAACTCAGGCGTTGCTCTGCTTCAGCACTTGTGCGAAATCGAAATGGCTCTGCTATGCCTACCGCTTTTGACAGCCCTGTCCAGTCGTGATACAATCCAGTCTAATTATCCATGGAGTGGGAAGATGAGTCAACCGAAACCGATGGTCGCCCTGGTGGGGCGACCAAATACAGGCAAATCTACGCTGTTCAACCGGCTGGTGGGCGAACCACAGGCCATCGTTTCCGAGATCCCCGGAACCACACGCGACCGGCTCTACGGTGACTGTGTGTGGAATGGCGTCTGGTTCAGCGTGGTGGATACTGGTGGCATGGAGATCCTGGCCGAGCGTCGTCGTCTGGCCGGTGAGCCGGGAGACTTTTTGCTGGCTGCTTCGCCGCATTACCTGCGTGAGATCCGCGCTCAGGCAGAGTTGGCCATCGCCGAGGCGGACGTCGTGATCATGGTGACAGACGTGCGTGATGGCGTCACCGCTGCTGATGGAGAAGTCGCCGAGGTGCTGCGCCGCTCGCAAAAGCCGGTCTTTATCGCCGCCAACAAAGCGGACAACATTCAGATGGACGAGCAGGCGTGGGACTTTTACAGCCTGGGCCTGAGTGAGGTCTTTGCCGTCTCGGCACTCAACGGCAAGGGTGTGGCCGACCTGTTGGATGATATAGTGAAGGCCTTTCCGACGTGGGTGACGGAGGAGGAGGAAGAAGACGAGACTATCAAAATCTCTATCGTGGGCCGGCCCAATGTGGGCAAGTCGTCGCTGCTAAACAAATTGCTCCGGCAGGAGAGGGCTATCGTCAGTCCTGTGCCGGGCACCACCCGCGATGCTCTCGACACGCACCTGGTGTGGGAAGGTGTGCCTATCACGCTTATTGACACGGCCGGCATCCGGCGGCGGGGTAAAGTGGAGCCAGGGCTGGAGAGCTACAGCGTGTTGCGTGCCATGCGCGCCATCGGCCGCTGCCACGTAGCGTTGCTGCTCATTGATGCCACCGAAGGCGTCACCGATCAGGATGCACACATCGCTGGCTATATCCTGGACGAGCACAGGAGTGTGGTCGTCGTGGTCAACAAGTGGGACGCCATCGAAAAAGACAGCTATACGATGGTGGAATGGACCAAACAAGTGCGCACCGACCTGAAATTCATGGGTTACGTGCCCATCGTCTTTATCTCGGCGCTGACTGGCCAGCGGGTGCACCAGGTCATCCCCACGGCGCTGGCAGCGCAAGAGGCCCGGCTGATACGCATCCCCACCAGCGAACTGAATCGCATCCTGCAAGAGGCGGCAGCCAAGCACGCGCCGCCCTCCAAATCGGGCCGTCGGCTCAAGTTCCTTTACGCCACCCAGTCCAGGGTGGACCCACCTACGTTTGTCTTCTTTGTCAACGATGCCCGGCTGGTGCACTTTGGCTATGAGCGCTATCTGGAGAACCAACTGCGGGAGCATTACGGTTTCCTGGGGACGCCGTTGCGGCTCTTTTTTCGGAGTCGCCGTGGACGTGCAAGTGATAGGTGATGGGCAAACGGGGAACGCGTCCGGCTGACGACCATCTTTTTGTGGCGCAGGTGATCCCTGGCCTGGAAAAAGTTGCCTGGGAGGAGATTCAGCAGCGCCTGGTAGGAGCCTCGTGGATAGCAGAGGCCATGGAGCTTGTGCTCTTTCGGTGGGGAGGAGATCCATCAGCGCTGCTGGAACTGCGCACTACTGAGGACGTTTTCGCCGTCGTGGATTTCTCCCGGGAACTGGGGACGACCTATCGCGGCCTGCGTGCCTATGTTGAAGACTTGCGCCGTCGCCGGATGTGGGACATTGCGGCTGAACTCCACCGCCGGTCACGGCCGGGCAAGGTAAAGAGGACGACTTTTCGCGTTGTGGCTCAGATGCATGGCAGCCACGGCTTCCGGCGCGTGGATGCCCGGCGCGCGGTCGAAGAGGTCGTGTCTGCTCGCTTTCCCCAATGGAAGTGGGTGCCCGACGAGGCTCACCTGGAGGTGTGGCTGCACCTGCAACCGGGCTTTGCCCTGACCAGCGTGCGCCTCTCCGACCGGACAATGCGCCACCGCAGGTACAAAAGTGCTCATCTGCCCGCCTCACTGAGACCCACGCTGGCAGCGGCCATGGTCTTTCTATCGCAACCCCAGCCGGGTGATCGGTTCTGTGATCCCATGTGCGGCACGGGGACGATACTCATCGAACGGGCGATGGCGGAGCGGTACGTTGGCCTGTGGGGGGGGGACCGGGATGCCACTGCGGTCGCTGCAGCTAGAGCCAACATCGGACCACGCCATCAGCCACTGGCCCTGCACCGCTGGGATGCCGGCAAGTTGCCGCTGGCAGATGCCAGCCTGAATCGGATAGTGACCAACCTGCCCTTTGGCAAGCAGATAGGTTCAGTAAGAGAGAACCAGCGACTGTACCAGCTCTTCTTTCGACAGATGACGCGTGTTCTCCGGAAGGGGGGGAAGGCTGTTCTTCTCACCAGCCAATTCGACCTGGTGCACCGGGGATTGGCCGAGCACTCAGAATTGCGTAGGGTGAGGGAGGTGCCGGTGAGAGTACTGGGCCAGCCCGCACGCATCACCGTGTTGAACAGATAGCCTGTGATGTATTCATTTGTGTGACCTCTGCTCTTGTGGTATAATCTTATGCACCAGGTACTGTGGAAGAAGGGGCATTGGAGAGGAGTATGACCATGATTGAGGTCGTTATAGATAGTGTGCGGGCCAGTCTTATGTCTCCTCACAAAATGGTGATCCTGCGAGAAGCAGACCAGGATCGCTATTTGCCAATCTGGATCGGTCCTTTCGAGGCGGATGCTATCGCCATGGAGTTGATGGGAAAAACAGCGCCTCGGCCGCAGACGCACGATCTGCTCAGGTCGGTGATTGATACCATGGGCGCGCGCGTGTCTCATGTGCTGGTGAGCGACCTGCGCGATGATACGTTCTTTGCCAGGATTGTCATGGATAGGAATGGTGAGAAGGTGGAGGTGGACTCTCGTCCCAGCGACGCCATCGCGCTTTCTGTACGTGTCAAAGCCCCTATCTTTGTGGCCGATTCGGTGATGGACCGGGCTGGCATTGTTCCTGAAGAAGGGATATCAGAGTTGTTTGAGGAGCAGGGGCCTGTTGCCGCCGAGGAAGACCTCGCCGCTTTCCGGGACTTTGTGGAGAGCCTGGATCTGGATGACTTTATCTCCGAGTAAAGAAGAATCACGCGCGATACTCAGAGGGCCAGCATCAGGCAGCAAAAGGGTGCTGGCCTTTTTAGAGCGGAGGATCTGATGGTTGAAGCTGCTGGCATGAGCGGGCTGCCTCCGGCGACGGTGCCGGATGAAACTGGGCTGTCCGAGACAGATGTCAGCGAGCGCCAGCCAACACGTGTGGCTGAGTCGAACGGGGTTAGCAGTGAGCCCGAGTTCCCACCCGTGTCTGTGCCGGGCGAAACAGTGTCGTCTGAAGTAGACGTAAGCCCAGTCGATCTGCAACGGTTGGCCGGAAAGCCTGAAGGTGGTGCCAGGCCCCGGCGCCGTCCGGCCCGGGCGCTGGATAAGATGATGCCCCACAATTCAGAGGCCGAAGAGGCTGTCCTTGGGTCTTTGCTGATTGATCCTGACGCCATTTTCAAAGTTGCGGCTTACCTGAAGACAGAGGACTTTTACATCGAAAGAAATGGCTGGGTGTACGAAGCCATTCTGACCCTGCATGACCGTCGCGAGGCAGTGGACTTTGTCACGCTGTGCGATGAGCTGGAGCGGAATGACCGTCTGGAAGAAGTGGGCGGTGCGGCCTACATCACCCGGCTGATCAACGTGGTACCTACCTCCATCCACGTGGAGTACTATGGCCACATCGTGGAGCGCGCCGCCATTCGTCGCCGGCTCATCCGCGCCGCTGGAGAAATCGCGGCGCTGGGCTATCAGGAGTCAGAGGACATTGACGAAGTCGTGGATCGCGCCGAGCAAGTTCTGTTTGGCGTATCACAACGTCGCCTCGCCCGCGATCTGGTGCCCATCCGTCAGGTGATCAGCGAGTATTATGATCGCATTGATTATCTGTATCGTCACGGCGATGGGTTCATCGGTGTGCCTACGGGCTTTCCTCGCATTGATCGGTTATTAGGGGGCCTGCAGCGCTCCGATCTCATCATCGTGGCCGGTCGGCCGGCCATGGGCAAAACCTCTTTGGCTCTCAATATTGCGCACAATGCTGCCGTAAGGAACCAGCGCGTTGCTGTTTTCAGCCTGGAAATGTCCAACGAGCAGTTGGTGCAGCGACTCATTGCTTCCGAAACCGGCATCAGTTCCCACCGACTCCGTACCGGCAAGCTCCAGGAAGATGAATGGGATAAATTTGCCCAGGCGACCAACATTCTGTCCGAGCAACATATCTTTATTGACGATACCCCCTCTATATCGGCCATGCAGATGCGCACCAAGTGCCGGCGTCTCCACGCCGAGCATGGCTTGGATCTCATTATTGTCGACTATCTCCAGCTCATGCAGGGCGATCGGCGCTCTGAAAATCGGGTGCAGGAGATCAGCTACATCTCGCGGATGCTCAAGAGCCTGGCCCGCGAGTTGAACGTGCCGGTGATGGCCGCCTCGCAGCTTTCTCGTGCCGTGGAGCAGCGCCACGACAAGAGGCCTTTGCTGTCGGACCTGCGCGAAAGTGGATCCATCGAGCAGGATGCCGACATTGTCATGTTCATCTACCGTGACGAGGTCTATAACCCCGACACGCCCATGAAAAATATCGCCGAAGTGATCACTTCCAAGCATCGCCACGGGCCAACCGGTGTGGTGGAGCTGTACTTTGAAAAAGAACTCACCCGATTCAGAGAGTTGGAGCGTGACCGCGTGGATCTAGAGTTCTAAACAGTGGAGGATCGTCGTCCCATGCAGAATCTACTCATCACTGGCGGGGCTGGCTTTATCGGCTCTAACTTTGCGCGCCACGTGCTGCAAAAGTACTCCGATTACCGAGTGGTCGTCTTTGACAAGCTGACCTACGCTGGTAACCTGGACAATCTGAAAGACATTGAGGCGAACTGGAGCGGCCGGTACGCTTTTGTGAAAGGCGACGTCTGCGATGCCGAGGCGGTGGAGGCCGTCCTGCGTCGGCACGACATTGATACCATCGTCAACTTTGCTGCCGAGACGCATGTGGACCGCTCTCTAATGGAGGCCGGGAGCTTTGTCCAGACTGACGTCTTTGGCACCTACACCTTGCTCGAAGCAACCAAGACCTATGGCCTGGGGCGCTACCACCAGGTGAGCACTGATGAGGTCTATGGGGAGATTCCGCCGGGTTATTCCTCAGTGGAAACAGACCGGCTGTACACCCGTAGCCCCTATTCCGCCAGCAAGGCCGGCGGCGACTTGATGTGCATCGCTTACTATACCAGCTTTGGCTTGCCGGTGACCATCACGCGCGGTGCAAACAACATCGGGCCCTATCAATATCCGGAAAAAGTCTTGCCTCTCTTTATTACCAACGCTATTGACGACATTCCGCTGCCCCTCTACGGCGACGGCCGCCAGATGCGCGATTACCAATACGTGCTCGATCACTGCGAGGGCATAGATGTCGTCTTGCACCGGGGCCAGATAGGGGAGGTCTATAACGTGGGTACCGGTGTTGAGACGGAGAACATTGTCATGGCCCGGGGCATCCTGGATCTGCTGGGCAAGTCGCACAGCCTTATCCAGCACGTGGCTGACCGGCCGGGGCACGACCGGCGCTATTCGCTCAACTGTGCCAAGCTGGCTGCCCTGGGCTGGAGGTCGGCGCACACCTTTGAGCTGGCGCTTGAAAAGACAGTGAGTTGGTACGTCGAAAATGAGTGGTGGTGGCGCAAGATCAAAAGTGGCGAGTATTTGGCCTACTATCGCCGGATGTACGAGGGTCGCGAGATCGATCCACCAACCTGAATCGCAGTCAGCAATTTCCGGTATGATTAGACCTGACAGGTTTTTTGCCTGAAATTTATCGTTCGAAAACCTGTCAGGTCTAATGAATCGCAGTCTACTTGCACGTGTCCCCCTTTGTGTGATATACTATGTCCAGCAGAGGGTACAAATATGCGACATTGCGATCTGCTAGGGGGGTCTTGGGAATCGAGGGCGACAAGGCATGGAGGTCAGTCTCTCAGTGCCATACCCTTTCACCTCCATGACAACAAGGGAAAAATGTGGTTGGAGGTAGATCCACATGGACAAGATGATCAGTGTTATGCTCGTGGATGACCACCCCGTCTTCCGCCAGGGCTTGCGGCGCATCATTGAGGCCCAGGAAGATATGGAGGTCGTCATCGAAGTGGACGATGGCGCCGAAGCACTACGCCTGGCCAAAGAGATCGCCCCCAAAGTTATCATGATGGACATCAACCTTCCCTCTATGAACGGCCTGCAAGTCACTCGCCTGCTCAAGGAGGAGTTGCCTGAGGTGGCTGTGGTGATGCTCACCGCCTATCACAATGACGAGCAACTGTTTCATGCCGTCCGGGCTGGTGCGGCGGCCTACTATGCAAAAGACGTGACCCCCCGCAAGCTCGTAGAGGCTGTGCGCCAAGTCAGCCAGGGCAACTATGTCATTGATGACAACGTGTTGGACAAACCCCAATTTGCTGCTTGGCTTGCCAAAGAATTCGAGCGCTTGGACACCAGTTGGGTTGCTCCCGGTGAACTTTTTATGCCTCTCTCACCGCGAGAGATGGAGATTTTGCACCTGATCACCAAAGGGATGAGCAACAAGGAAATTGCCCGCCAGCTAGGGATCAGCCACCAGACGGTAAAAAATCATATGACTTCTATCTTGCGCAAGCTGTCGGTGAACGATCGTACCCAGGCTGCCGTCTTGGCCCTGCGGCGAGGCTGGGTACGACTCCAGGATACGACAGAACTCTAGTGACCCATCTCTCGTCGTGATCGAGACGTCGTTTCGACAGCGTTCAGGGAGGGAGTGATGAGTGACGAACAAGATACATCGCAAGAATCTCCCTTGCTACAGTTAGCCAGGGATGCCAGGACGCACTACGAGCAGACGCAGAAGGAATTGAAGGAACTGGACGTCTCGATCCAGCAGATCGGCGGTGAGGTGGATCGACTGGCTCAACGCAATGTGCAGATCGCCAATCGTCTCCGGCAAGTCGAGGTAAACCTTGACACCGTGCCTCGTTCGGATATTCAGGAGGTCTATGCCGCTTCTCAGGACGCTCAGAAGCGGCTCTTTATGATGAAGGGGCAATTGGAGAAGCTGCAAAGCGATCAAATGCATATGCAAAAGTACATTGATTTTCTCCAGCGCGTTGTGCAAGTGACCAGCGAGCTAAGCCCCGAAGACATTGATGCTGTTCCTCAGGGTGCTGAAGCCTTTGGCAGCCAGCCGACGATAGTACGTATCATCGAAGCACAGGAAAACGAGCGCATGCATCTGGCGCGGCAGATGCACGACGGGCCTGCCCAGTCGCTCACTAATCTCATCCTTCAGGCTGAGATATGTGAGCGATTGTTCGACACCGACGTCGACCAGGCACGGGCGGAACTGGCACATCTTAAGGAAGCGGTCAATGCCACTTTTCAGAAGACATATAACTTTATTTTTGATTTGCGTCCTATGATGCTGGACGACCTGGGCCTGGTGCCGACGCTGAAGCGGTACGTGAGTGGTTTCCAAGAGAAGAACCATCTCCAAACCGAGTTGACCGTCATGGGTAAGGAACGGCGGCTGGCCCCTCACACTGAGGTCACTATCTTTCGAGGAGTCCAAGAGCTGTTGAACAACGCCCACAAGCACGCTCATTCCAGTCGCGTCCAGGTCGTGGTGGACATGGAAGGGCCGACGATCACCACCTCCGTGGAGGACGATGGGGCGGGCTTTGACGTGGACGAAGTGCTGGCCGCCGCCAGCCAACACCGGGGGCTGGGCATCGCGGCTCTGCAAGAGAGACTAGAAATGCTGGACGGGACGTTGACCTTTGACAGCACTGCAGGGAGGGGAACCAGAGTCACCTTGAAGCTACCTGCGGAATGAGCCAATAGTACCCTTTTCCTATTGCAAGAAACACAAAGCTATTATATCATTAATATACTTATTTATTCGCCCCGTTTTCTGCGCAGGAGAACCTGGGTTGCGGTGAATTGCTATAGGAAAGGAGGTGATTCTGGTGCTGCAGCTTCGCGATGAAAAGGGGCAAGGTTTGGTTGAGTATGCGTTGATACTTGTTTTGGTAGCGATTGTTGTAATTGCCATTCTCCTGCTGTTGGGCCCTGTGATCGGCAATGCCTTCAGCAACATTGTGGCCAATCTGTAGTGCGGTGTCGCGAGCGCACTTGTGCCATGCCATAACCTTGCGATCCGGTCCGGCCCTGTCGGCAAGACAGGGCCGGACTTTTTTGTCGGGGCCCGGTGAGAACACAAGATGCTAGTACCATTGTCCTATTGCCCTTGGCCACTTACCCAGTGTATAATATACGTAGTGTTGCTTAGGAGTACATTAGAATACGAATCGACATCATACGGTATCCTAGTAGATTCAATCTAACGAGAAAGGAGGTGACAAAGATGCTGTTTTTGCCGCACGAAGAAGGGCAGGGTTTGGTTGAGTATGCGCTGATTCTTGTTTTGGTGGCCATCGTTGTGATTGCCATTCTTTTGCTGCTGGGACCCATCATCGGCAATGTCTTCAGCAACATCGTCGCCAACCTGTAGGTCAACTCATGGCGTTGGCGTGTGAGCGCAACCTGCCGAGCAGAGCCCTATCCACGGTAGGGCTCTGCTTACACCTGTTTCTTGAAACTGACGATGCATCGCCGGGAGAGGCTTTGCCAAAATCGGGAATTATGATATATTTGTGATTATCATCGAGTCGGAGACTTTGCCAGGACGAGGGGGCACGTATGTTTTTCTCAAAGCGACAAAAAGGCCAGGGGTTGGTAGAGTTTGCGCTGATCTTGCCCGTTCTTCTGCTGATTATATTGGGCCTCATTGAAACGGCCTTGCTTTTTCAGGCTTACCTGGCAATTCAACACGGAGCCCGCGAGGCCGCGCGCTTTGCGGTGTCTATGCAGCCGCCTATGGGACAGATGATCACGGAGGATGGCATCGTGGAGTGCCCTGTTGGCGGCGGGACGGACAAGTGGGGCATTCTCTGTGAAGGCCCGCATGAAGGTGAGGACGACCTGGATGTCAGGCGAGAGAAGTGGCAAAGAAGACGCGTGCAGATGATCAAGGCGCGAGCCCTAGAGTCTTCCATGGGCGTACGCATCAGGGAAGACAAACTGCTCATCGGCCTTGACGAGCAAGACTACTATGACGTCGAAGGCCATCCAGAGCTGTATGGAGACTATCTGGGCGTGCCGGGATTCTTTGGCGTGCAGGTCAAGGGATTCTCGAGAAATGAGCTGGGCGAGTGGGAACAGAAGGACGATCACCCGAGTCTGCCCGGACTTCACGTGCGCGTCATCGTACAGCATCGCGCCGAGGTTATCGACCCGTTGTTCCAGGCTATTGTCGACTCTGTGATGCTCACGGGCCGCATGGACATGATCAACGAGGGCCTTCAGTCCAGCGGTGGGCCGTTGCCAACTTTTGAACCCGAGCCGACGCCTGATCTTGGTCCTGGTCCTGAGCCCGAGCCCAACGATCCGCCGAACACCCCTGTGAATGAGCTGCCGGCCGACGGCGCAACCGAGGACACTTCCAACCCGCAGTTTGTCTGGTCGGAGTATAGTGACCCCAATGGCGACCCACAGTCTCATTTCAGGGTACAGCTTTGGCCTCAGGGCGGCGATGTCAGCCACGATACCGGCGGTTTTCCCAGCGCCGTTGACACGTATACGCCTGAAGATTGGAATCTGTCTAGTGATGAGTATTGCTGGCACGTGAGCGTGGGCGACGACCGTGGCCTGTGGAGTGAGTATAGCGATCCGACCTGCTTTTGGGTGCAGGTCGACGATAACGACCCACCGGATACCCCTGTTAACCTGTCCCCATTCGAGTCGGGCGGCTGTGAGACGATCACGACCGCTCACCCGGAGTTTAGCTGGCTGGCGTACCACGATCCTAATGGCGATCCGCAGTCTCAGCTACAGATACAGCTTCGGGCCGGCGACGGAGGGTATAGTGACTCTGATAGCCACGATACGGGTCCGGTTGAGAGCAGTGCCAGCACCTATACGCCGCCCTGGTACCTGGATGATGGCGAATATTACTGGCGCGTGCGCGTGCGCGACGATCGCGGCCTGTGGAGCAATTACAGCGTTGAGACCTGCTTCATCGTGGAAGCCGCGCCCTACCTGGTCGTTGTTGGGGATCACGAGGAGGGGGATCCGTTTGTGCTGGGCGACGACGTGACGGTTGTCGTTGGTAAGCACGCTGCCACCACGGACTATGAGCTGTGGTGGGTCGACCCGGCTGGTGTGGGTCATTCTTTCGCCAGCGTGACTTCCGATGACGCGGGTC
>Ga0180437_10002342_pt1 | contig 30581 bp, 28 predicted proteins | sample SS_ome_4_FD_132410 | JGI IMG/M metagenome (GOLD analysis project Ga0180437, IMG submission 132410) | Hypersaline lake sediment archaeal communities from the Salton Sea, California, USA - SS_3_D_1 metaG | ecosystem: Environmental > Aquatic > Non-marine Saline and Alkaline > Hypersaline >...
GCTCTAATGCTGTAAACTTCTCTTGCTCGAACTCTCCCCAACAAACAGCATAATTCCTCGGCTTGGTAGCTGTTTCATAAATCTTATCTTCCCAAACCAAAAATTGGGGCAGGTCCCGAACAGTTCGCAAATGCTTCAGATGCTCCGCATCAATGCGGGTAACATCGCGATGACACACTGGACAACAAATACTCGGACGTGACTTGGGGCGGAAACTAGAGTTCTTGATATTCGAACACCAGTTAGCAATGATTCTGAACCAGAATCGATTGAACATACCATCCAAGGACCAACCGCGTTCTTTGGCCATGGCCAATGCTAGATCCACGTCGAAAGACTCAACAGCTTGCAACGTTTTAGCATTAAAACCACTCTCAAAGCTCTGGCGGTCTATAAACCGCTCAACCTTCGCAAACCAAACGTCCATGAAATCTTCGTAGTACTCTTGGATGGGTTGGTAGTCTTCGTCTTTCTGACTAAACTTGAACTTCGTGACTTGAGTTGTTAGAGGTACACCATTACTACAGAAATTTAACCTTGCCATTATCGACCCTCCCGTTGGCAGTAGGGTATTACATGTAAGGGTCTATGCCCCGGCCCAACAGTGGTCATGAAACCGACAGTCGCGACACTCCGAGTTCCCATCTGCCGAATGGGCCCTCGCGGGCAGAACCCTTTTTCCTTGCGAATTCACGTTCTCGACAAGAAACTTCAAACGTTTCGCCTCTTCAACTTTCACAGCAATAGCAGCATCGTCTCGTAGGACGATGAACTCCTTAACAGCTTGTGTGTCCTTGTTCTCGTATATGAACTTTCCTACCTTAAGTCCTGCTAAATAAAGATAAATTTGCATTTGAGTCAAATGATTCGGCTTCGGACGACGCAGCCGACCGAACGAGTAGCTATTCATGGACTTAAAGTCTACAAGAATTAGACAATTAGCTGCTTCAGTGAGATCTAAACCTCGCACACTAATATATTTATCTTCAAGTTGTCGAACGTCAAGAACGCCATCCACACTACCGCCAAGCAATGTTTCTGGATCAAAAAAACTTATTTCTACATACTCTAGCCCCTCGGCGGGAACACCACATTGACAGCCATTTGGACGAAAAACTCCAAAGGGTTCATCTTCCCCATGGATAAACGGTTTTCCTCCGTGGGCAGCTAGATTTCGACACATCCAACGACCTCGCAAGAAGCCAAGACGTGTAAAATATTCACGCCATCTATAGTGAAGATAATCACCATTGTGAAATATTCGTTGCAATTTCGGATCTATTTTTGTACTGGCATCACTCTCGATATAACCCTGAGCTTCGTAGAAGTAATAAGCCAGTCTTCTGTGGCAGCCATCGAATTCAGATGGATGGAAGTGGGTATAGTCCCGTTCGTCAGATTGGGCCATCTTGATGATCGTATCATTCACAGCTTTCTGAAGATTGATATCAGGATAATTGATTTTAGGCGTCGCAGTTTCAGTTGTCATCGACCTGCCTCCGTAAGACCAGCTTTAATCACGGCCACAAGAGCATGAATGCCATGTCGCCTCACGTATTCATCCGGATCACAAAATTCAGGGAGGGTGATCTTAACTATATCAAACCCTAAACCGAATACTTCGGTCTCCTCAACAGTTTTCCCGGCCCTCATGCGTCCAGATTCAACTTTAACCCTACCAGTACTCGTTTCCATTATCTTCTCGACCGCTTCCTGGCCCGAAAAATTGCTGTCACGATCAAGTAGTATGATAATTTGAGAGCAATAGCGGTACATAACCGCAAGTTGTTCCAGGCTGAGTTTAGTCCCACAAAGCCCTATGACATTTTCTATCCCATTAGAGGCTAGCTGGATCACGTCGCTGGGCCCCTCGACAAGGAGACATTTATTCCTCTGCCTCATCTTTTCTTTGGCTAGATTGACCCCATACAGATAGAAGCTCTTCTGGAAACGCTCGTGCCACCAAGTGGGTTTAATGTCATAATGGGGATTATGTCGCACCCGGCGTGAATGTAATGCCACCATATTCCCACTAGGGTCTCGTATAGGAAAAATCACCCTACCAGAAAGCTGATGCCCTTCCGTAACAGGCATGTACCCTAACTCAAATTTACGAATAGATTCATCTGAAAACTTTCGTTCATCCTTCAAGAATTCAAGACCAGGTTCACCAGCATCACTCCACAGGAATTCTGCGGAACGCTGAGCAATACGTTCCCGTTCTATCTGACCAAACCTAGACTGAAACGACATAACTAATCTTCAGATTTCTTGGAGCGTTTCTTGGTCTTCTTTTTCGTTCCGGCGTCATCGTCCGGATCGGGTTCGGCGTATTTCAAACTGACAGGAATCTCTTCTCCCTGAGCAATTTTACGAATACTAGCCGGGACCTTCACAGGACTGTTTAAGCCAAGATTTCTTTCTCCCTCTTCATACTCGCAGCAATCTTGGCATAGTTCCCTTAGTTTGTCTTCGTTCTGGCGTAATTCGAACAGGAAATCAACCGCTCCATCCTTGCGAACATAAATCTCGCCTTCTCGTTTCCAAGTCAAGACGCCCTTGCGACTCGTTACTACCTGCAATTTCGAGGCAGTATCAAGACAAATCTGGGCAGCATCCGGGAAGTAATCTTTGTAGTAGACCCCGATCTGGATCGCCTGTTCTGGTGACAATGGGGCAGCCTTGCGATTCTTGACCACATTGATATTACACCAATGGCCAATTACCTGCTTAATACCCTGGTCATCCAGACCAATAATCAACCCTTTGGAACCGCGTACTTTCTCAACAGCAATACACTGCTGAATGAAGTATTTGATCGCAGATCCACCCGGAGTTTTATAACGATCATCAGTTAATCCATGGGCTCCCTGATAACCAATCTGAATAGGAACTCTTAACTGGTTAATCAGAATCAGCGTAGTTTTAGTCTGATCACACATTGCTGCCAACTTCGGCAGATTCTGCGTGATTGCCAACGCTAATTCACCCGGCGGCGAAGCCGCGTTGGGATCTTTAACCTGTTTTGTGAGATTACTTTCCGTCGCGAGGCCTGCAACTGAATCAAGTACAACAACGCCAAAGACATTGGTCTGAATGGTCTGGTATACCCGACCCAGAATCTCTTTAGCGTTTAGGATCTTAATCTCCGTACCTTTCTTTTCGACAAGGTCTGGCTTTAGCAATTTTGAGGTATCAACCCTGTTCAATCTAGCAAGAGTGGGAGACCAACCGTATTCAGCGTCAAACCAAGCACATCGATGCCCAATATCCTGGGCACACTTGACGATACGCATAGCGAGAGATGTTTTACCACTTCCGTACGACCCAATTAGTTCGACAATACCACCCAGGATAATACCATGGGCACCTTCAGTAAGGACTTCGTCCAGGTCATCATGGCCTGTTGGAATCGCCTCGGGATCTATATCCGCAAGATCAGCCGTTTTTGCGAATCCTTCTCCGAACGATTTCGTCATAGCCTTAAGGGCTATATCGAATTCTTTATCTGAGATCTTTTTGGTAGACATAGTATTCTCCTGAGTAGCAGTCGAACTTTTTTCTAATCCGAGCTAAAAAGCTAACGGATCATCGTCCTGCGACACAGGAGCAGGCGTTCCCGCCTGGGCCGGAGGGGCCGGAGCGGTAGTCGCCTGGGCCGGAGCCGCAGCCGCTGGGGCTGCTGGGGCCGGGGCTGCGGGGGCGGCAGGAGCCGCTTGAGCAGGGGCCTCAGGAGCAGGGGCTGCGGGAGCCGACGCCTGGGTCGTCATCGATGGAGCGGGGGCCGAAGGAACCGGAGCAGTCTGTGGCTGCTGTGAAGGGGCTGGCCCGGCAGCATTACCAACCAGACCAAGCTTCTTCGGTAGTTCCTCAATAGGCGTAACCGCGTACCGTGCTGGCAGATCAAAGTAAGGCTTCGTTTCCTTGATAACCTTCGCCTGCTCTGGGGTGAATGGTGATGGACCGAGCGTTCTCGCGTTGTAATTCCATCCCCGACCCGAGGTACTTGTATGAACCGTGATTCGCCAGTCTTCACCGTTCATACCACCGGGCTCAGCATCGTTGTGGTCTGCTGACCAATCAGCAAACTGTAGGAAGAGACTGTAATACGGGCCTTCCATGATCTTGATAACATTGTTGTCGTCGCGATCATAAGCGTTAATGGCGAATCGTCTCTGTCCGCGTAACTCGGTACCACAGTTCGTCTTCAGGAACTCTTCAGCAGCCTGCCCGTCTTCCGGATGGACGTAAGCAAAATAGTGGCGACCATCGGCTCCCTTTCGGTAGAAACGATGAACATCCACAATCCCGCCTAACATGCGGACATTGTATGTGCCGTTAGGTTTGAATTTGATGAACTGGGGTCGCTCTCCGCTTCCAGAAGAGCTATCGCCACGTGCCTCTCGCTCAGCTTGTCGCTTCGCGAATTCGGCCCTTTCTTCCTTGACCTTTGCCCAATCGACCGTCCTGGCTCTGTTAGTGGGTGCATCAGACATGATAAATCTCCTAAGCTCCGCAAGTAGTAAAAAGGTTTAGAAGTTGGTCAACGAGTCGTCATTATTCTCGGCGGACTCAACAGCCACAGATGTTTCCTGTTGCGGGCTAGTCTCAGGAGCCGACCTGTGAGCGGCATTTACATCTGAACGCCCGGTTTCGACCGGGGGCTCTATACTCATTATATGGCTATTAGCCATCGAAGCAGCCACTGGGGCCACGGCGGGGCCGCGAAACCCAGTAGGTTCATGTGTATTTATACATGAAAGCTGACGACTAAGTCCTTCATAACATTTGTCCAACATGTCATGAACCCGACGACCGCCCGCTAGTGTACCCTCTAAAGCCGCTACATAAATTGTTATATCGCTCAAATGGTCAGTTACAAGACCGTCCTTCTTGTCTGCCCCACGAGCAGGATGGTCACGCAGCAGCTTTCCAGTCATGAGTTTTAGAGACGATTTCCACATAGAAATCTGCATAGTTGCCCGTAAAAGTATGTCAGATAGCCTAGCTTTCTGTTGAAGGACAGCATCCATTTTACGCATGAGAATGTCTGGATTGACTGCATTTTCCCCAACATAATGGTGGACATTAATGCTCTGAATTTCCTCATCTATCTCCGGCAATTTGAGCATTGGATAGTGAACAAGTACATTACGTACTGCTCTAAATTTGTAAGTATAGAAATTTCTGAACTCCCACGTCCCATCACACAGATCAAACACCCCAGGATACTTGGTTGGCATCTGATTGTAGATGGCCAGTTCCTCATCCGTTAGACCTAGAGGATTGTCCGCTGGCAGCGGACCACGATTCTCGGCGGATTCTGCTGAGGCTTCTTTCTTGGTTTTCTTCTTGACTTTTGGCTTAGTTTCCTTTGGGGGCTCTGGAGCCTCCTGTGGCTCCTCGGGTGTTTCAGCCGATTGTACCTCCGCCTTTTCTATTGGCTTCTCCGGTTCGGGAGGAGCCTTTTCGGGTGGGGCCTCCACAGGCTGCTGTGGCGAATCGTCGGTCACTTCAGCAAGAACATCGTCAAAATTCTTGGAGACTTGAGCATTCCGCTCTTCTGTGGTAGGCTGTGGAGGAGGCTGGGCATCACGCCGTTTTATCTCCTCTTGTATCGACTGACAATCCTCTTGGAAACCCTGGGCTGAATCTACCGGCTTTTCAGCCAGTTGGGGCTCAACAGCGGGTTGGTCGACTATTGGTGGTGGATTTGGCGGCTCTTCCTTCTTGATAATGGCCTTCATAGTCGTCGTTCTATCCTCAAACGACTGACGAGGTTCATCTGGGGTCTTCGGCGGTTCTGCAACATTGTCCCCAGGCTCTACGTCAAATAAAGCCGCCATATCTTCAGCTTTGACCGCTCGTTTCTTACTCATGCCCTATACCGTCTCGAAAAGATCAAGGTCGCCCTTGGGGTCGCCAACACTAAACTGATTGCCCTCTCGGTCTACCAGAAATGCCTTCTTGTGAGACAACATCAACGCCCCAAGAAGTGAATCATGAAAATCCTTAAAGCGTTTCACAAGCTTATCCGTTTCCTCTTGTACTTGAGCTTCTAGCTCTTCGTCAGTCCGCCATTCGATATCAGTTTCGAATCGATCGATTATATCGATACTTTCGAACTGCTTCGTCTGGAGTTTTCGAACTACACCCCGAGTGATCTTGGTGGTTCTCTTCGGGGGCTGTGATTGACCTTCATTCGACATAGCCATTCCTTCTTTCTTGGAAGCCGTCTTGGCTCGCGTACTTCGACGGCGACGATCGGCTGTTTTCGGCATAGCTCACTACTCCACAAGGATTATAGGCTTATCAGAAGCCTGCATTCAGTCGTTAATCGAAGAAGACCGGATTGCTGACTGGGAGCCCCCGACTCTGTAGCCTTTTTTTATCAGATCGAATACTATCAAACAAAGGAACGAGTTCTGCCCGGCTGCGAACACGCCCATCTGCTCCGGGGAAGGCCTTCCATAATCCCGCGTCCACCATCGCAGCAACAACAGTCTTATTGATAGCAGCCCCTGCATGAAGAGAGAACTTTTCGAATGCATCATGTCCTTCATAAGGTCGTAGCCGAATAATCTCTTCTGCCGCTTTTACCCCGATGTCCTTCATAATTAACGGTTCGCGTATAGATCTCTCGCCAACCGGCAACCATCTGGTACCCGACAAATTCAGATCGCTGGCAAGGATAGAAAATCCGAAATGTTCTACGGCATCATTTCTGTACTTCAGGACCTTATCGAACTCTCTCCGCTCGCTCTCAACCGACATTCGAGCAGCAATGAAGTATTCTGGGAAATGTCGTTTCAAGTAAGCCGTCTTCCATGAATCGTAGGTGTAGGATACGGCATGAGACTTGTTAAAACTGTATCCAGCGAACTTCTCCAGGTCGGACCAAATGCGTTCTATCGTATCTTGATCGATACCTCTTGCTTTGGCACCCGCAAAAAACTGGTCTTTGTATGAAGCAATTATTTTCGGTTTCTTTTTGGCACAACCTTTCATAAAGACATAGCCGTCATCGAGATCCAGGCCCGCACAAGCCATAAAGGCATACATAATCTGCTCTTGGTAAGCCAAAATACCATAAGTAGGAGAAGTTATGTCTTGCGTCAAAGGGTGGGGACTAACAATGGCTTTACCGTGGTTCTTACGCTGACAAATCTCTGGTATGTATTGCTTTGGCCCAGGACGAAACATGGCAACTGTCAGAACAAGGTCATTAAAGCTATCAACCTTAATGTCCTGTAGAGTCTTCTGCATACCGTAACCTTCTAGTTGGAAACAGCCATCGGTATGCCCTGTCTTCAACATATCGATTGTTGCTTGATCAGTGATGGGAATACGGGCCAAATCTATATCTACCCCCAAGCCAGCCTTAATATCTCGCACGGCCCAGTCAACGGCTGTCTTGGTGGCGACCCCCAGAATATCGATTTTGATCAGGCCGAGGGACTCTACCTCTTCCATCGTAAACTGCGTGGTCATACTACGTTTGGCACCGCTCTTACCGCCGCCACCAGTAGTATGTAATGGACAAATCCGCTCTAGCGGAACGGGGCTGATGATAACCCCTCCAGCATGTTTACCGAATGCAGAGATAACGTTATGGAGCTTTTCAGCAACCTCCTTAATTTCGGGATACTGTTCCATCTTCTCGGCAAATTCAGGAAATGCATCACAAGCTTCCTGGACAGATTCGATTGGCTTGCCGTCAGGAGTTTCGAGATCACCCTTCGGAAAGATGTTCATAATTTCGTTTTCCAGAGCCATTTTATCCTTCTCGGCTCCAGTATGAATCACCTTACCCTTCTCGTCATAGGTAATGCTCTTATTCGGATCAAGGACCTTAACTGCCTGTCTAATCGCACTCTTTGTATGGTAAACTAAAATAGTACCAATCTGTCCAACATTAGCCTCGCCGAATCTTTCCTTGATGTATTGCATCACTTCTGCACGACGAAACGTACAAAAGTCCATATCAACATCTGGAAAGCCAGCACGAGCATAAGTCCTGCGTTTGGGAATAGAGAACGGTTGTAAGTCGGCCTCGCAGGCCAAGGGGTCTCTGGTAGTGATACCCAACAGGAAACCCAACAGACAATTCAGCTTATTATCGTTGCCTTTAATGTACGGGTATTCCAAGACCTTCTTCCAACGACGGGTGAGGCTATCTAATATATCCTCCGAACGCAAGTAACGGAACTCGGCCCTCGCCCGTTCTCTATAGCGATCGTCATAAGGCTCCAGAGCCTGCTTCAAAGCTACCTGTACATCGCCCGGCTCTATCCGAGGGGCTAATTCATCAGAATCGACAATACCTAACCCGAAATCGTCATCGCTTAAGAAACGCTTCTCGGTAAAGCCTAAGAAACGCTCCCATAACAAATCTTGGGTTAGTGGGTCTGGCCCCTCAGTACATCCCAAACAGTAGAGCAAGAATGAACCGTACCCCGATCCACGGACGCCAGAGGGTATACCTTGTTTTCGAGCGAAACTAATAATATCATTAACAATCAGGAAATACGTGGCAAAATCGTATCTATTTGCCTGCCAAACTAAGTCAATATCACCTAACTCCCTATCCAAACGCTCACGATGCGGCTGAGACTGATCTAAGCCGAGCCTTTGTATTCCCTCTTCTGCTAGGTGACGTAGATACTGGTGGGGCGTCGTAAACTCAGGTGGGATCTCAAACTTGGGTAGCCTCATATCCCCACCGTCTTCCATGAAGACTAAGTCGTCATAATTACACTTCTCCATTATCTCGATCGTGTTGTACAGCCAGTGGGGATTATCGCCAAAAATCTTTGCCATCTCTTCTGGTGATTTCAGCGTAAACTCGCCATACGGGAACTTTAATCGGGCAGGATTATGAACTGTACATTGTCTATGAATGCACATTAAAACTTCGTTGATGAAGGAATCATCTGGGTGAAGATAATGACAATCGTTTGTGGCTATGATCTTGACGCCAACATCGGCTGCCAGTTTTTGAATCTCTGGTATAAGTTTGGCTTCGATATTCAATCCATGCCACATTACCTCTAGATAGAAATCATCCCCAAATACATCCTTGAGCATGCCAGCCGTTTGTCGGGCTTTGTCGTACCTACCTATAGCCAACTGCCAGTTGATCAGATTACTTGGACAAGCACTGGTAACAATGATGTTATCTGAATGCTCGACGAGCATTGGGAAATCGATACGTGGGTCGTGATAGAATCCATCCAAGGAGGCTCTTTGAGAAAGAGTGAAAAGATTCTGCAATCCAGCATAATTCTTAGCTATGACATTGATATGCCTATTACCACGCCGACCGTCTGGTTGGGCTTCTATGGACTTGGCTGTATGATCCCGAGCCATGTAAGCTTCCATGCCGATGATTGGAGTTACATCTTCCTCACGGCATGCTTTGAGAAACTCGATAGCTCCCGCCACAGTCCCATGATCGGTTAAACCGATACCGGGCATCCCAAGTTCTTTGACCCGTTCGATAAGAGCAGGGATCTTAATGAACCCATCGAACTTGGAATAATGCGTATGCGTATGTATATGAACAAATGGAGGAGTAGCCACTATTTACTCAACTTTGCCTTCACGTTCTTAACTGCTCGTTGCAAGGTACGCTGCCGCGACGCTGCGGCACGTTTTCTCTGGTCTTTCCTTGCGTCTTTTTCCTTCAAAGCGGATACCTGTTCAGGAGAATGATACTGTTTAGATGTCGCTGTCGGGGACTTCGAATCACCATCAGTTGATGTCACCCGATGCCGGACCCCATTCTTATCTCGCCAGTATTTGGAGCCCTTCACGTCATTATACTGGTTTGCCTGCTTGCCTCCCATAATTACGTTAGGGGGGCTAAAGCATCGAGTAAAATCTTCGGAACCACATTCTGGACATGCAGCCAGTGGCTCATCTTTCATTGATTGTGAAATTTCCATTGGACCACAATTGGGGCATTTGTAATCATAGAATGGCATTTCACTTAGGCCTTACAAAACCATCACATTGAATAACTTGATGGAAGATTTCACCAGCAGCATATACATGCCACTTATGGGGTAACCCCTGTATGATGATCGTCTTTTCTCGGATAGGGTTAGTACATTCTGTCTGACAACAAGTATTACATAATGGTTCTAGAGTACCATTAGCATCATAAGTTACTTTCGTCAAAGGTACAGTCTGGCAATTGAACTGCATTAGATCATACTTTCTACGTCAGACTTTGATTCCTCTTTTGCTTCCTCTTCCTCAGTATCAACTACTTCGACTTTACCCTTCGGCTTTCCTTTCTCGGGATCTACATCAATTACCTTACCCTTGGGCTCTGCATCACCAGGTTCTACGTTGATAACGTGACTACCATCCTCAGCTTCAGGCTCGGTTTTTTCTTCTGCAACCTTCTTGAGCGTACCACCGGAAAGGCTTTGCACTGGAACAGCATCATCCTCTTCAGCGGCCTGAATATCCATGGATTCATCAACAATTTCCTGGATTTCAGCCGGAGTTTGGATCACCGCCTCAGCATCTTCATGGCGATAGTCATTCACGGTTGGCCGTTGCAACCCAGTCTGTTTTGGGGCTGGCTTGGTGGAGATGCCCATATCTCTTAAAGCATCCGCAATATCCAATATCATCTTAAGGTCATATCGTATTGCTTTTTCTTCGTCATCTTGTCTAATGTCCAAGAAACGACGATTGCCAGTTTCTATATAAGTTAGCCAGAACAGTTTGTTATCTGGGCTCTTGTACTCAAACGTCTGCTGATTGAAGTGCTTCACTTTTCTGATAGACATCTCGCATCTCCACTGTTTTTGGGCCGGTCGGGGTATCGTCGTCACTAGCCTCATTGGCACGACGCATACGCTCCTCTTCTCGACGAGCTAGTACCTCATGTTCAATTATACCTGCATTAAATATACGATACCAAAACTCTAGATCGGCGTGATCATCTAGGGCCTGATCCAACAAAGTAAGTCGCTTCCAGCCCCTTTGTATACACCACTCTTTCAATTCGTAAAGGTCATCAATAGGTATTTCCAAACTCAAAGGATGCTCAGTTTTAACTATAAAAACATCCCCATTGTCCCAAAAACGAAGCTCATATTCGAAAGCTGCAACCTGAGTTACGACCATGAGATGGGTACTTAGCATCCAGGGGCCAGTGGTATCGCCTTTCATAACGGCTTCAATCGCCGCAAACTGACCATCGGCTTCTCGGATTGTACTATCGGTGATGTTTTTAACCGCCATTCGCTTCTCCTAGTTGAGATATTTTCTCTGGGGCTTCACGATCAACGGTAGCAATATCACTCATAAAAGAAAGTTCAATCCCAGTCTTACCCTCGTTAACTGCTCTTATAACATAAGAGGGGTGAAAAGTTGAAAATGCCCACGCATTGTACTCAGGCAGATATTTCCACTGTCCTCTATGCCTTGTGATACCCTTTTCGCCGCATATCCACTTCAGGGCCGGATTGCCGAGTGTAACAATAATCTTAGGTTTAACAATCTTGATCTCTTCAACTAGCCAACGGTTGAAACAATATTGTACCTGAGATACTCCGTCAACCTCTTGCCAGCCTAAAGGCTGGCCATTCTCGAATTTGAATACCTGACCCTTGTCCGTTTCTCTGGGAAAAGAGTTGTTTAGTGGTCGGCATGGCATAACATTGCTAATCAAAGTATTCGCCCGATTGATGAGTCGGCATTTTTTCAATTCCGCCCTCAACCGTTTCCCGGCCCTGCCGACAAATGGACGGCCGAAATCCAATTCTTCTGCCCCCGGAGCCTCTCCTATGAACATAAAAGTAGGGTTAAGGGCATTGCCTTCCGATTGTATCACTTGCTTGTAACATTGCCCCACCGTACAATCACAACATTGATTCTTGTAGGCAGCAAAATCGAAATAATCGTCAGACAATCTAGTAAAATTGGTGTTTAGCACCTGTTGAAATTCAGCCATTTGAGCACCTAAATCTGCCCACAAAAAAGCTAACTGGATACGCAAGCCCTCATATGAGCCGGGGTTACCAATATCTGTAAAACTATCATAGTCAAGCCAGTTAGTGAAATTCTGTACTCTAAATTGGTAACCCTTTTTGCCGCCCATATAACTTAGGGGATAAGGTTGAAGTCTTCTCAATATGGTATAAATTTCTCTTATATTGAATATTCTTAATCTTGCTCCCGGTAATCCAAAACGCTGACCAAGAATAATGGGCCAAAACCGGTCACGACATCTCTCTAGCTCTACCTGTTTGTAACTAAATATGTCGTGAGGCTTCTGGACCGACTTGATATCTATTACCCCGGCCCTTCGGCCTCCCGTTTCCATGTCGGCCATCACTATGAAGTAATCGCCCTGGTCTTCAAAATCCCCCGTCACTAAACCGCCCTGAAGCTTATCAAGCATTTGGCAGGACACAATCCTGAAATTAGTATGCCCCATTTCGAATAGCCGATTAACCATGGTGAAGAAATGCATACCAATTGCTGCTTCGTTCCTTGCCCCCTGAAACAAATTCTGCTGAAACTCGGTCGGGGTTCGAGTATCTATGCGGTTTTGAAAATTGGCATTCCGAGTATCAGGCATCGGGTCGCCTCCACCGTGAAGCTTGGTATACAGGATGCTTCTTAAGCCTCATATAGAGCATACACTTCAAATTGGTCAACATCTTTCTGAATTCATCAAAACTATAAACCATGATCGAGTGATCAATGGCTGCCCAAAACTTGTCAACAACGGCACATTCCTCCGGGTCGTAATTAACCGCCTCCAAAAAACGGCGGCATTTAGAACTCATCAATATCATTATAGATGATATATCATATACATGTAGCCCCAAATCTGGGATTTTTGATATTTTCTCTATTTCATGTAGCCGCCGGTCGTCCTCTGTATATACCTTGCCGCCACCCAGTTTTCGTATAGCCTGACCAATACTCAGACCATCTAAGTGATGAATCAGGTCTACCAGAGTACCGCCACGTTGACAACCAAAACAGTAAAACAAATGCGGCGATATATCTACTCGAACATAGCAGCTAGGGACGCTCTCATCGTGCCCCGGCAGAAAGCAATTGTATATCAAATGCTTGCCACCTGAACGTCGTTCGGGAAGGATGCCCCGCTGGTCCAGGAAGTCTGGCATTGAGAGATCCTCAAGGATCTCCCTTATGGGGACCAAATTACCATTTGTTTTAGAGCCGTTCTGTACCATCAGCTAAAAACCCAGAGGATCTTGTTCTTCAAGTGTCTCAGGAGTACAACCTTCCCAATTGACGGTTACGTCTCTATCTGGCCTCAATTCTTCAGGCCCTTCCGCACCCGCTTCCATACCCTCTGGAGCAATTACTTCCTCGTTCACAATATCTTCAGTAACATCGAACCCCGGCATCGAAGATTTGGAACGCTGGTGGGCCATATTACTCGAAGTTCTGGTACTGTATATCAAAGCAAATTCCGGTCGAACTTTCAACTCACTGGTTTGTTTTGCTCCATGCCTGGCTTTGATAGTGACAATCTTCAAGGTGTCACTTTGGTGAGGAACTGGTAAAATCCCAAATATCGTATCAGAGTCAGCAGAATATTCGTGAGACCCCCGGACGGCCGTTGAATCGACAACGCTACTGTCCTGGTTATCCCTCAGTTTACGAATAGCATCACGACCTAGCTGGGCCGCAGAAATGACATGAAAACCGAACTTCTTGCCCAGGAATCTCAAAGACTTAAGTTGTTGACCTATCTCTAAGTCATTCCGATCGCGAAATTCGCGATCAGGCTTGAGGTTAGCTATGTAGTCGATCACCACCACGGCTGGCTTGAATACGAAGCTATGCTTTTCAATCTCATACTGCAAGCTTGAAACCGACGTTTGGTCTTCAGCATCCAGAATCGCGAATCGAGCACTGCTTTCACTGTCCCAGATTCTGGCATCGCGTATCTCGTCGAATTCTTTGTCTGATAACAGATGTGGTTTTGCCAACTTATTCAAACTGATTTCTGCTCTGTTGGCAATAATTCGGTTCATTAAATCGAACCGGCTCATTTCTAACGGTATAAAGAGAACATTGTGGCCCATATCATAGATATTAAGGGCCACATTGAGCATCATATTAGTTTTGTGACCGCCCACATCTGCTACAAAGAGGGTAAGATGCTGTGGTCGAAAACCCACATTGACTACATCATCTATCTCCGGCATGTTACATCTTATGATCTTAGATGAGTCTCTCTTCTGCTCCTGTAACTGCCCGAGATAATCGTCTCTCATCTCGTCAATTGATACTACTACTGTTCGTTTGGCAGTCGAAAGTTGAACCGCTTCTTGCAGAGACTCCATTGCTTGAGTGACGGCATAGCGAAAACCTTTTTCCTTAATGGTCGGTTCTATATCGCTGATAGTCCGGTTCAATACTCGTGCTGTGAAAGCTTCTATAAGCCTGTCACGTAGATAACCAAAATCCTCAAGACTTGTTGGTGTACCAACATAGCATTTGTCCCACAAATCCATACTGAAGAGCAAGTCATTGCCATCTACCCCATCGGCCAATAGCTTAGCTCGATACGACTCGTCACTGAGCAAACGCCGACGACCACTTCTGACATATTCAGCATATATAGCATTGACGAGAGGCCGATGTGCCGGGTCAAAAAGGTCGGCAGGGACTCCATCTTGGAGCATCTCCTCCACGACTTCGCGGTGATGCAGCATCAAATGGAGCAAAGACTGTTCCACTAAGATACTATCATCCAGAACTTTTGGAGCTAATTCCGGCAACTTATCCCTTGCCCTTCTCTAAATGCAGCAACGTCGTTTTCTTGTCACTCAATAGCTTGAAGAAAGATATGCCCCAGGAATGTATCAAAGTCTTTCTCAGGTTCTTTTTGGCCATGATATCATTTCCACCATTGCCCAAAACACAAGTAGCAATTTCCGGCTCACCCACAATGATGGTGGGACGACTACGAATCATTCGCTCACTGAACAAGCGATCTAACTCCACTACATCTGGAGCACGCGAATGACCTTTTCTCTCCAAATAGACATCATCTATAACCAGGTAATCGGTAGCGACCAGATCCCACATAAACGCTTCATCAACTGTCTTGCCTTCCCCATCCCAGGTGACTGCATGTAACAGTTCGCTACCTCTTGTCCAACGGAAAGATACATTAGGACGACCAAACACCAATGAGGCGTATATCACCTCCTTGATGACGATCATCGCGAGTAACGACTTGCCTGTTTCCGAACCTCCAAAAATTGCGAGGTTTTGGCCGTCCTGAAGATGGTCTAACACACATGAATATAGACGACGACGTTCTTGCATAACATCGAAATCATTGGATAAGATTGCTTTTTCATCGTTACTATTGAAGCAATAGCCCAACAGGGTTTTGCGGGCCGACTGATAGGCGTTGCCACTAATCACGCTGCCCTTCTTGGGAACTCTACCCGTGAAGTCTTTCCAAGTCAGACGCTTCAGTTCTTCCGGCTGGATGGGTATGCTTTCAAAACGGAACTTCAGGGCAGCTTTCTGTTGGCAAGGACATGCTGTCCAATTCCCGTCTATCTTGTAACGGCGTTTGCCCTTACAGTTATCGCATTGGCGAGCATAATGCTCGCAATATTGTTCGTAGGTTAAAGCAGGCAAGAATGAATCCCTAAACAGTTTTCACCATATCAGGTCTAACTACTACAGCTACACATCTATCAGACTTCTGTAAATCTTTGGGAGTGATCTCACAACCCAGGCGTCCGACGATGCTCATTATCTGAGCAACGGCGGCTTCATGCTTTTCTCTCTCTCGTCGGCCCTTCATGATAATTTCCAAACGAACGTCCTGCGACTTCAGAAGAAAAGCTGAAACCCTCTTTAGCTTCGTTGCTAAATCATGTTCATCAATGCGTAGACTAAATCGCATTGTCTTGGTCATATGTTTTTTAGAGTGCTGGCGTTTGGCTTTCTTCTTACTCTCGTACTGCCATTTACCTTCATCCATAATCTTGAAAACCGGAGTTTGGGAGTCCGGGTCTCCAACGGAGACCAAGTCAAGGCCCTGTTCGTCAGCCAGCTTGCGAGCGTCCCGGAAAGACATCCGCCCAAGTTGGCTACCATCGGAACCTATCACCAAGATTGTGGAGACGCGAGGAAGTGTTGCAGTTGTCATAACAGCGAGTTAGACCTCCGAAAAATACTCACTATAGTCAATTTCTAGGTATTGGGTTAAACCATGAAAAACTAAGGTCCTTTGAGCCACAGAAATGAAATCCACCCTATCACTCGGAGAATACGGTCCATTTGCCAGGGTACGCTGCATGGTCTTTATTATTCCGGTTTTCGATAAGTCGCCTAGGGTGGCCGTAATTACTGATAAGGGATTGGCATGAGCTTTTTCCTTCAGTAAACGATACGCCTCGACAATACCGACATCAATAATGACTTGAGCTAGGTCAGACTCATCAGAGAGATCGGCAGTGACCACCTTAACCACTGGTTCCTCAGCCGCTTCCATCTCCCTTTCCAATATCATAGCCGGGTCGGTTGTTCTTTTGACGAAATTGGCTATCATCGAGTCATGTATCATCCATCTAAGCGTGATATGGTTCTCTTCAAATTTCGCGGCATAAATACCGCACCACCAGTCAAAATATTCCCGCAACAGGTAGTTTGACACACCACTCTCCCCTACTGACAGGAGAAGCTTGTCATGTAGGGTATTGATCGCCTGACAGTCAGCCGTATAATTCTGGGTTTCAAGATCAATCGAGTAAGCCCTCAGAAGCTCCCTGGCATAGCGGACTAAGTCTGGGGCTGTCCATTTGCTTACCGGCTTCTTCTTGTGGGCTTTCTTCTTGCGAGAACGCTTAGCCTCTTTTCGGGCCTTCTTCATAAGATCCGAAGCCGCCGTGAAGGGTAGCATGGTAGCTGGCTCCTCAGGAGCCGAAGATTTGTAACCTTCCCCAGTCAAATTCAAGGCAGATTTAATCAAGAATTCTTCATCCATTTTCCCGTCTCTCATAGATTAACCTTCTACCTCATACGCAGATATCATAGCCTAGCCTGCGTCCGTTCTAAATCCAAGCGACACGACTTTCAGCAAACCTTTTCTACTCAGCCTTTTGCAAGAATAGCTATTTTTTGAGGAAAAAACACAATTCATGATGCTTAAAGCGGTGAACACACAACCCCTTCACTCGTGGTAATGATCAGCATTCCAGTTAAGAGCTTCAATAGCAAAAACATGAATCTCATATCCAACTCTCTTTGTAGACCATATATTTGATCCAAAACGAAGGACAGTCAAAGTCATATACAAAGAAACAATATACGACTTATTGAAGACATAAGCCCTCGTAAAACCAAGCAACTCACAACAGCTTATGAGGAATCCAATGCGATTCAACATTCAACGGTCCTAACTACTGCTGAGCTAGGAGCGTAGGTTGCAAGAGCGACAGGCTCAAAGAGGTTGTCAAAGAGCACATGCTTCGCAAAAGCGAAGCTACCAACCAGAATAAACCACGTTGGTCTATCCTATTGGCGTTGTTAGGCGGGCTTGCCCGCAGCGTACATCAAGAAGGACTAGGAGGGGCTGTTCACAGCCATGTTTCCAACTTCATTTGTTGGTACCACGTTTGACCCGGACGTAGGAGTCCCACCTTTTTCAAGGGTGGCCGTTGCCGGGATTTCGGAGCCTTCCACCAACCGTGTTCACCTAATGCTGCCCTTTTCGAATCACTCGACATTTGTCTCGGGCCAAAAGCTGGCCGACACTAGGTTCCTTCGTTGGTCCTTATGTACCTCCTGATTTTTTAGGTCTTAACTGACCCTAATGCTTGCGGTGCATTAGAACCACCCCGTTATTGATGCTGGAGGATGTAACGGGGTCAGAAACCTCCCCAACAACTATATCAACTACGATGAATTGCACCCAGAACCCCTAGATGCAAGTTCTTACCTAAATAGCGACTAAGATCAACCCACCGACAAGTAAATCTTGTGGAAACCTCTCCTTGTTTCTTGGCCAAAAAACCTATACATAGAGTACGCCCCACCGAACCCGGACCGAGTTCGTATTCTTTATCGTAATATTGTTTGAATTTGTCGATAAGTTCAACAGGAGTGGGGCATTGTATCTCGATGGAATCGTTTGGATCTTTGCCGTCATCGAAAAAAGGACCATCCTCAGGATCATCTGTATCCATCTCCGACATACAACTAAAGCACATCACCCATCTCAATCTGTCATGAGGTCTACCGAGCAACGATCAAGAACTCCTTCCTAAAGTCAGACGCATTTGCACCTTTTGAGCAGCGATAACGATGATCCGCTAGGTGGTCAATATCTACTCTAGGTTTGAACCGTTTTATTTTCTCCGCAATGGCCTCGATGCCCGACCACGAGCGATCATTGTAAGAGAAAAGCCAGATAGGAATATCAACTGATGATTCTAACATCAATTCGAAATTCTTTTCATAAGTTGCCTGGTCCGAACCGAATCTCGCAGCCCCAGTCCGGATATGGGGCAGTTCTTCTATTTCACACCCATGAACGTACGCCTCACAAAAACGATAATGTTCTGCGTAGTCACTAGTACTCTTCTTTGCTCCACCATAGGGGGGATCGAAGTAGACGCAATCGAACCCAGACGTAGCCTGAAGCAGGGCAATAATATCCATACAGCTAACCCTACAACGCCCTGGTAATTGAGCCCTTACTAAGGTTTTCCACCAGTCATCCATGGCAAAACGAAGATTAACTTCAGTACTGTAATCGGCGTTGTAACGCCAGTTACCTTTACTCTTGGCATGCTTCAAGCGATAGTCTATTCGGGCTCCTGCCCGACCTCCATAATTGTCACGTCCTGGACTGAAAAACTTAAGAAACATTTGATTAAAGTTGGCTAATGCTGTAGCCCACTTGATTCTTTTATGATCTTCAGGGGGGATATTACCATCAATAAACTTTTGAAGTTCGGGCAAGAGGTTTGAGCGAGCCCTTACTTGACCGACTTCAATATCAAATCTATCATCAACATTAGCCCTGAAGTTATCGAATTGTAGAGCCTCTTTGAATGTAAGAAAGCCGAATTGTAGTCCTTCTTCAGAAAATCCGGCTTCCTTTCTAAAATCTTCTGCTAAGTAACCCCGGCGTATGAATTTGCTAGCCCCAGGATTCTGATGCTCAAGCAAAAACTCTTTGTCTTCATCTGATAGACGAGTGGTTTGATTTTCAACAAAAGCGATTGTAGCTAGATGGGCATGAGTCAGAAAATCATTGGCTAGAACGCGGGCACCTAGGGCTTTGAACATATATGTGACTGCCCCAGATCCACAGAATGCGTCTAAGATAGTATCGAACTCGATCCCGTGGGCTTTTAGGCGTGGAGGGAAAGCCCATAGGAACTTTTTCTTGTTACCCATATATGGAAGCTGAAGTTTCTCTCTAGCTCGAAAGACATCCTCCCAGCATATCTCCAAGCTTCCGTCCTCGGCATATATTTGTCGGTAATCAGCCATCTTTAGTCGTCTTCTTTGACATCCTTGACATCAAACGAAGGTTCGGTCCTATACATCTTTACTCGTTCTCTATTATGTCCCTGAAGGTATTTCTGGTGGATGCAGAAGTCAACAGCCGTAGCCTTAGTCTTGCGATAGTTGCCTTCTTGGAATAGCCTCATAATTCTGCCGATTCGTTGCATGGCACGAACGCGAGACTTCCCTTGACCTGCAAGAATAACACAGTCTAGCGGTCTGATATCGATACCTTCGTCGAATAGGGATGTAGAGATGATACAAGATATTTCACGTTGCCTTAGTTTGTCGATTGATTCTAAACGTACTTTCTTACTATTGTCACCACATAAGAATATCGAACCAGGTATGTCTTTTTGGAGCCGTTCTCCATGGGCAATTTGTTGAACCAATAGAAGGACTAGACGCCCCTGCTCGATAAAGCGATTAGCAACTGACGCCACTCTTTGATTGTAGAAATCACTTTGTACTACTTGCTCTTTATATATCTGTTGGAATGTTTTGAACTTCGTTTTGGGAGGGCGAATATGTATATTGAAGATCGTAGGCTTAATCAGGTAGCCCTTATCGATCAATTCGCTAGCTGTCAGCTTTACTATATCCCTACCAAAACAAGCCTGAATCATTAAATCATCGCCCTCATCACGATATGGAGTAGCGGAACATCCATATGAGTAGTAGGCGTTGGGTAGACTACGGGCGACAAGTTGGCAGGTATCTGCTCGCCAATGTTGAACTTCATCACAAATACAGCCTTGAGCATTCTCAAGGCACGACATTATTTCATCTCTCTTCAATTCGATGTCGGTCTTATCATCTGGATCATATCTATCAAATTTAGTTTTCTTATCCCATTTGTGACCAAGGGCCCTAACTACAGTCTGTACTGTAGCTATGTTAATATCTTGGATATCAACCACCCCACCACCGATCTGTCCTATGGGGCAGGGTCCTCCATTTATTCTCAGCACCTCTTCAAATGCTGTTTTGGTTTGCATCAGGAGATCTATTGATGTAACAAAGAATATGAACGGTTTCACTCTTAAATTGGCTATGATACCCGCCCCTATGATCGTTTTGCCTGAACCAGTTGGGGCTTGAATGATGCCTCGGGAACGATCACAAGATTCATATGTAATTCTTTCTTGGTAGTCTCTTAAGGTGAGTGTTTCTGCTAGATGGAGACCTTCGAATGTGGGCAGATGTTTAACACGGAAATCAAACATCTGGTAGGGTAATTGAAATTCATTTAATGTCTCTTTTGCTAACGAATATAGCCCGGTTGGAAAGTATGTGCGTTTGGTATTCCGCCAGATCTGACGTTTCCATCCATCCCAAACTCGACGAACGGGCTTCCCATCGGCATTACGAACCCACCGGTTATAACCGGTCGAGAACTTGTAGCCTTCCGGACGGAAAGACATCTTCTTCTGAAGTTGTTTGAAAAAAGCTTCAGGAAGATCACCGACTACGTCGGTGAAGACATTACCGACTTTAAGCTGGATTATTCTGTTCGCGGCGACGGCACTCGTCACAAATATCCTCGCATTCACCTTCAATCGGGCATGTGGCCCCTAGGATCGGTCTTCCGCACTTTCGGCATCGAGCCAATTTCTCGCTGACCACCGCCTCCGTTGGTTTCGTCTCGCTTCTCTTGATGAATGACATGACGTTTCCTCTTTTTTCTGCGTCTCCTGAGTAGGTTCCCAAAGGTTGCGTAGGGGCCTCCCATAAGACGACCTAAACCACCGGGATCAGAGTAAGCGGTACCACCTTCCCCTTCGCCCCCCATAGTTTGACAGATTCGAGTAAGCCAATTAGTTTGGTTCTCGATCACAATGACCCCGGCTCTAAGGATCGGTTTCCATCGGAGCCGATTCCTGATCGTCCGACGTAAACTGATCGGTTTCTTCAATAACACCCTCTAGCTGATCTTGCTCGTTGCGTAGGTTCATAACCTCTACAAGCAAAGTATTGAGTTTGGTAGTTACTCCCTGTAACTTCCTGGAACACTTAACTTCTTTACCATCATCAACTAACAAACGAGCAGTATCAACGTCCATTCCGATGTCTTTTAGTCTCATGAAGAGAGCTTGTAACAAATCTCTCATTTCCATACTCGGTCTTCCTTCAAAAGGGTTTCCACGAGTTCCCCTGGTTGTACGGCCTTGGTATTATACAAATCTCGCGAAACCTCTAACAATTCGGCAAAATTCAACTGTTGTTTGCCTTTTCTCTTAGCTTTATCAACTATCATTTTCTTACGACGATCATCAAAAGGTTTCATCTGCTTGGTAGCTGGCCACATGGAACCCCTGGCTGGCTCCAATTGCTTCTCAATGAGGCCAACCATAATCCCCCAGTCGGTCCATTGTTGGCGGACATCCGGCGTGTAATAGGCATCGTCAGCTAGCTTTACATGACGAGATAGATAGCTGTCAGATCTGACTATTTTTTGCTTTATTTCATCTATATCATTGCAATCTACCGTTTCTGGAGCAATAGATGAAACTAAAAGGTCGATAAAACTTACAATTGTTGAAGGGTCGCCCTCTAGAATCCGGAGGGCCGTGACCATTTTTGATAATATAGGTTGAGAATCTACAAACAACAACTCTCGGATGAGAGTTACTGATTTTTCGAATCCGAAATTTAGACTCAAGGTTTGAAAAATAACATCCGACAGTATGGCTGCCCTGTTTTGTATGGCAGAATTTACCAAAATCAGAGGAAAGTTACCTGATTTAATCAGGTTGCGTGGCAATCCATGTAGACTGCTAAGGTCTCCGCTATCTCGAACTATTTGACAAGAGTCAGCCACAGGGCTTTTAACCATCAGTAACTTAGGTAGATGTATGTTATCAACGAGTGGCTCAAATAGCTCTTTAATAGCTATGGTTGGAGCCGCCATCTTCTCATACGAGATTAAGACAGGCCCACATGGTGGGTCATAATCGCCATAAACATACTCGTTACACATCGCCAGTAGGACCAACCCCAGCTTATCTTTTTGCTCGGGGGATCGGGCATGCCTTTGGAGAGTTTCTAATAGTATGGTGAACAAGAATTTAACAACTGATGACGGGTTTGAATAACTAACTACCTGGTTGTCGATTTGGGCCCCTTCTGGGCCCTGGTCACGCAGTATGTTAATATCAAGGTTGAGAATACCGGCTTTCAAACCAGGGTCTAGATCTACTTGAGTATTTAGCAGGAATCTAGCAAACTGTAGATCTCTAATCTTTAGACTCATTAGCGTGACTCTCTTGATCTTCCACGTATTCTTCAGAACCTATAAGCTTCATAAAGTCCTCGTGGAACTTGACTTTACGTAAATCTTTCAGGAAGGAGGTTACTTCAGACTCCTTCATTTCAGCGAATTCGCGGGGGAATCTTCTTCGTACGGTTTCAATCCGCCTATCTTTCTCTATCTCCTCCAAAATCATGTAGCAAAGTTGTTCAACCGATTTTTTCTTCTTTAACGATATCTCCAATTTCTTGCCACATCTACATGTACATTCCAAATGTAGGACCACTTGTCCTTCAGAATGTTGCTTTATTCCGATGAGGTTGACACGTTTCGTGTCGAGGCTTTCATTGCAGGTGGGACATTTGCAATCGATTATGGCCTTTTTTATTTCAAAAGGTATCCAATTATGTAGCTTATTCCGGTCTTTCACAGCAAGGGCCTATCCACTAATCACTTTTCATGTTCAATCTTAGATTATATGTCCAGGTCACACCTTTCCTGCTATGAATACCAAAAATCTTTTGCTCAGGAGCGTTATATCGTCTCAAGTCCCGAATCGAGTACATGTCCCCACCAACCAAAGAACCGTTGACCATAATGCGGCCTATGTTCGTTTGAATCTCGGCTGGTACATGGAAGTGGGCAAACATGCAATACTCCATAGAGTTGCCCATCATGGCATTGATTTGTGATTGGGCTCTCTCAATACCGTACCAAGGAACACCTTGGCTCATGCGAATTCCATCGCCATGAGTCATATAGAACGTATGCCCTAGAATCTCGGCTTGGTGCCACCAGGTTCTAGGAATAACCCACTCTATGTTGTCGTAGTCTCGCAAAGCTTCTGAGACCATAACATAAGCGATTCGATCCCAGTTTGTATACTCTTTCTGCTGACCTGAGCGACCAACTCTACCATGGTTGCCACACAACCCATAGAAGGTCACCTTCTCGAACATCTGTGACCAAGTCGCTATAAGATCCTGCAAGGCTCGCTGACCAGCAACAAGCTGGTCCCAAACATCCATATCAATATAATTGGGGGTCCAGTGACCAGACTCGTTCATACCGGCAACGATATCACCGAGGCACATAACATGAAGGTGGGGTAACTTATGAATTTTAGCCTGTAGGCTAACTATCTTCATCAACCTAGTTTTAAGCCCCTCAATTCGCTCACGAAATATGTCAAGATTGAACTCTCCAATACCCCCTGTATCAGTTGATGAGAAGCTAGAGCCTACATGAAAATCGCTGAGCATCACGCCCACATGTTCAGGATCAGCGGATTTTGGTTTACTCCACCAAGTAGGCATCTTGGGAGCCTTGGGGGTCGGAGCCCTAAAACAGGCACTGCGGATGCCATCGATAATGAGATCGGTCTTAGCCCTTTCTCGTTTTACAAGACGCTCATGATTCTTCACGGTCTGATCGATGATTTCTTTTTTATCCTCTTGAAGGGCCAACAATTCTTGCAGACGGTCTTCTGTCAAGAGGACATCATCAAAGAACTCTCCCCAGTCGATGGACGCGAGCTTCTTCTGGACTACATTTGCATTACACTTTCTAGAACAAATCGGTAACTTCATCATCGCTTTTGCGATTTGGCCATGAGTCAGCCCAGCAGCAGCCAGCGATTTCAGGGCAAGAAGTTCATTTCTCGACCAAGCTGAATTCAGTTTTCCGTTTCCTTTTCCATTTGAGTTACTCAATTGTTTTCTCCCTTTTCATGTTCCTAAAAAACTCACCCTGGGAAACGCTTCGGTCTACCAGGGGAGACGTTGACAGGTGACGACGCCGGAAGTTGGCCGCTAAGCGGCCATGAAGTTCGTCTAGGCTAAGAATCTGACTGTCAATTTCAAATCCATTAGGCATCTGGCGGAGGTACCCCTCTCGGCAGCGACACACTGCCTTCTCTAAATTATAGACTAATTTGCCTGCCAACAATAGACGACATAACATCTCGAAAGTAAATGCGTACTTGCCTTCTTTGGTTGACCCAAAACCGCCCACTTCTAAGATGGCGGTTCTGCGGAACATCATCGATGTTATAGGTGTTGTTATCGACTCATTAGAGGATATTAACCCTCTAATCCGAGCAGTTGATTCGCCTGGGGATCGCGTATCAATTAGGATATTTTCTACCACACCGACTTTTTGACCCTTATGGTTAATCAAGGAGCTTTGCCCGAAGCAGACATCCACTTCTGGATGCTCTTCGAATATAGAAGCCTGGTTTTGGATTCTGTCCGGTTCACTCATGTCGAATTGATTGTGAATAACCACCAAATCTGAATCTATACCGCATAATGTCTTATTTAATACCGCTGTTACTGGTACACCGATATTTGATTCGACGACAGAACAAATGTCGCGAGTTACCTGCATCAATTCGGCGGGGGCTGGGCCCGAAACAACCACTAAAATCTCACCATCAAAATTGGCTTGCTGACGGATTGATGACAAACAGTTCTCTATGAATTCGCTATTACCCAAATATAATACGATGAATGTACTAGATGGCATCGGTTATGACTCGATAATTTCACCATACTTTGGTAGTATATGATCCCAGTTAAACCTTTTTTCGACTTCTCGCCTCCCCTCTTTGGCTATGCCGGGTGACTCAATCAATTCAGCTATGTGCTTAAGGTATAGTTTTAGAACTCGATCATCAAAAATCGAGACACCCTTGCTAATTCGGGCTGTTTTTATACAGTGGCCCCCACTCAACTCAGCAGCATTGCCCACATTCATTGAAACCCAAGGTATTCCAGCAGCCATAGCTTCGAGAAGAACCAATGGAGCAACCTCTTTGATGCTGGTGAAAGCGAATAAGTTAGATTGCATGAAAATGCTAACCACCTTATCACGTTTAGCATTTTTCACAAACTCGACATGTAAGCCCTTCTTTTTTAGCTTACGCTCTGCCTGTATTTTCCACTTACGTTCCAATGCTTGGCCACACTGAAAAGGGATGTCACTACATACCTGAAGGTAAACATATTCTTCTGGATTCGGCATCCTTGAGAGAATTTCAACTAAGTATTCTTGGCCCTTTCCAGGGAAGAAATTGGACACATTCAGTATCCACTTCTTAGAGGATAGCCCAGGGAAAAGATTTTCCCTGGGCACTCTTTCGACATCAAATTCTTGGAGATCAACACCATTCGGTATAACAACGAGTTTGTTTTTGACCAGCGGACTACTACAAAGCTGGTAATCACGATCCACCGTTGAATGACAAATCACGGCTCGCATATGATCAGCTTCTGCGAAGAATTTACGATGGTTAATTCGGTTCCTATATATCCAATTTGCACCACATAAAGCAATAATTAACTTCCACCCTCGACGTTCTTTAATAATAGTAGTGAAAAAGTCAAACACATCGCTATAGATAAAGACCACTTCGGGAGACAATCCCAACAGTCTCTTCATAAACAATGACTGTTGATTAGGTTTATATTCTAGTATGTTAACACCATTGATTGTAGTGGATTTTCTATTTGCCATATGGCGAGTGAAAACATAAACTTCGTGTTTGGAAGCGAGGAACTCAGCAATGCGTTGAGCTACTTTCTCCGCCCCGCCAATCGAAGGGTAATAGTGGTTGACACATATGGCTATTTTCATATTTCACAACACCTTATGGTTTGAGTCGGCGTTTCATTAAGCCGGGGAAGTAGCCGTCCCATTTTTCTTTGAATCGAGTCCAGCTTTGTAGAAACTGCTGATTTTTGACGAACAATTTCTGGTTTGCTATGGTCTGGTGGGCTAGGTGTTTTATGGGGCATCTTGGATGCCAAGTTATCTGGTAGCCTGCCTTTATCGCCCTAAAACAAAAATCCGGATCTTCGAAATAGGCTGGGCTAAATCTTTCGTCGAATAGACCGATATCATCGTAAACAGCCTTGCGAATCAGCATTCCACCACAGCCAATATAGGCAAATCTCATACTGGCGTGGGTACAGCGTTTGTTGGGGTAATAGGAGCGGTCGCGGCGAGCGTGCCCCGGCTTTGTATCTACTCCTCGGGATAATGGAGGAATCATCTGCCATGCCTCTTTACCGACGATATCAAAACCTCTTTCGGTGAAGCAATGTAGCGTATCCAGCCACCCCAGACCGACATATTGATCGTTATCGAGATTAACGAAGAAATCAGATACAACGTGTTGGGCCCCAATATTACGTCCGGTTATTACTCCGACGTTTTCGGGAAGCTTCACTAATACGTCTATATTTGATTTCTTAACTTGCTTGTCTAAGAAATCTGGGGTTCCATCCGTACTACCATTATCAACTACAATCAATCTGAAGTTTCTTGTATTCTCATGTAGATGTTTCAGAAAACCACGTGTAACCGCTAGTTGATTATGGGTTAGACAAACAATATCTGTCATTGGGTTTGGCATCATACTCTCCGAGACTCGGTGGTTTTATTATAGCGGCAGCATGAGGCTAGAGGGAATGTATGACGGTGGTGCTGCTGCGGACTGCTACCCCGACATCTAGACCATCATAGGGGGTAAGTTCAGCACGCCAGTATCTGCCCTCGACGAGATAACTGGCTGGTACTTCGGTTTGTCCCTGTAGCTGAGTCCGTTCGGTGAAATCGCGACCGTTAAGCGATTCGTACCACTTGATTTCTGTTAGATTATCCTGTGTTCCTTCTTCTACGTCTCTATCAGATATAGTATAACTCAATTGCAAGGTTGAGCCGGGCGTAGCGGGATCGGGGGCTATGGTCACATTTGAGATAACAGGTATTGTATTGACTACCGTTATCGTTTGCGACTGCATTTGGTTGCCCTCGATCAGCCTGGTTCGAGGGGTTACCTTGTAGAAGATTTGGTTGCCGATAACATGGGCCCCTTCATCAGGAGATAAGGAGCGGAAATCAACTTCGTCCTGGTCTTCGGTTAATTCGCTTGGTGAATAGATTTGCGTCAAGAACAAGCTTCCGTTAACATACCATTCTATGGAAGTTCTATATTCTATTGAATTTATGCCAACATCCTCATTCTGGAAGTCATATTCTGCCACAAACGTACTTGAGGTGTCATATCTCTTGTTCAGTTCATCGTTGTAATACGGGACAATACGGATATCATCGACAGAAGGCTCTCGGGCAACAATAGTCACTGCCGGAGAAGTTGTGGGAGAGCCATACTCCCTTCCGTCGCTGGGTCTGAGCACATAATTTATCGAGTCACCCACTAATATAGTATTAGTTGGCAAGAGATCAGAGGAGTCCCATGAGCTTTTGTTATCAAGCTCTTTTAGTCTAATACCATTTTTGTACCAATATATCAAACTTCCAACTTCTGGATTATTGTTCAAGTCTACATAGGTATAGACTGCCATGAACGTATCACCAGCGTTCGGGTTTTGTGGAGTAACGTGAACCCCTGTAGCCCGAGGGGCTACTTGTGACAGTTCTGGTGGCTGTACATCGTTGGTGCTGTATACGAAACCGAGCCCCTTCATCGTTATTGTCTCGTCATGGAAGCGATTTCGAAGTCTTACCCCGACTCGCATTAAATCGTCATCAGTAATTTGAACTCTGAAATTCTTAGTTAGGGGCTGGCGTTCAGCAAACTTAATTGTCCCCTCTCGGGCATTTGCTTTGAACGATGTTGTTACAGCCGTCTCATCACCGCTACTATCGACTTCAAAGACCAAGACTTGTGATGTGGGATTCCACGACCCATATTCAGCCCTGTAGGTCCATCCATCAGATGTTGACAGCGATTCTAGACGAACAGTATAGTCGTCGCTATCGGTTCTATTGAGCAAAACGGTTCTACCGTATTCTCTTAAGGCGGGTCTGGCGGGACTTTGAAAGTCCCGCCAGTCGTGGGAGTGGGAAGTGGCAACTCCGATCTCGATGATCGAAGTTTCCGGGATGTCACCCTCAAATGCAGCGGCAACCTGTTGGGCGTTCGTTAGTACCTCCACTGGTCGCAAGAAGATATAATCGTCCCTTTCTCCAGAGGTAACCCAAGTAATTGAATTTAGTTGTGGGCTACCCGTTGCCGCGTAATAAGGGTCATTGCTGTCTTCAACAAATCCTGTCAATAGGACTACTTCGTAGTCAATAACCCGTGCTAAACGATTCGCAAACTGTACGGTTCTGCTACCGTAGTATTTAGCAGTCCAGTCAGAGAAGTTGTATCCATCTTCACTGAACCTAAATCTTACATATGCGTTAGTATTGGATGGTAAAGTGAAATCTACGATTGCTGATGTTATTGCAGTCAACTCACTAAGTGTTATCCTGTCTTTGTAGTACCCATATCCCAAGCCACCGACTGTGCTGCCCAGAGCATGATTCGCCATATCCAATACATAATCGCTGCTACTGAGCACAAAAGACTGACCACCAGTTTCTTTGATTATGGTTTCTACGTCTCCTAATTGGGCACGTTCAAACTGGGCAGCAAGAGTTAGGGGATAAGAAGTACTGACCACCATATAGAGAACTGGCGTTTGACGATCACCATTCACAGAGTTGATCTCTTCAATTGCTGTCGTTCTGGTTACAAGCGGGAGGTTAGTCGCTCCATCTGAGAAAACATAGATCATCTTCCCGAGGTCAGTGAATGTCTCGTCAGCCATCAACCGGCCCATAGCGTACAAAGCGTCATATGATTGGCTTGCCCCAAATGGAATTTCAAACCTCATAATATCTATTTCATCGATGGCATCAGCCAATGTGGCATCGTTGGATACAAGCCTGTTCTTAACCTGAGGAATCCAGTCAACAACGTTATAATAGATCCCATAAACAGTAGATTCTTGTCTGCGGACTTGAGTACGAGATGGGATAAGGGCCGACGAAGTATTATCCTGCCCAGAACCGTCGTAGTCATCCTCTTCTTCAGTTGTACCTTGTGCCTGCCCAGTAAGAAGTTCTGCGATTTTGTCTTGAATCGCGTTATATTGTTCCACATCAAGATCACTGACCGTTTGTCCAAAGTATTTCTCATCAACAATAGTTACTATTGTTTCTACTTTGTACAATTCTCGTAGCTTTCCAGATTGGATTACGGTTGGTTCGATGTCTATTGTAGCTAGAACATCACCCAAGGCCGCTAACTCTTCTCTTGTGAGGTCTCCTTGGTATCGCTCATCTGGGTCTTGCGGGGTATTATTAAGCAGATCATTGATCCAGGAAGAAAGCTTGCGTAAGTCGTCCAAGGGATCTTCTGACCTTGGTAACAATGATACAGTAGCTACGCCATCAGATACGGTTGTTTCTCTTTGAGTGTAAATAACCGGGAATATCAGAACTTCTTCGCTCAGTTTTCGGGCTGAATTGAATTGGAACTGATCTGAATTTGGATCGGTTACTTTATTCTGGGCTCTTTCAACAGCGTAGTCAGATATATCCGAACTACCATCACCAGGCAGATCCGGAGCGTTACCCGACCCATCTCCACCCAGAATACGATCGGCTGCTCTTTCTGCTAGAAATTCTACAAGGAGATCATCAATTTCAGGAATACGAAGTCGCCCAGTAACAATAACCTTCACGTCGTCTTCAATTGGGTCACCAGAATCATCAGTCAAGCTAATTGATATACCCGAACTTTCCCTACCAAGAGCCTCGATCTCATCAGGGACTTGAAGGACATTGATCTGTACATACTTCTTCCCGGCCACCAGGGCCCTACCGGAGCCCCACCCTAGACCGCTTCTGTGGCCGCTGGTGAGGCCCCCGAAGATGTAGATCAAATCCCCTACTACTACGCAGGCCATGCTGCTGATAC
>Ga0180437_10002343_pt1 | contig 30580 bp, 42 predicted proteins | sample SS_ome_4_FD_132410 | JGI IMG/M metagenome (GOLD analysis project Ga0180437, IMG submission 132410) | Hypersaline lake sediment archaeal communities from the Salton Sea, California, USA - SS_3_D_1 metaG | ecosystem: Environmental > Aquatic > Non-marine Saline and Alkaline > Hypersaline >...
GATTAATACAGATGTGCGTAAATCTATATTATTACCTGATGCTTTTAGTAAACCACTTAGCTTGCAAAATCCTGTGCCATCATTGCTGGGTCAATTTTTATCTTATGTTTTTGAAGCATCTAATAAATTCACTATCCCAGCATTAACTAGCCCTGATTCTACCAAATTTATTGGCGCGTTATCTATGATGGCAATTTCATCAATGGTAGGACCACTTAGACAGTTATCTAGAGGTGAAGAACCAGATTTAGACACAGGTACACTAATTAACGAAGCATTGACTAATTCGGCACTGCTTGGTTGGCATTATGAGTTGGGCATGAAAGCTAACGCTTATTTAGATTTACCGTTTTTAAGGCCGTTGCAACCTGATAGATTTAAACGTAAATCTGGGGGTGCATTGTCGCTTGGTCCAGCTAGTGGATTATTAGATATGGCTTATAGCTTTATTAGTGCTGTCGCTAACAATGAAATGAACGAATCAGACGCACGTAAAGGCATGAGGCTGCTATTTGGCGGGACTTATAACTGGTACACAGCTAAATTATTTAATAATGCTTTAGAATCAATGGAGCTGCCAAAAAATAGATATGAAGCTAAACGGCAAAAAGAATTAGAGGAGTAATTAAATGGCTATACAAATTGGTGATATAACCCCAAGACAACAATATATTGCGACCGCTGGTCAAACAGTTTATATTTTGCCGTTTCCATTTTACGCTGATACGGATTTGTTGGTTTATTCTAGAGCGTCTGGCTCAAGTCCAAATGATGTTAATGATATTTTAACATTGAATGTTGATTATACAGTTACAGGCGCAGGCTTGGCTAGTGGTGGCACTGTTACGTTAACTGCTGCCTCAACAGTTGGTGATATTGTCACTGTTATGCGCGATATGCCAGAAGATAGAAGTAATTTATATATAAACACAGGTTCATTTACAACTGAAGCGGTAAACGCTGATTTTAACCGTGACGTTATGATGAACCAACAAAATGAACTTGCTGCTAAAGGATTATCACCTAAGTATGACAATAATGCGGTTATTGGTTCTGGTGATTTAATACTTGATACATTATTGCCTGGCTACTCATGGAGAATGAACGCAACTGGTACAAGAATTGAAGCTTATCTGCCAAGTTCTGGCGGCGGAGGCGGCGGAGGCGGCGGAGGCGGCGGCTCTGGCGATGATACTGCAATTAAAGTTGATATATCGCAAAATTCACACGGCTTAAGTGTTGGTGATATTGTTAGAATTGATGGTAGTGGTAATTATGTAGTATCACAAGCAGATAGTGCTAGTAACGCTGAAGTGGTAGGGATTGTGTCGGCTGTATCAGGGGTCGATGATTTTACGCTGCAAATGGGGGGTGTATTAGCAGGGCTTGTGGGTTTAACCGCAGGCAGTATTTATTATTTGTCACCAAGTGCTGCTGGGGCTTATACTGTAACTAAGCCAACTACCGCAGGACAGGTGGTAAAAGCAGTATTTCAGGCAGCCTCAACAACGACTGCAATATGGTTAAATTATCTAGGAATATTAATATGATGAAAAAAAAAGACGCATCAAACAAAGGAAGTAAACCAATGACAGGTGGCAAACCTCCAATGGTTAAATTGGCAAAAGCACCAAAACCTAAAGGTAAGGTTATGAAGCCTAAGGGCAAGAAATAATGCCTTTAAAATCTGGAAAATCAAAAAAAGTTATTTCAGCTAATATTAAGACTGAAATAAAAGCGGGAAAGAATCCTAAAGTTGCTGCAGCAATAGCATATTCTAAAGCAGGAAAATCTAAACCAAAGAAGGGGAAAAAGTAAATGGCATTTGATTTTAAATACTTAACTAGTGTACAACAGACTAACAATTTAGATAAAACTTTAAATGTTAAGGCTGGTATGGACACTCAAGCAAGACCTCAAATGTGGTGTTACGATGCATCTAGTAATGGGGCAGATGACACTAAAGCCGAAACTGTAGCATCTGATTATTTTCTTAGTGCGTATGCTTACTTAAAAGCAGGGGATTTAGTTTATGTGTATGCATCAGATGGGTATCAAATGCTATATGTTACTGCATCCAGCAGCGTTACAGTTACAACAGCAGCAGGGTGGGCATCATAATGCGTGACAAAAACACATTTATTATTGACCAAAAGCAACCCTATGGCGTTGTTAACCAATCAACCCCAATGGGCGGCCAGCCAACAGATTTAGGATTTATTAAAAAATCTTTAGGTTTAGAGACAACAATTACTAATCATGGATTTGATAGCGCACCCCCTAGTAATGCACAAAGCCCAATGGCCAGAATGCAAGCTAAAGGCAGCGGTAATCCATTTGACCCAGTTAACAAATAGTTCCACGTGGAACATTAAATATGTTAAATAATAAGCAATTTAGAGAACTTATAGTAAAGCCATGTCTGCATGATTTAAATTATTGGTCTGAAGCAGCAGAGGAATTAATGGTTTTAACTTGTGCCACTGAGTCATTAGGTGGCACATATATTAAACAGGTAGAAGGCCCTGCGCTTGGAATCTACCAAATGGAACCTGTAACTTATCATGATATTTGGGCAAGTTATATATCGAAAAAATCGCACTTTGCGTACATTATTTTGCAAAATGTCGGTGTTGCGTACATGCCACCCCCAGAATTTATGATATATAATTTAAAGCTTGCAACTTACATGGCAAGACTTTGTTATTTGCGTGTGCCTGAAAAGCTGCCAGAGGCTAATGATATTAAAGGTTTAGCTGAGTATTGGAAAAAATATTACAATACTGAGCATGGAGCTGGCACGGTGGATAAGGCAGTTAAACATTACAATAGGTTCATTGGTAAAAGATAAGTGTGCTATTAAAGCTACCACACAAATTTACACCAAGGCCATATCAATTAGAAGTATTAAAAGCTATTTTTATAGACGGCTATAAGAATATCAATTTATTAATGCATCGACGCGCAGGTAAAACTATTTTATTGGTCAACATTATTACAATGCTTGCGGTGGAAAAGCCTGCCCTTTATATTTGTTTGCTGCCTCAAACTAACCAAGCTAGGCGCGTTATTTGGGAAGGGCGCGGTAAAGACGGAATAAAGTTTTTAGACAGAATACCTCAAGAATTAATAGCTAAAAAAAACAATGCTAGCATGAATATTGAGTTAATAAATGGCAGTATAATTGCATTTGTTGGCTCTAATAATTTTGACGCATTAGTTGGGATTGGCGCGCGAGCAATTATTTACGATGAATATTCACTTCAAAATCCATTGGCTAGAGAGTTCTTAAGTCCTGTATTGGTGGAATCTGAAGGCATAGAGATATTAGTTGGAACACCACGTGGCCATAATCATGCTTATGACGCATATAATACAGCGTTAAATAATGATGAATGGTTTTTAAGACGTTTAACTGTTGATGATACGTTTGATAATGATGGCAATCAAATTATCACCCCCAAAATGTTAGAGCGTGAAAGAGCTAACGGTAAAGATGAAGAAATTATACAGCAAGAATATTATTGCAGTTTTGATATTGGTAATCGTGGAGCTTACTATACACGAGAAATAGCTCAAGCTGAATATGACAACCGCATAATAGACTTTCCAATTAGAAAAGATATTAGAGTTAATACGGCTTGGGATATCGGAGTATCTGACAGTACCACAATTGTATTTTTTTATCAGCAAGGCGATAAAATTTATTTTATTGATTACATTGAAGATAATAGCAAGGGGGTGGAAGATTACATTAAAGATATAGAAAATGTAAAAACCAGGATAGGATTTAGCAAATGGGGTTATCATTTTGCGCCACATGACATTAAAAATCGGGAATGGGGGTCTAGTGCTAGAAGCAGATTATCTATAGCAGCGTCACTTGGATTGCATTTTTTAATTACGCCTAATGTATCAGTGCAAGATAGGATACAGGCTGGGCGTGCTTTTATGCGTGATTGTGTATTTCATAAAACTAATTGTAAACACCTTATTAGATGTTTGCGTGAGTATATGCGTGAGTACAATGAAGTTACTAAGGTTTACGATTCAAAGCCATTACATAATTGGGCATGTCATGGAGCAGATGCGTTTACTTATGCCGCTGTTGCTTGGCGTGATAAATTTCAAGATATACAGTTTAATTCGCCTAAACAATATAAAATTAATGTTTAAATCTATTATAATAATTATTTAATCCGTTGTATCGCTTTATCAATGCATTGCGTACAGCTTCTTGTATAAGCTCTGATGTCTTCCACTCACCTAATACCCAGGCATGCCATACCTCTAAAATCAATAAAGCTAAAGTCGCATACATTATTTTTTCCTGCGCGCCAGGACGAACAGAAAAAATTAAAATTAAACACAATAGCGCAGTTCTAATACATGCAATTATAACTTTTTGTAATAAATGTATCTTAATTTTTGTCATCAGCATTTTTCACTAATCCCAAATCCTTTGCAATCAAATACCTTACATATGAACTACGGTTATGACCTTCTGCTTCCGCTTTCTTATCTATTTTCTTCAAAATAGTATCTTTGATTCTGACCAATAAATGAGAGCTTTTTGGTTGTTGTTGGTTCATTTTTATATCCTTTGTTAATACACATTGAATATAACAATATGTGTTAACAACATCAATTATTTTCTATATAGTTTTTAATTATCTCAATAGCATCTAAATCACTATAACAAATCTCAACTTTGTAATCTTGCGCTCTTAAAGATTTAATTACTTCACGCTGATGTGAGCTTAATTTTTCACCTGGCAATTTAAATTCTATAAATAATCCGTGATAGCCGCCTTTAGCAATAAAAAAGACCAGGTCAGGAACTCCAGCTAGCACCCCCATTTTTTTAAACAGTGCTGCTTCTCTAACGTCCCGTCTACCCCCATTTGGGGGGTGTGTGCAGAGTTTATTGTATTTTGGGTATTGGCATATGAACCACTGATATACCCTTATCTGCATCTGTCTTTCTAGCGATTTCCTTGCCATATTGTAAAAAAAGCCAGGGGTTGGAACTGGCTTAAGAGATTTTAACTGTGTGAGTACGGAGAGTACTTTATTAATATAGAACAATATATCTTTGTTATACAACATGCTTTATGGTAATATGTCAGATAATTAAAATTAGGAGCATTACAATGACAAAAAAAGCAACAGCAAAAAAGATACCAAACAAAGACTATAATTTCCAAATGCCTGCATCTATGCATAAAAAATTAAAAGCAAAAGCTAAAAAGCTAAAAACAACAATGTCTATATTATTGCGTGAAAAGATAGCAGAAATAATAAAAAAATAAAAAAAGCCCGCAGGATTAGGCGGGCAATACTTACTATGGAACTTCTATAGTATAGCACAGCTATTTTGAGTCATCTTTTGCAATAACCATTTGACCATATTTTGCATAATGATTATTAATAGCTTTTTTTAGCTGCCATGCAACAAGCACATTGTAAACAATTACTATGTTTGCAAAAATTATCTCAAACTTTTGCATCTCAAAAAAATAAGACATCGCAGTTAATATTACATACCCAACAAACATTACAAATATTTTTATAGCTGCATTTGATGCGTCTAATATTAACCTGCGATAACTATTTAACATGATTTGAACAAAATTGGTGTACAGTGAACACAAAGCGTATAAAAAGCAATTAAAAACCATGCGTTAACTCTAACGGTTTTAAACATATGACTGCGATTAGCAACTGCTTGCTTATACGCTACCCCAATTATTGGTAACTCTATAACAAGATATATCAATAAAAATATTAACAGTGATTTACTGTGCAAAGGGTCACCAAATTTAAAAATGACTTAGTACATAGGTTATAAAATCTAACAGCTTGCTTTCTTTCCCTGTTTTCTTTTGATATATATAAGACAAATATAAGCAGAAAAAAAATAAAAAAATACTAGCAAGAGTTAGATATATATTCATTATAATTAAGGCTTTTTAGGCACGTAACGAATAGATTCTTTTACACAGATGTTGTGATTTTTATTTATGTCTCGCACCGAGCCCATTGCTGCATTTTTCATAGCATTTATAACAATCTTTTGAGGTGGTTTACCTTGCGCAAAATCCTTACAAGCGTTTATCGATGTACCTTTTTGCGCGCTAATCGCAGACATGACACTTTCGCGCCCCATACAACTTGAGTATTTAACAGGGTCTATAATTTCTCTTTGCGGTGTAAAAACCAACGGTGATTGATACTGATATTCATTTCTAGCATTAGAAAAACTAGTTGTAAGATTGCTATTTAATCTCTCAACATAGTTTGTGCGAGAGTTATCATTAACTCTTGAAGTGTCACCATTACTGCGACCACTGAAATTCAAACTTGGTGAAGAATTAAGAACATCACTTGGATTACTTAAATCCTTGTTTCTTTTTTTAATTATTGGCATTTGTATACCTCTTATTTAAAATCTAATTGTAAAATTAAATCCGCCTGAAGTTCTGGAATTGCCAGACAAGTCATTTTGGAATTTCAAATATGGCCCTGCTGATACATCTTTGTTGCTGCTTAAATCTAATTTAACATTCGTTTCCATAGTTGTACTACTTGTTGGTCTTGAATCCACCTTTACGCTTGGCGCACTTTTTTTGTCATCTTTAATATTTGGCATGATATACTCTCCTATATTTTTTTAAAAGTACTTGCAAGATGGATTTTACAACAAAATCTTGCAAGTTATGTTATAGTATACAAAAGAGATACAAGATACAAGAGCAATATACAATGAAAAAAATTATATTAATTACAGTGATTTTCTTAGCAGGTTGCGTTAATCACAAATGCGATGAGTCGATACAAGATAGATTAGATCGTGAGCGTATAGCAGACCCGCATTTGTATATTTGTGTAGCACGTGATGGTTTTGATTGTAAAACTAAATGAAATATTTAGATTTATTTAGTGGCGGGGGTGGCATAGCGTTGGGATTCGAAAAAGCAGGATTCACCCCCATCGCTTTAATAGATTCTGACAAAGACTGTTGCAAGACTTTAGGATTTAATCGGCCAAATTGGAATATTATTTGCCGCGACATTAAAGATATTAATTTTAATAGGTACAATAATATAGATTTAATCACTGCCGGTATTCCTTGCCAAGCTTTTAGCTATGCCGGCAACAAGTTAGGACTTGAAGATACTAGAGGCACTTTGTTTTATGAAGTTGCAAAAGCTGTAACACACACAAACCCTAAAATTTTTATAATAGAAAATGTCAAAGGCCTAGAGTCACATAATGCTGGATTAACCTTAAAAACTATGGTTACTGTATTTGAAGATTTGGGTTATACAGTAAATTACAAAATTTTAAATGCAATGAATTACAATGTGGCGCAAAAACGCGAGCGATTATTCATAGTTGGAACAAAAGCCAATTTAAATATTAATTTTAAATTTCCTGAGCCAAGCGATAATATATTAACTTTAAAAGATGCTTTGATTGATGTTCCAGAATCTGCTGGTTATTTTTACTCAAAAAAAAGATACGATATTTTAAAATTAATTCCACCTGGGGGGTGCTGGCGTAACTTACCTATCCACATACAAAAACAATACATGGGTGCTAGCTATTATCAATCAGGTGGCAAAACTGGTATAGCAAAGCGATTAAGCTGGGATGAGCCTTGCCTTACGCTTACTTGCAGCCCTTCACAAAAACAAACAGAGCGTTGTCATCCTGATGAAACAAGACCATTGACAATCAGAGAGTACGCAAGAGTCCAGACCTTTCCTGATGACTGGGATTTCCAAGGCTCTATTAGTTCTCAATATAAACAAATAGGTAATGCTGTGCCTGTTAATCTAGCGTATGCCATGGGCAAGGCTAGTCTAACAGCCCTGCAAACGCATCACCATTAACCACAATTTTTCTTTGAGTGTACTCAGGTATTAAACCAGCGGCTTCCATTTCTTCGCGCATCCTTAACGCCTTTTCGTTTCTCGACCTTACAAAGTCATCTTTTTCTTGCGCTTGCCTTTTGGCCTCAAGCTCATCAATTTTTATAACTTGATGCCCATCAACAAAATCTTCCATTCCTAGTTTTGCTTCCAAGTCAAAAATTTCCACCTCCAAATCTAATTTTACGTTAGGCTTTGGATAGCTTGGATATTTTTTTGCATAATATTTAAACGCCAACAAATCCAATTTTTTGTTTAATTTAATATTTTCGATGCACTCGTAAGATTTATCCTCGATAACCTCATAGGCGTTTTTTTCTTTGCCCAAATATCTATACATTTTTTTTAAATCTATTTTACGTGAACCTAGGTTTAATTTGTTTACCAACTCACTTCTGACTTCAATAAACAACTGTAATGCCTTGGCTTCAGTTATATACTGTGACTGAATCTCAGCCTGCTCACGCTGTTTTTTTAACTCAGCAATAGGATTTATCATTTGAAGCAGCGTTTGCGTCTCCTGCCCTATTATTTGAGCGTTATAGCGCATCTCAGAATACAAATCATTGACGACTTTGTCTTGCATCATGGTTTCAGTCAACAATTCAGCTACTGCATATCCACGATTGATTAAATAATCATTTGTGTATTCATCTATTGCAAACCCTTGTTTCTGCATATGCTCATGAATCAAATCAATATTTTCGTTAACAATATCGCTCAAGCGTTTGTTGATTTCGCCTGGAATATATCTATTGCGGTTTTCAGCTTTAAGTTTTTTCCATCTAAGCTCATAGTCAAATAGTTCATTTACAAAGCTATGCTCAAAAGCTTGAACATAGCCCTCTGGTGGATGCCTCAACATGTCAATCAATGCCCCGATAGGTGATATTATTTTTTTATTAATTTTTATTTTGCCGAGTAAGAATGTGACATAATCCAATCTGTCAGTCAAGTTATTAGACTCAATTACACCTTTCAAGTCTTGTTCGAAATTAGGTTTGTTGCAGGTTCTAGCAAAGTAAGCGCACAAATTTTTGAGATGATTTTTTATTTTTTTATTTAAAACGTTTCGTTCTTCCTGTGTGGCTGCGTGCAAAGGGGGTGGTAATTTCATGTTGTTGTACTTTCCTCGAGGCTTTGAGTCTTGGCTGATTTCCTGCTTCCTATTCTCTGACGTAGATAATATACGAGACGAATATATAATAAAATTAAAGCTATCTATGTCTGTACGAAATGTATGCATACTTTGTGTCAGGGGGGGGTGACGTTTTGCAGGGATACTTTGGGGGCAATCTGTACGTTTTGCAGGGGTACTTTTAACACCGCTGCCTTTGCTGTAGCTAATGCCTCTGCACAAAGGTGAGATTACAAGAGTTGATTTAACCAGCTCGTTTTCTTTTTGTTTTTTCTCTTGTAAAAATCCTGATTGTCTAAGCTCAATACTAGTTCGACGCCAAACTCTATCAGACACCCCCAGCTCAGATTTAATATTATTAACTCTAATCTCCCAAGTGCTTTTGAAGCTGGTTCTATACATGCAATATATCGCGCAAATAATCGCCTCTGAGCTTAGATTTGAATCAATTAGATACTTTGGTGCTTTGAGATAAACATTGCCTTCAATCGAATTTATGAGCTCTAAGCTTTTACCTGCTTTGCCAGTCGTGCTGCTTACAACTTTAATAAAATTATTTTCTTCTAGATTTTGGCGGACGGTTGCCCAAGCTCTGTCTTTAAATTTAAATTTCTTTTTGATGTCATACACTCTAGGACTCCAACCTTCAGGCCGTGAATGCAAATATAACAATACTGCTTTAGCTCTAAGCGACAGAGACTCAGAGAAAAATATTTCAGTTGATATGCGAGTGTGATAATTGTTTTGGAAATTGAAGAAAGATTTTGCTTTGATAGCTTCTAGTGCTTGTGCACATGTTGACTTATTTTTCCTAGCCATTTAATATTCCTCTTGACGATAAAGATTTGCCCGCCCCCTCGGCGGGCTTATTTTTTTAACGTTTAATTAAATAATTTAATTAGCGAAATTGTATCAAAATCACCCCCAAAGATAAAGCGATCATATTCACGGTGTGGATTCATTGTTGTTTGAATTTTCTATGTCATCCCAAAATTTTTTTAATTCAGTTTCAGAACAGCGCAGTATATCAATAGTACTCCAATATTCTTCTTCTTCTTTAAAATGATAATAAAACAGAGTTTCCGACACTTTCATTCTGAATCTAGAGCCTTCAGTTGCCCTTAAATACAAATCACCGTCTTGTCTAAATCTTTGCAAATCGCCTTCAAGTATCGCTACGTTTTCTGATGGTGATAATGTGTTTTCATACTTGTTGTGATAAAAAACTGTATAACCACAAAAAGTAAATGCTTGATTGCTTTCTGAGACTTTCTTAAAACATTTGTCTGAGGCCATAAGCTCAACGGTGATAAGATTATGATTAATGCACTCATCTAATTTTTCGACCTCGTCCTTAACAATATCTGAGAACATCCAAGCTTTTGTTTCCGGGTCAAATCTTCCGCCGTATTGTTTGCAAAACCCAATGATGTGTTCATTGTACGTAAACTTAAGCGTTACAACACTTGCTTTTTCTTGGCCACCTCTAGAAAGCTCGTATACTCTATCAGTGCCCCATTTTGTTTTTACAGATAGGTCATTTACTAGCAATAAGTGATTTTTGCCAACCTCTAATTTTTCTGAGTGTTCGTTAATTTTCAGCCGCGCTTGATATCCATTTTCTAAACAGTGATAGTAAATTCTCCCTTTTTTTACTATTTCTAATTTTACAGTCTTTGGTTTCATGTTATTATTTTTATTAATTTGTGTTACAATAGATTAATTCCATGTATTCAGTCCTTTCTCTGTGCATTGTTTCCGCCAGAGAAAGGATATTTTGTTAATTCAATGTTGCACCCGCACATAAGTTTTTAATTGTGTCGTACTGCTCAGCTTCTATTAATTCTCTTGCATGTTTGGCAATTAACTTGTATAAGACGCATAGCTCGTCAAAAAAATACGTTTTTTCTTTAGAGTCAATGCCAAGATTATATTTTTCTAAAATAATTTTTATCACGTTAGTCATTTCTTCAGGTACGGCATGCTTAAAATCAAATCGATGTAATAGTTCTTTTTTAAATTTTGCTTGCTCTTTCATATCTTTTAATTCTTTTAAATCATTTTCTATTTTCAAAAAAATGGCGTTTCTGACAACAGGTAAATAATGCGTTTCAAGCATCCAGTTTAAAACTTTTTTTTCGGTTTTATCGAACATTTGTTAGCCTCGTGATATAATAGTGTATGTTAAAGTTTAAAGGGGGTGACAATGTCACAATGTGAGCATAATTATATCGTAATTTTATGGAACAAAACAGTAAACACTAAAAGCGCGCGTGAACTGCTTTGCACCAAATGTTTAAATATCCTAGATTACGAAGACCTATTAAAATTAAAAGAAAGAAAAAATCTAGATTTAAATGACAAAAAATCTAAAGATTAGTAATTCTTTCAATTAATTCTAACATTTGACGTTCCTGTAATTCTTTTAGTTTATTAACTTTATACATGTTACAAAAACTTTGTACATTTTTTTCTAACTTTCTGTCTTTAATCAAAGTCACAAGTCTATCATATGTGTTTGCAGGCTGATTATATTTAATTTCATGATGCGAGTTCTCTGTATCATTATCGCCTTCAACAGGAATACAGAATACTTGTAAAGCTGCATACTTATACGCTGCTGATAATGCTTTGTTAGTTGCTTTATCGCCGCTGTCCATTGCTTCACCATATACAACAACTTCATGTTTGCTACCATCCTCTGCTGCCACAAAAGTGTATTTAACTTTAACTGTGATATAAAATAATGCTGTGCCTTTTTGATTGACGCGCTCAACTACTGTGCGTTCCATAACTTCAGGTAGCATACACAGACCATATTTAGATAATAATGGTGCTAGTGCATTATATACATCATCAATACCACGAAATTTATATCTTTGCGCTTGATTAATATTATCTTTACTGATTCCAGTTTTTGCTAACTCTGTTTGTATTTGATTAATGCAGTTATATACTTTCATTTATTTTTGCCTTTTTGCTTTGTTTTCTTTTAATTTAAAAAATATATAATATACTCCTAACCAAAAAATCATTTTAAAAATAAATAGTTCTATCATTGTATGCCTCTCTTATGTTAAAAATTTATTGTAACATAAGAGAAGACAAAGGGAAACATCTAATTATCATCAGGCGAAAAATCTACAGAATCGTCAGGCAGTCCCAGGGTTTTTTCTAGCGCACGTTCTGCGGTTTGTTCTGCGACACCGTCATTTTTCTTAAAAATATAAGGTGCTGAAACACCCCCCATTATTAATAAACATACAATAATGATTTTAATCATGTGAGAAATCTCCGATATTTAAATTACACCTATTATTGTAAACTATAAATGCTATGTGCTGCGCACCATATGCAAGGGTCAAGGATGAAAACGCACATAGCACCATTTAAGTTACCCACTATACTTATAGTGGGGGTGATTCATATGAGAAAAAGGGCATACACTGTGCTGCTAGGCACAGTAACGGCAGTAGGTCTAGGGCTTTGCGTCGGGGGTGTATTTTTTGTGCCATTACTGCCTATAGGTTGCACAATTCTAGGTGTGGCAGGTCCCTTAGCTCTTGTTGACGCTAAAACATCAAGTTGTCGAAAAACTTTACTTTCTAAATGTGGAGATAATAACACTGAAGAAAACAGTAATTCCGAAGAAAAAAAAGATTCTGTACATCGAAATTTTACTATTTAACTTGTATCCTGTTGTCGTATTTAGTATAATAATCAAAAGCAAGATTCATATTACAAACAAAACGCAACAACAGGAATGCAACAATGGTATCATATCTAGACGAAAGAATAAATGAATATAAGCGCATAGCTGAAGAATTAAAGGTTAAAATTGCTGAACTTGAAAAGCTTTTAGAAAAGCTTCAGGGGGCAAATAATGCTAAATGATTACGATTATGTTTATGGCGGTTATGCATACGAATTAGAATTACAACAAAGGCTAATACATGAATTGCAGCAGGTCAAAAGGTATGAGACAATAGCACCCATGAAAAAGAAAGAAAAAAAAGTAGCTTTTAACTTTGGCCGTAAAGACTCAATAATTTTAAAAAGAATGGCCGAAGATGATTACACATGTATTAGCCATTATGTCAGGCGCGTATTGTTTAAATTTATTGATTCAAAAGCAGTGCTAGATAACACAGTTTACCCGTCAGATTTAGATTATCAAAAAGTAGCCCTTAGATTGTCTATGCAAGAATATGAGGCGATTGAAAAGCAGTTGCGCAAATACAAAATGAATTTAAGCGACTATTTACGCAGAGTGATGCTAATGCACTTAAAGGATGCTAGAATAAAGTAAGTTAACAAATAGTGGAAATCTTTATATGGAAAAGATGGATTTTAACAAGCTTGCAGATGAAATTGTAAGAGGAGCGTATGCAAAATTTGATGGAAATTATCATCCAAAATTATTATTAGAAATATTTGCAGATGGGGGTGACTCTTGGGACTTCTGTGCTGCCGCAAAAGTAGGACAATCCACATTTCAGAAATGGACTAAAATTCATGAGAAATTTGGCAAATGCTATGAAGTTGCTAAGGCTCTAGCATACGCAGCCGTTGCTAATAATCCCAAATGGGATGATCCGCAAATGTTTCCCAGATATCGTTTAATGATGAAAAACAGATTTAATTATACTGAGCAGCGTAAAATCAAATTAGATGAACTGGACGAAAACGCAACAATTCAAGACCAATACAAAACACTAATTCGCTATATGAAAAGCGGTGAATTAACCACGCATGAAATGAATCAATTATCTAATATGTTGCTTGCAGCTATTAAGATAGATGAGTACACTGACTTAGTTAAACGATTAGAGGAAGCTGAAAAAACAATTAAAAGTAAACTGTAATGTCGGTTAAAGCAAGGATTTTGCGACTTCTCAAACAAACGGATAAGCTAATTAATGCAGTCACATATAAATTGATTGCAAAGTCTGAAGTAAGGGCAGAAATGGAGCAAGACAAGAAAGTTTTGTATATATATTTTGATATATGAGGTAAAAAATGGGATTTTTTAAAAGTATATTTAAAGCGGCTGCCCCAATTATCGGTGCAGTTATTGGTGGCCCGCTTGGGTTTGCAGGCGGCAGCGCGTTAGCTGGTCTTGCGCAACAGCAATCTGACAAAAGAAAACGCAAGATTGCTGAACAAGCAGCCGAGGCGCAAAGAGCATCAGAGCGCAGCAAGGTAAAAATGGCCGAAGATAAGCTTAAGCGTGAGCGTGACAGAGCATTAAACAGGATTAACAAAGGCAGATTACGTGCAGCGCGTGGGCGGATTAGAGGGGGTTTATTTGGCAACCCTGAAGAATCAACAGGCCTAGGAGGCTAATTTGAGCTTAAGAAATTATAAAAAGCGGTATGACAAAGCCCGCAGCAATGCATATCAATGGTGGAATTTGCATGAAGCTTGTTATCATTACTGTATCCCAAATCGCAATATGTTCTATTATCCGAGCCGCACTCAGGGGTCACAAAAGAATGTAAAGGTTTATGACACCACGGGGGTGGCAGCTGCCAATAATTTTGTATCTAAGCTACATTCATCGTTAACACCCCCAGCTCAGGTCTGGGCGATGTTTGAGGCATCGGATGAAGTTCCAGAAGATGAGCAACATGACGTTAATCTAGAGCTTAAGAATTACACTGAGCGCATGTTCTCATTTATCCGTCGCTCTAATTTTGATTTAGTTATCCAAGAATGTTATTACGATTTAGCAGTTGGTACGGCAGTATTAGTAATCAATGACTCTGGCGATGATGAAAGCCCGCTCACATTTAGCTCAATCCCACTTGACCAGGTATCAGTTGAGGAATCAATCAATCATTTGCTTGAAACCGTGTTTAGAACATGGGGTGAAGTTAGAATTGATGATATCCAGATGATGTGGCCTAAGGCTAAGCTATCGCAAACCATGCAGATAGAATTACGTGATAATCCTAATGCTATGGTCACAGATTTGATTGAAGGTTGTATTTATAATCATTCAGACAAGAAAACACCTTACACTTACGTTCTTTGGCATAAGGAAGATGTCTTATTTGAAGAGAAGCTAGAAAGCTCACCTTTCGTGTTATTTAGATGGTCAAAGATTAATAATGAAGCTTTTGGGCGTGGCGTTATTATGCAAGCATTGCCAAGTTTAATTAGCTTGCAGACCGCAGCTTATTTTGAGTTTGCCGCAGCTAATCTAAATATAGCTAAGCCCCTAATGGCCTATAGCGATGGTATATTTAACCCGTATACGTTTGAAATGAAACCTAACACTGTAATTCCGGTTAGCCCTAACTCCGCGGGGCAATGGCCAATCCAGCCGTTCCCTGACACGATTAGCCCGCAATTATTTCAGTTAACCGCATCTGATTTAAGGCAGCAAATTAATACGCTGATGTTTGCAAACCCATTGGGGCCTATTACTCAAGCACCTGATAGAACAGCAACTGAACTTGCACTTAGACAGCGCAACTTTGCTGAAGAAATAGGGCCGCCTTTTACTCGCTTGCAGCAGGAATTTATGCCGCGGATGTTAAAGCGTATTAGTTATATTTTAAATAAGCGCGGCGTGCTTAAAAAGCCAAAGCTTAAAAATAATGAAATTAGGATTCAATATAAATCCCCATTGGTCATCAATCAGAATCAAGCCGATGTACAATCTAGCTTGCAGTATTTTCAATTGTTACAGGGGGTGCTAGGACCTGAACAAACGCTTATCTTTATGAATACAATCAAATACCCTGAATGGCTGGCTGAAAAGATGGGAGTTGACCCAAATATCATTAACTCATCAACTCAGGTTGCAGCGCAATTGCAAGAAGTTAAAAACAAAATGGATGCTGAAAAAATGCAACAACAACAAGGCATGATGAATGAGCAACAATAATCCGTATATTGTCACCCCCAACCCATTTGATGAATACAACAGATATTTAAAAGAGCATTTAAAATATGACTCTAAGTCACAGAACTTAGCTAAGCTTTGCTACGAAGTATTTGAGATAAACGAACACGGTAAAAAATTAATGGAAAAATGGATTGATAATTTCTTGTTTAATTCTCAGGTGCATTTATCATCAAGCCACCCCCGCGATGACGCATTGTATTGGCAAGGTTTTACCGATTTTATTAGATACTGTCGAAAATTTGCAAAACAACACAAGGAACACATAGATGCTGAACAACGAAACAAACAATAATCCAGCTACCGAGAACACTGAGAACACCGAGAACACAGCTGTTGCGCAAGAGCCAAGTTGGTATTGGGATGAGAACACACCAGGCCAAGGTGAGCGTCCAGAATGGTTAAAAGAAAAATACAGCAAAGTAACTGACCAAGCAAAAGCATATATTGAAGCTGAGAAATATATTGGCCAATCTAAAGCCCCAGAGGCATATGATTTAAAAGAATTTGAAGACTATATAGATTTAGAAGCTGAACAAGTAGCAAATCTAACTGCGGTTGCCAAACAGCATAAATTAAGCCAGGAAGCTTTAAATGACATATTGAGCCCGCTAAAGGCATATCACAAATCATTAATTCCTGATATTAACAAAGAAATAGAGAAATTAGGTCCCCATGCTAAAACCAGAATTGAAACTGTAAACACCTGGGCAAGTAATAATTTATCTGAAAAAGCACTTGAAGCAATTGGTAATTTGCCAGAAACTGCTGAAGTTGTAGAGCTTTTAGATGAAATTAGACAGCTTTATGCGCAATCTAGTCGTGTACCAACTGGCAACGAGGGTACAACTGAACATAAGGTTTTAAACGCTGAAGACATTCAGGAAGAAATTAAGCAAAATTATCAGCGTTACAGAACAGATGCTAAATACAGACGCGACTTGCAAGAAAAGCTACATATCGCACTTGGCGATGGCTAAGTTTGACAACTTCGCGATTTAGAGCAAGAATAGAATTAAATCAAGATGGATACTTCTTGAGGCGAACCCCGCCTGGGATACTTCGAACACTCAGAACCCATAGAAGATTATTAGGTTAATTTTTTATATATAGGACATTTAAGGGGACGTTATGAGTTTATCCTTATCCACCGTGCAGCAAACCGAGTTTGATGCAATGGTAAAAGCCGAATATTATTCGCACGGCTTTATTTTACGTGATTGTTGTTACACAAAAAAAGATGTTATCGGTGCAACCGAGCAATTTAGAAAAGTTGGATATGTTACCGCTAATGCGCAATCTTACCAACAAACAGTCTCGATTCAAGACCCGAATTTCCAAGCTATTACCGTAAATTTAACTAAATATGCGGCAGGAACTGCGGTTGATGAAATTCAAGATTTAACAGTTAATTTTTCATCTAAAGAGGAATTAGCAATGTTAGTTGCGCATGCAATTGGCAGACGCTCTGACCAAATTATTATTGATGCAATAAACGGCAGTGCTGGTACCACTATTGCAAATGGCGGTACTAACATGAGTTATGCAAAATTGCGTAATGTTGTGCAGTTATTTGAAGAAAACGCAGTACCAATTGAAATGCGTTATATGGCAATGTCAGGTAACAATTTACGTGCACTGCTTGCTGCTGACCAAATCATTTCTAGATTCTATACATCTAATGATGCAGTAGCGACTGGCACATTAAACAACCGTGATTTACTTGGTATGAACATTAAAATCATCCCAACTATGGTTGAAGGCGGTCTGCCAATTGCTGCTAACATCCGTGAAGCTTACGCTTGGCATTGGCGTTCTGTCGGTATGGCGATTGGTCAAGATATGCGCACTGAAGTAAATTATCTGCCGCGTGAAACCTCATGGTTTATAAACGGTTTATTCTTTGCTGGTGCAGGCGTTATTGACGATCGCGGTGTATTCCAAATCGATTGTGATGAATCAGTAAACCCATAAGGGGGATTAAATGGCTTTTAATGTTCAGTCATTTGTGCCTGTATCATCAAGCGGTAACACGGACATAATCCAATTACCTGACGGGACCTATATCGGAGGTCCCGCTCTTTATACGTATATCACAAATGACACTCTAACTGAGGTTGAAACCTCGGGTTATTTTAATAATCAAGCAGGCATATTAAATGTCTATGACAGAGTTTACGTTAGAGCGTCTGACGGTTCTAGAGATTATTACATAAGCACAGTTTCGTTTAATCCAACCAATGTGGAAATTTTAACCGATGGTATTAGTGGGAATGTGGATGGCCCTGCATCAAGTACAGATAACGCAATAGCTAGATGGGATGGCGCTGGGGGTGATGCACTTCAAAACAGCGGCATTTTAATTGATGATTCAAACGCTGTAAGCGGCATAACTTCATTAGATGTTGATAATATTAATATTAATGGCAATACAGTTATAAGCACTGATACTAACGGCAATATTAATTTAACTCCAAATGGCACTGGTATTAATGTACTTGCCAATGCTCAGGTTACAGCTCTTACAGCATCAAGAGCAGTTGTGACAGATGCGTCTAAAAATTTGACTTCAAGCGCAGTAACTAGTACTGAACTTGGCTACGTGTCTGGGGTTACTAGTGCAATTCAAACTCAATTAAATGCTTTAAGTGGTCAAACTTCACGCGCCATTAATCAAGTAGCTCACGGTCTTAGTGTGGGCAATATTGTTTATATTGACGGCTCAGGTGATTTTCAACCAGCAATAGCTAGTGCCGCAGCTACAGCGGAAGCCATAGGCATTGTTACAGCGGTTGCAGGAGTTGATGATTTTACCTTGCAATTTGGCGGTTATATAAGCGCAGGTCTTTCTGGGTTAACTCCAGGCGCGGTGCAATATTTATCACCATCATCTGCAGGCGACTTAACTGAAACTAAACCAACTACCGCAGGACAGGTAATTAAGCCATTGATTATTGCAGATTCGGCAACCAGTGGGTATTGGACAAATTATCTAGGAGTATTAATTTAATGTCTTCAGCTTTAGAGATTAACAAAAAGATTTCGCAAGATGGCAGTACAGTATATGCCGCATCTAGCGCAGGGTCTGATGATTATGCTATAACGTTAGTGCCTGCAATTGCAGCTTACACGACTGGTCAAATAGTACAATTTGAAGCCGATGTTGCTAACACTGGCGCGTCTACGCTTAATATTAATGGCATTGGCGCAATTGCTATCAAAAAAAATCACGACCAAGATTTAGCAGATAATGATATTGAAGCAGGGCAGATTGTAACTGTTGTGTACGACGGTACTAATTTTCAGATGCAATCGCAGTTGGCTAACGCAACCAGTCTAAGTGCTGCGTCGCAGGCAGAGCAAGAAGCAGCAACAGCAACAAATGTTTATGTATCACCTGGCAGACAGCAGTTTCATCCAAGTGCAATTAAATCTCAATGCTTGGTAACAATTTCAGGTGGTTCCCCTACATTGCAAACTAATTATAATGTTTCATCTATTACAGATAATGGCGTAGGTTTGTTTACTATAAATTTTTCAACTAGTTTTTCATCTGAAAATTATGCAATATCTGGAATAACACAAAGAAACCCAGGGGATGCTAATAATGGAGGATTTATAAGTTTAAATAGAAATATAAGCAGAACTGCAAGTTCATGTTCAATTGCTATAGTTAGCAATGCTGCAAGCGCAGAAGATTTCCCAGTATTTACAGTAATGTTTGCAGGTGACCAATCATGACAAATTTAACCAAAAGAATAAATCCCGAAACTAACCAAGAAGAAACTTATTTAAAAAAAATAGTTTTTACTGATAGTGAAGGAATGGCTAATTTAATTATCCCAAGTAGCAAAGAATCTATAAATAAATTTTTTAACATTGAGATGAATAACACCGAGTATCAAGAACATATAATAAAAGGTGCAATTCCTGAATACATAAACACTTATGAGTTTATAGATGACAAAGACCATCCCGCCGACAGAGAATTTAGAAACGCATGGAAACAAAACGGTAAATCTATAGAATTTGATTTGGATAAGGCTAAAAATATTCAATTAAAAAATATAAGAGATGCACGTAAAATTAAATTAGAAGATTTAGATAAACAAATTAATGGCGCAATTCTAGAAAACAATGCAGCAGAAAAGTCTAGACTAGCCAAAGAACGTCGAGAGCTTTTAGATATAACTGAGCCATTGAAAGCAATGATTCCATCATCTATTGATGATATTAAAACCGCCTTTCCGGACAAGCTTAAGAATTAATCATGACTTTAACAAAACTAGTATCGGATAAAGAATAATGGCAATAGATTACGACAGATATCCTACTTTCTTTGCAGCATCAACAGCGTTTACCCCTGGTGCTACGCCACAAGATGTTTTTACAATTACAGGTAGCGCGACTAAAAATATTCATATATTGCAAATAGCAATATCTACAACTCAAACAACCCCAGGTTACAACGTTTGGTTTTTAGCTAAACGTTCAACTGCTAATAGTGGCGGCACATCATCATCTATAGCCCCTATTGCTGCTAATTCTAATAAAAATTCAGCTACTGCAACAGTTAGACAATACACAGCTAATCCAACCGCAGGCAGCCTATTTGGTAATATTTGGGGTGGATGGGTTCCATCACCTGACAGGGCGCCAGCAAGCGGAGCGGGGGCAGCTTTTGGTGATATAGTTGTAAATTTTGAAGATATATTAGGTGGGCCTGTTACATTAATAGATGAAACAGAAGTATTAAGTTGGAATTTTAACGGAGCAGCACTGCCAACAGGCCTTAGTGTATTAGCTTGGGTAAAATGGGTAGAATCAAGTAAATCATAGGAGTAAAATTAAATGGCTTTAACAATTCAAACATGGTGCAGAGCATCAGCAAGCGCAAACGAACCACTAGACTCAGCTAACAGTCGTGGATGTTTTCGTGAATACAATTATTTTACCGCAGACTCACAAGCAACTGTGTCAGCTAGTGGTTATTTTAATGGTGGCGTTGCATACAGAGGATTATCAAATGATATCGTAACTGGTGACTATGTAAGCGTTTATTCAAGCGCTGATAGTTCATTGCGCAAATATCGATTAACTAACACATCTGGCGTTGTAACTAGCTTATTAGTGCCTGCTGCAGGTTCTAGTGTGCAAGCTAATGTTACATTAACTGCTGCTGAATTTATCGCAGGCTATGCAACTCCAATTCAGGTATTGCCTGCCCCTGGTGCTGGCCTTGCTTACACTAATGTTCGCATGGTAGTTAGACTTAATTACGGCTCAGCTCAGTTTGCTAACGGTGGCGCAGTTGGTCTTCAATACGGAGCAACTGCTAACTTAGGTGGTACTAAAGTCACTGCTACTACTGCGGCCGTGGCAATCAATGCCTTAACTGCTGATTCAGCTTGGGCGGTTATTCCTGTAACTGTTGTGCCTGTTGCTTTAGCTACTGCGGTTAATGCTGCTATTACATTATCTAATGATTCAGGCGCATTTACTGGCGGTACTGGTGCTACATTAGAAGTTGCGGTTTTAGCTGATGTTGTAGAAACTGCTTAATTTAATGGGGGTGAAATATGGCAATGCAAAAAGTGCAAATAATATCATTTGCCTTAAGCTTGCTTGGCAAAAAACCAATTGTATCACTAGATAATCAAAGCGATATAGTTGGAGCTGCCCAGCAGGCTTTTGATTTTTTATTGCCATCTGTTATTAGCAAACATCAATGGCGATTTGCAGTTAAAATTCTGCAATTATCTAAATTGGTAGAAACACCCCCAGTTACTGATTGGAAATATATATTTCAACTGCCAAGTGATTATAAAAAACTAATTAGGTTATACCCGCAAAATTATTTGTATGAGGTATATAATAATTCGGTTTTATACACAAATATTGACGGTCCATTATATATTGAATATCAAATAGAGCCTACCGTATCACAATTGCCCGATTACTTTAATCATTATTTTGCTTACTGTATTGCTGAAGCTTTGGCTTTATCTAATGCGCATAGTGTTAGTTTTTCTAATAAACTGTTTCAAGACAAGGAAGCTTATTTAGCTCAAGCATTAGCGGCAGATGCGCAAAACAGACCAAATCAAGGTATACAATCAATGCCAATGATTACTAATCGCGCTTTAGGATATCCAGGAGCCTATGGCCAACGTTAATGTTATTTTATCTGGTTTTTCATATGGCGAATTAGACCCAAAGCTTGCGGCTCGGGTAGACTTTGCAGGTTATACACGCGGGGTTAAAACTGCCCAGAATGTATTATCAATTCCTCAAGGTGGCTTTCAAAATCGATTTGGTACAAGTTATCGCGTAACTTCAAGTACTACAAATAAAAATTATGCAACCTTAGAATCTTTTACTTATGACGATAAAGCTATTTATAACTTACTGGTTGAAAACAATTCAATTAAAGTTTATTTAGAAAATACTTTAAATGCTACAGTTGTAACAACATACCCCGAAGAAATCGTCAAAGAATTATATTTTATTTTTGTTAATGAACGTGTAATTATTTTGCATCCTAATTATGTACCGCGCCAATTAATTAGAAGCGCAGCGGCTGCTAATGCGATTACGGGGGTGGATGCAACCAATGACTACATTAATATCACCAATGCTTTAACTGCTGGGGTTATTTATCCAGCTACTTTTACGACAGGTGGCACTCTGCCTGTATCTGACCCTAGTATTTTTGTTAACACAACTTATTACATAAGAGCTATTACAGCCACATCAGTTAGAGTTTATGCAACGCCAACCGATGCAGCTAGTGACACAAATTACTTTGATATTACAGCGACAGGAACTGGCAATGTTATTGTGCAAAATAGTTGGGCTATTTCTGATATTCCTTTTTCTATTTATCCGTCTTACGACTTTGACGGGTTTGCCACGTATTCTGCAAGTGGGTTTACTTTTACTGCTAGCGCAACAAGTGGTACTGTCGGCACACCAGTTACCATAACTGCGTCAGGTAATATATTTAGCGCGGCTTATGTTGGCGGGTTATTTGTTGGTAATGGCGGTATTTTAAGAATTACTGGCTATACTAATCCTACGACTATTACGGGTTACACGTATGAAGATTTTACTAATACCTCAGCTTTCCCAGGCAGTGAATCATTTTTAGGTGAGCCTGCTTGGTCAGCCGCTAGAGGTTACCCAAGTTGCGGCACGTTTTTTCAAGAAAGATTATTTTTAGGCGGCTCTCGCTCTATACCCAATGGTGTATGGGGAAGTACTATATTTAGCGTATTTGACTTTGATGATTCACAAAATCTAGATGATAATGCAATTAGTTATTATCCAGCATCTGGTGGTTCTAATGTTATTAAATCAATGCTAGCCTCTAAAACATTATTAATTTTTTCAAATAGCGGCAATTATTCAACTACTTTAACCAGTGACCTACCTTTAACTCCGCAAACGTTTAGCTTGGTTGCGCAAAGCAAAGACGGGGTAAATGATGTTGTACCTGTTGAGATAGACAATCAAATTTTATACGTTGATAAATCAGCTAACAATGTTAAATCTATGGCATGGGACATTGTCCAATCATCATATGTAAATACGAATATATCTTTGCCCTCATCGCATTTAGTCCAAGACCCAATCGATATGGCCGTTTATTCAGAGCCAAATTATACAGATGGCTATTATTTATTAGTTGTTAATGAAGACGGCACTATGGCAATTTATAATTCATTGACTGAACAAGATATTAAAGGCTGGACTAAGGCTAATACTGGAGCGTCAGGATTAGTGCGCGATATTACAGCTAGCGAAAATCGTTGCTGGGTATTAGTTGAGCGTTTGATTAATGGCAATCAAGTATTATATGTTGAAGAAATAGATTTTACCGTTAGAGCAGATAGCGCAGTTACTTATGATTTAACTGCCCCATCTAATACATTAACTGGCCTTTCACACTTAGAAGGTGAAACAGTTCAAGTTTATGGTGATAGCATTTATCAAGGCGCGTTTACTGTATCTAGCGGTCAAATTACTATTGATAATGAAATATCAGAAGGCTTTGCGGGGTTACAGTATATTTGTTTAATTGAGCCATGGCCAATTAATTTAGACACACGCGAAGGTCCAACTTTATATCAGCTAACCCATATTAGGTCTATTCATATACATTATTATGAATCTTTAGGTATGACTTTCCAGGGCTATGATATTCCAACGCAAGAAATGCAACAAGTATTGCTTAATACTCCAGTGCCACCAGCCACGGGCGTTTATGAGTATACTTTAATGGAAGGGTGGGAATCTTTCGAGTACAATATACAGATTAAACAAGAATTACCGCAGCCAATGACGTTGCTTGGTATAGGATATGAGGTGGAATTGCCATGATAGAATTTTTATTAATGGGCGCACAGGCAGCAGGAGCTATTACCGATATAATTGGCAAATCACAAGCTTATAAAACTGAAAAACTCGCAATAGGCATTGAACAAGAACAAATCAAAGCACGCATGGATCAAGAACGCCTAGTATTCCAAGAACAATCCTTAGCTGACCTTAGAAATTTAGAACAGACTCTGGCAAGCCAAAGGGCATTTGCTGCTGCAAGGGGGGTGAATCCTGGCCAAGGCTCAGCATTAATGCAGATGCAGCGTAGTATAACTGAATTTAGAAATGACGAAATAGCGCGTAATCTATCCCAAATGTTTTTAACTCAGCAGAGAAGTACGCAACTTAGAGCTAAAGATTTAGAGCGTAAAAGCGCACGTGATAAATTTAGAATTGGATTATTTAAAACAGCATTTGAAAACATATCAACCATGGGTAGTAGCGGTGGCTTGGGTAGCTTAACATTAAATTAATATGGCAACAGAAATACCAGAATATAAAAGACGCAGACAAATCACCCCCGCCGCAGACACAGTGGGAGCTAAAAGCGCAGTAGCAGGCAGCATTGATGCGTACAATGCGCTATCCGCCTTTGGTGCTACCGTCGCATCTAACGCAGGCCGGGAGCGCATGGCAATGTCAGGCTATGAAGCAGGTTCTAAACCAGGCGCAAAATTAACAGGCGTCGCCGTCACTCCCCTCGATAAAACATATGAGCAAGCATTCTTAGAAAGCTCAAGTCAGACACTAGCCAACAACGCTAACCAATTCTTGAATGAATTAAATCTAACTTTTGCCAAAAACCCTAATCCAACGGCAGGCGATTTAGCAACCTATCAGTCTGAAGCAGCTAAAGGCCTTAGCAGTATAATTGATTCGTCTGACCCTAGAATTAAAAATCAGTTAAAAACCCAATTTAATCGTCAACTTGAATCTAATTTATATAATCAAGCGCAAAAAGTTAACCAAACTGATTTAAATAATTTAAAATCGATTTACGCTGAAGGCACAAGAAATAATTACAATGATATATATAACAATTTCAGAGCTGGGCTTAATGTTAACGCAACCGAAGCATATCAAGCGCAAGTACAGAATTTAGAAGCTAATCGTTATTTAATTGGTGAAAAAGCATATAACGAAGGTATAGAAGCAGCCAAGCTTACGTATTTTGGTGCTAAGCATGAAGCAGAAATGTTAGATATTTATCAAAACCAGGGGCAAGCCGCCGCTAATAAATATCTGCAAGACTTCATGAAAAATAAACAAGTTGGTTTAGATGACGCTGACAAAGAAAATATTCTGCCAAGCTTGTACAACAGATTATCACGCGAACAATCATTAAACAGCTTAAATGATAATTTATTGCTAGAACAGGCTAAGCGTGACGTTATGATGTCACCAAGCAATGTTTTATCTAGTGACCAACTTAGTTATTATCGTGAAAATTTATCCGATTTAGCATTTGAGCGATTGCAAAATTCGCAATTGCAACAATTGCAAGAAAACCAATTAGCAATTGGCGCGGCTAATTTTATGTTAGAAAATGCTGGTAACGCTCTAGCACTATCACAATTAACTGAAAATCAAAAAGATAAAGCTTACGAGTCTATAGTTAACCAACGCGCTGAGCAGCTAGAAAGACCTTTAACTTTAGAGGAAGAACGCGATATAGCTGCATCTTTTGACACGCCTATACCTGCTTTTAACAAAAGATTAAATGCTGCAATTAATTCTATTAATCCTGAAATGGCGCATTTAGGAGCGCAAATTTATAACTCATTGCAAAGCACTAGACCTAGGGTGGATAATGCAGCAGCAACTCGCGCAATGGCTATTGCTAAACAAACAGATGCAGGAGCAAGTCCATTAGATGCATATAAATATGTGTCTGAAAAAATGGACGGCGTAACTCCAACTGAGCAACAAGCGCGCAAGGCAATGTTTAATAGTTATTTAAAAGACTATAAAATAACTGATGGCAGGTATGAGAAGCAAAGGGAGTTTGTAGCTAAAAAACTAGGTTTCCCAACTGAAATGATGACAGGTAGCGCGCAATCTAGATTTATGAATGCTTTTGAGCGTGAATATGTTAGAGCTAATGATATAGATGTAGCTATAGAGCGTGCAACTGAGGAAGTATTAAGAACTACTAGCATATCAAATGCCAATGGCATTCCAACTGTAATGGATTATGCGCCTGATAAAGTCGCGCCACTTGAAGTAGTTCAAGAGCAAATGCAAGCATCTTTAGATGATTATTTAGGTAATTTAAAATCTAGATTTAATGAAGATGATGCAATTGGGTTTTATTATGAAAAGGCAGAGCCTGCTAGTATAGATGAACAAACTAGATTGCAGTTTGGTTTAGATGAAGAATTAGCAGTTCAAGAATATCAAGCCGCTCAAAATGAACGCAATAAATTCAAATATCATCGAATTAATCGCAATGGTGACAAAGTTACAGGTTATTTAATGATTCGCGCAGATGAGCAGACTGAAAGACGCGAGACACAAGAAATTATAAATAAAAACGGACAAAGAATAAATAAAGTCACCCCCCAGTCATATTCATGGATATTTGTGCCAGAAGATTTTAGCAACATATCTTTATTAACTGATGTTCGCGATTTTTCAAATGCTAGATTTTATTTTAAATATGATGAATATGCAGATGAGCAAAGACAGTTAAATCAAGAGAAAATGCAAGCTGCTAAAAGATTTACTGACTTAAGACGCGATACGTTAAATCAAATCAATAACAAATACTATTGGTTTAACCCGATTAAATGGGGTCAATTTTTAGACGTATATTTCTACCCTGAACGTTTCTTTAGCTCAAAGGATATACCTAATGACTGATGAAACCAAAGATTTTGACCAACAGGTTGAAAAAAACACTGGAATTAATCCGACTCCAACACTAAATTTTTACCCTGATTTAGTGCTTCCCAATCAGAAACCACTTGGATTAATTCCAGCCTCTATTTATAGACCACAGTATAAAAAACCTCCTACATTTGGCGAGACAGCAGCCGCAGCATTCCGTGAAGCAAACCCAGTTTATAATGCGGCTAAACTTGCAATTGGCTTATTTCGAGATAGGCTAACAGTTGAGGAAGGGTTTGACCCAATTGCCGAAGGATTGCTTGATGATGTACCACCTGAGTATTACAGTACAATATTGCAATATGGTAATAGATTTGATGCATCCGAGGCGCGTAAAAATGTATTGCAGGAAATAGAAGATAAGCAAACATTAGAAAACTCTGGGTTTATTGCGCGTAATGTATCTTATTTTGGCGCAAACATTGCCGACCCAACTAATTTTATTCCGCTTACCGTCATGGCTAAATATGCCAATGTTTCCAAAGGCGCATGGATGGGGGCGATTGACACAGCTAAAACCATGGGGCCATTTTTTGCCATTCAAAATGCTGTTATTTATGGCGCCAAAGAAACTGAAGGCGTAGAAGAATGGGCAACCCAAACACTTATTGATTCATTTTTTGCGGCCTCTTTTGGGGGTGCTTTAGGCGCATATGCATCACGAAATTTAATTAAAAACACAGCTAATGCTAAAGCTTTTTTTAAAGCAATGCATAATGATGTCGATATCAAAATGCAGATAGATAAAAGCGGCAAGTTTATTAAAAACAAAGCTGTGCCTATCCCAGGCTCTAATGTATCGGCCGCTACAGTTAATGAAATTCAACAAATACTAGATTCAGGCACTGTATCTTTTAAAGACTCTAAAACAATTAAAAATGTATTTGGCTCAGCAAGTCCAATTGTTAGAGGTGTTACTTCAGAATTTGAAACCGTGCAAAAACTAGTATCTGAGTTATACCCGCATACATTTGAATTAGCTGGCGGTAATCCTGATTTAATTCCAAACAATGCCGCGGCTACTGTAGTTAAATATTGGCGCGGATTAAATGAATCAGTATTAATTGATATACGCCAAGATTGGATGGACTCATTAGGATTAAGCGGGCCATTTAAAGGAACTCAGGCAGCTATTGGCTCTTGGTCTGGTAAGTTTCAAAGTTATGAACAGTATTCAGAAGCTGTGGCTAAATCATTTAGGCGTGGTTTCATTCCTATTGATGGCAATGAAATGGTAGCTAAATCAGCTAAAAAAATTGAAGAAAAAGTATTTAAGCCATTACTTAAAGAAATTAAACGTATCTACCCTGATTTTAAAGAAACGCAATTTACTAATATAAATAATTATTTAATGCGTATTTATAATAAATCTAAAATATTAACTGACCCTGAAGGATTTATTAATACATTAGTTAATGAATTTACCAAAACTAATGAAAAAATCAAAGTAATAAGACAGCCAATAGATAACCTTAATGTGCAATTAAAACAAACTCGTGCATATATAAAAGAACTGGAAAATCAAGCAGTTAGACCACGCGCAAAACGAGTTAGTGAAACTGAAAAAGAATTAAAGAAAATTAATGAGCAAATAGCCGCAGAGCAAACTAAAGCTAATAGTTTATTTGGGGGTGATAGCGCGCAAAAACGTGATTATCTAGACAGGGTATTAAATCCATTAACCGCCAAAGCTAAGCAATTAGAAGATGTTTTACGTAAATTTGATACTAAAGAAATAAAACAATTTAGACAAGAATTATCACAGGCTAAAGAATCACGCAAAAACATTAAAGAGCAAATTTTAATTGAGCAGCGTAAAATCAATAAAATGATTGAGGATGGCGAAGTTGGGTTAGATATGCTGGATGGTAAACCTAACCTCACCCCCGAACAAATAAAACAAATTCGAGAAATAAACAAGCCTATTAGCGAGCTTGAAGCAGAGATTAAAGCAGCTAAAGACTCAAAAACTAAAGCTAAGCTTAAAGAAAAATTAAAACAAGAAAAAGCTAAATTAGAAAATAAAATTCTAAAAGGCGAAATTCCAGAGAATTTATATTATTACACAGCTAAAGGGGCTAAATTATATAATCCTGATGCTATGCCTAACTTGCGAAAGGTGAGAGATAAACAAGAGATATTAAATAGCGCACAAGCAACACGTGATACAATATTGCAATTAAACCCTGAGCAACTAACCGCAGAGACATTTGACCAGGTAATATCTGGTGGTAACAATCCATTTAAAGCTAGAACACTACTAGTTAATGATGCGGCTATAGAAAATTATTTAGTTAATGATATTGAAGCTTTATCTAGTATTTACACGTCAAAAGTATCTAAACGCATATATTTAGATGACGTATTAAAACGTTATGGTTCAAATGCAACAGAAGGGATGGATGGTATTAATCGCTTTCTAAATGCTGAATATAAAGCCAAAGAGGCAGAAATATTAAAACAAAAGCCTAGTGATGCCAGAGCTAAAGAATTAAAGCGTTTAAAGAAATCATTAGATGACAATGTTAAATATCTTGGTGATATGTATAAGACCTATCAAGGCACTTATGCTGACCGTGATAGTGGTCTGGCTCGAACTGCTGATAGCGTAAAAAAATTAAGCGTTTGGACAATGCTTGGTAATGTACCAATTTTGATGTTAACTGAATTTGCAACGCCACTATTTAATTACACATTTAATAGTTACATTAAGGATGGATTGGTTAACAGCGTTAAAAGATTATCTAAGTTTTCTAAAAGCACAGATTCTGCTTATAGCCGCGGGTTATTCTCTGATGCCGCATTATGCACAAATAGATTTATTGGTAACAAGTTTCAAGCATTAATGGGGTTTGGTAGTGAATATAATTACACCCCCAAAACAGGCATTGAGAAAACCATAGATTATTTGGCCGCCTTTTCGCAAAACGTTAGTGGTGCAAACTATATCATGGATTTCCAAGAGTTTATGAGTGCATCCATGGCTGATACTGGCTTGATGAAAATCATATTAAAGTATAATCGCGGTGAAAAACTATTAAAGCAAGAAGTAGCCAAATTAGACGCAGCTAGAATAAATCCTAAAATTTGGGGTGAGAGAATAGAAACGCAGTTTAGACGTTATGGCGACACTGAAGATATTTTTAGTAATTTTCATGCATGGGATGATATTGATGCCAAAAGACAGTTTGCAATTGGGATTAATACAGATGTGCGTAAATCTATATTATTACCTGATGCTTTTAGTAAACCACTTAGCTTGCAAAATCCTGTGCCATCATTGCTGGGTCAATTTTTATCTTATGTTTTTGAAGCATCTAA
>Ga0180437_10002346_pt1 | contig 30527 bp, 24 predicted proteins | sample SS_ome_4_FD_132410 | JGI IMG/M metagenome (GOLD analysis project Ga0180437, IMG submission 132410) | Hypersaline lake sediment archaeal communities from the Salton Sea, California, USA - SS_3_D_1 metaG | ecosystem: Environmental > Aquatic > Non-marine Saline and Alkaline > Hypersaline >...
AACGCCGCTGTTAATAAAAACTTTGACCATTGGGACGGCGAATCCGAGAGCTATGGCTGGTCCAATAATGGTTTTAAAAGATCGATGGACGACGTTTTTTGTCTGTTTGAATGAGATTTTCTGTATGATGATGGTGGCCAGACCCGCCACAAAAAACAGAAAACCTGGCAAATAAAGGAACTGGAAACTGGTGCTTATCGAAGTCTGAAAGATATTTGTCCACTCCAATGAGACAGAAGCCAGGAGTTCCTTGAGAGGATTCAGTAGCCGGCTGAAGAGGAGGAGGAGTGCCACCAGTATATAAGGAAACCAGGCTCTAAAAATGCTCATTTTTGCCTCAGCCGTATCCCTTTTATCTATTTTTTGGCCTATCCATTCTGCGGGCCATGTTTCCTGGGGTGCGAAATCCCAGGTATTCTTGGGAATGAGAAATCCAGATTTTGCCAGAGGAATGACGATCAAAAGCCCCAGCAGAGAACCGAACAGAGAAGGAAACTCCGGGCCTAAGAATATTCCGGTCAGAGTGTAGGGGACAGTGAAACAGAGGCCGGCAAAAAGTGCAAAGGGAAAGATCGAAAGGCCTTCTTTCCAGCTTCTCTTCTGTCCGAAAAAACGCGTCATCATAAGAACCAGTATGAAGGGAATCAAAGTCCCGGTGATCCCATGGATGATCGCCACCTTGGCCCCGGTGGCTTTCAAGAATGGAATGAAATCCATGTTGATTCCGTTGAGGTAGCTCGATACTTCCACCTGCCCACTCAGGCCCGAGTTGACGCCGATGAGAATGGGAGTGCCGATTGCGCCGAAGGAAACGCACGTGCTCTGGATGATCAAAGTGACCATTACTGCAGCCATGGCCGGAAAGCCAATGGCCACGAGCAGGGGAGCGGCCACAGCCGCAGGAGTCCCGAATCCTGCCGATGCCTCGATAAACGAGCCGAAAAGAAAGGCGATGATGATGGCCTGGACACGGCGGTCTGGGGAGATGAGGAACATGCTGCCCCGGATAGCAAAAATCGCCCCGCTCTCATCCTGCAGGTTTAAAAGCAAGATAGCCCCCAGGACAATATACAGGATCGAGGCTGCGGTGATGAGACCGTCCAGGGAAGCGGCCGCGATTTGGAGAAACGGGGCTTTCCAGACAGTCAGAGCGAGTAGACAGGTGATGACATAGGCCACAGGCATGGCTTTAGTGGCGGGCCACCTGAACAGCACTATGAGTCCGAATACAGTGATGATCGGGAGAAGAGCGAGAAGGGCGAGTATTCCTAAACTCATATCATGAACCTTCGTTTTCGGCTATTATCCAGCTGAGCATCCGAATAGCTCTGTTCATACGATGGATTTGAATAAATTCCCCGATTTTATAAAACATGCATGACTCTATGTCAAATCAATTCTGCAATGAGCGAGACCTCTTTTTGACAACAAATTTCTCCTGTGCTATAGGTTTAAAAAAAGGGAAGATGCTAAGGATCAAACGAAAAATTGACAAGGCTGTTGCCGGTCAAATCAGAAAATTCCTTATAACTTTCGATAAAGAGGATATGAAACCTATTCCGGAGGACCAGAGGGTCGAAGTTGTTCGCATGAAAGTCAGAACAAAGGAAGAATTCGATAAACTCAAATCCAGTCTTGAAGAACAGGGATACCAGCTGACGTGCGAAGAGTTTTATGAAGAGAGCGTGGACGACAGCAATTTTTCAGCCACAATACTCGGAGAGAAAAGAATCCAGCTCACTGAAAAAGAACTTCAACCTCGGATAGATCCAGCTAAAGAGAAGAGGAGGGAGTTGATCGTCACAATCGGAGTCAAATCCATGTGGTGGTTGATCTTTATAGGTATACTCTGGCTTTGGCTCTTTCTTATCAACACACCTCTCAATTTAGCGATTAGAGATGCTTTGCGCTTCTGGTTTAAATAAGCCCCACACAAAAGACTTACACTTCTCGTGGCCATTTCATTTGCTTTAGCTTATTTCATATCGTAAAAGGCTGAAAAGCATTTGCCTTTTGCACAAGGACAGATTATATTCGGCAGGTAAACGAATGAATAGAATCCGTGAAGGAAACACAGCGGTTGAGCAGGATGTGCTATGGACTGTTCGATTTTTTCCCTGGCCGGCCTGACAACGGAGTAAAGCATCGGAATGTTCAAATTAGAGAATGAAACAAAACCTCTCCCTTCTATTGTGGCGGCTCTTGAAGTGTATGACGGGTGTGAGTTTGACGTCAGGCTGACAAGGGATAGAATGCTGGTCATCCACCATGATGCTGAGATTCATGGTCAGCGGTTGATAAACACCGATTATGAGGATATAGAGGGAATCTCGTCGTTCGTTGAGTTGATTCATCATCCTCAGCTGATTCGACTTGTCAATGAGGATGGCAAAACTCTCTGGATAGAAGCCAAAGAGGATTCCAACTTTAGATTCAGAAAAAACCCCTCCTTACGCAGAGAGATAGCCCAAAGACTCACGGAGGAGTTGACAGCTTCCGGGCTGGATCTGGACAAAATCACTATCATATCTTTCTGTGACGAAATTTTAGCTCATGTGAAAGGGATTCGCAGGTGTCATATCGTTCCCTATCTTTTCTCCGCCACGGATAGCCGCTTTCCATTCTATAATCCGAAGACAGTTTTCCAAATGTTCGTCCCTCTCCAACGGCACATAAAAAAGGCCATTAAAAGAGGCTTTGACGGCCTCCTTTTCTCAAAGCATTATCTGCAAGGTATTTTTTCATTTTTTCAACCCTCTCTGGAAAAGGTGTTATCCTTAAAGTCAGAAGATTTTATTCTTGGGACAGAGGCGCAGACTTTTGCAGAAGAAGTGGCTTTTAAGGATTTTTTTGTTTTCACGGATTACCGCGGAGAGCGAAAAGAGTCGAGGGAGAAGAATGCAGGCCCCCTTATCTGTCACAGAGGGTTGTAATGTGTTCCTCATGTGTTTAAAGGGAGGATTCACTTTGTATGAAGGGCGTTCTTTATGAATTGAATAAGAAGGTGAAGAAAAGGAGGACAGCGTTAAGATGATGCGTGATCAGTCGAATCTCAGGTGTGAGTGCTTTTCATGAAAAATATAATGAGAATTTTCCGGACGAAGAAACAGCGATGGGGACTCATTCTTATGGGAGGAGGAGCGAGAGGACTGGCTCACATCGGGATTATCGATATATTTCAGAAAGAAGGTTTGTCTCCGGATGTAATCGTCGGGACATCCATGGGAGCCATAGTCGGAGGGCTTTTTGCCTTCGGATTCTCTCCGATGAAGCTGAAAGAAATAATGAAAGATTTGACTCTGGATCAGTTTATCGATAGGCCAAACCTTCCGTTTCTTCCCAGAAGGCCTCACAGCGTTATAGAATTTTTTCTGCTCGATGCGTACAAAGCCAGACTTCAGAAAATGATTGGACAGGATAAAGAGGATAAGCTGGAGGAACATTTTAAAGCAACGGTGAAAGATGTCCGCATAGAAGACCTGCCGATAAGATTTGCCTGTAATGCGGTTGATTTGATATCAGGAAAAGAGGTGGTTTTCGATAAAGGCGAACTCTATAAAGCTCTCCGGGCGACAATGTCCCTCCCGGTTGTGTTCGAACCCGTGAGGATGGATAATATGCTTCTTGTAGATGGAGGCGTCTTGAATAATGTTCCGATTGAAACGGCGAAGAAGCTGGGTGCTGAAAAGACAGTCCTCGTAGACATCCATAGACCTCTCAAAAAAGTCTCCACTCAGGAAATAAAGAGTACTTTCCAGCTTATCCAGAGGATGGTCGAAACCATGGCTGCTAACACGACCATCGAGAAGATAAAGGATGCGGATTGTGTCATTCGAGTTGACCTGGATGTCGATATCTTCGACTTTTCTTCTGCTGAAGAATTAATCGAGGAGGGAGAACGGGCTGCGAGTGAAAAGCTGGCTGCAGTCAAGAAATTAATTGGTTGATTGAATTTCCTCCTGTTGTTCCGCAGGTTCTTCATGGATATAGATTTCACACCAAAAAAGACTCTCAAGAGTTTAATGCTGATATTGTGCGTGCGGCTGTTAATGGAAAATGGAAATTCCTAAGTAGATGTTATGGTCTGTTCGGAGATGATTACCGAACTCGGAATAACTTGCGAATCTATACTCGAACCGGATTCCAACAAACCTGCCAATGACGTATTTTATGCCTCCTCCGAAATTTTTTGCCACTATGTTCTGAGTGTAATTAAATTCGGGCGAAAAGCATTGAGCTAAGTTTCCTAAGCCGAAACCGCCGAGAACAAAAATATTCATTTTTTTAGAAACCTTGAAATTGTACACAAGATTTCCTAAAAAGAGAACGCCTATGCGATCACTGTCTTCTGTAATTGTAAATAACAATTCGGGTTCAAATTCTAAACCTTCAAAAACAAAAAGACCAATTCGCAGAGGTATGTTGAATACTTTTCCTGTATCAATACCCTCTTCATTCTTAATATTCCCCATTGAAAATGAAGTAGAGAATTCAAATTTTATACCCTCTACAGGTTGAGCGAACATCCCCTTGACAGAGATAAAAAGAAAGAAAAATACCAGACAAATTGCCAGGATTCTTTTAATTTTTCCCTCCTTGCTGACAATTATATTTTTTGCCTATCTCATTCTTATAATCAGGAATGAAATAAGGATTACCGGAGAAAAGCGATTTTCAACTGATTTTTCATATTTTCCCTTGTGCTGATTTTTTTTGGCGCTGACAGTTAGTTTTTATCATTTGAAGAAGCCTAAGTCAACTGAAATGCGACAGGCCTCTCACTCGACGCCTTGAAAAAAAGCCTTGAGGTGAATACACTGAAGAGACAGGATCATGACCGAGCCAAAGCCATTTTCACCAGTCAAGCTCATCTGCGGGATTATTGCTTCTGAGGAGAAATTTTTTAAGAGAGCAGAAGAACGTCTTGTTGAACTCTATGGTCCTCTGGATTTGACCAGCCAGGTATTCACGTTCGATTTTACGGATTACTATGAAAAGCAAATGGACCAGAATCTGAAACGGAAATTCGTGAGCTTTAGCAACCTTATATTCCCCGAGAGCCTTGGTGAGATAAAAATCCGGACGAATGCACTCGAAGAAGAGATCAAGGAAGAATGGAAAGCCAGGAGGAGAATAGTCAACCTCGATCCAGGCTACATGACTGCATCGGCTTTAATCATGGCTACTGCCAAGGATTTTGCCCACCGGATTCCTCTCCAGCACGGTATTTATGCTCACCTGGAGTTGCTTTTCGGCAAGAATGATGTGCGGACGTTGAGTTGGACCTACCCCGATTTTAAAACGGAAAGTTACCGGATGTTCCTTCTGGATGCGAGACGCATCTATCTTTCTCAGCTCCAGAATCAAAAAAGATCCTGAAAAACCAATTTTCTTTTTGAGAATAATGAGCAAGTGGAGAAAATGAAATTGGGGGAGTGAGGGCCGACTTGGTTTCTTTTTTTTCTTTCTTTCTTTTTTTCTCTCTCTAGTCGACTTCGTCGATATCGAGTGCGGAGATCTCCCGGAGCTTTTTCACGATATCCGGAAGTTCCCTCAGGACAATATCGATGTCTTCTTCTGTGTTGAACCGTCCTAAAGAGAACCGGATACAGGAGCGGGCGACTTCGGGCTTGAGGCCGATCGCATCCAGAACATGAGAGACATCCTCTGCGCCTTCACTGCAGGCTGAACCTGTCGAAACATAGATACCTTTTGTGGCCAAAGCCAGGAGGATCGCTTCGGCTTCGAGACCGAAAAAGGCAAAATTCAGAGTTCCCTTTATTCTCTTCTTCTCGTGACCGTTGAATTTCACTTTGGGGATGCTGTCCTCGATTCCTCTTTTCAACTTCTCTGCCAATTTCTCTATTCGTTTTTTGTCCTTGTCTCCTCTCTCTTTAATAATCCGAACTGCCTCTCCCAGGCCGATGATTCCGGCCGTGTTTTCTGTGCCGGCTCTCATTTCCCGTTCCTGGTGTCCGCCGTAAATCAGAGGCCATATCTTCGTTCCTTTCCGGATGTACAGCGCTCCCATTCCTTTAGGTCCGTAAATTTTGTGAGCTGAAATAGAGAGAAGATCCACACCCAGGTTGTTGACATTTACATCTAATTTTCCGAAGGACTGAACTGCGTCAGTATGAAGCAGGACCTCTTTATCCCTGGCAATTCGACTGATTTCTTCAATAGGCTGGATAGTCCCGATTTCGTTATTGGCATGCATGATGGTGATGAGCGCAGTACGAGGAGTGATAACGTCCTTTATAAAATTCACATCTACAGTCCCGAATTTATCCACTGGAGCATAAGTGACTTTAAATCCTTTTTTTTCAAGGTAGTTGGCCGTCTGGAGGACTGCCGGATGTTCGATGGTGGAGGTGATGATTTCATTTTTTTCAGGGAAAGCATCGAGAACTCCCCGGATAGCCAAATTGTCGGCTTCCGAACCTGACCCGGTAAAGACTATCTCGGTCCGGCTGGCTCCCATAGCCTTGGCCACGGTTTCCCGGGCCTCTGTGACCATCTCCTTGACCTGTCTGCCGATGGGATAGAGAGAAGACGGATTTCCGAAATGTTCCTTGAGAAATTGAGACATTTTTTCTGCGACTTCAGGATCCACAGGAGTCGTTGCGTTGTTATCCAGATAAACCATATAGGCCTCTATGCATCTTTATTCATCCAAAGGATTCATAACTAAACCGGACTTGAGCTTGGGGAAGAAATCAGTCGATTTTTGGGGCATGAGTTCTCCATTCTCAACGACTTCTCTGATTTGAAAGAGAGAGACTGGCTTCAAGAGGAAAAGCAACTGAAACTCTCCCTTGACGGTTTGTTCAATCCCCTCCTCAAGATTTCTTATGTAACTCACGTTATTCTCCAAAGAAAAGGGTTCTGAGGATAAAGCCTCGAGCCTGTCGATTATGAGTGAATGGAGAATAGCCACATCGAGATATTTCCATTCTTTGGATTTGTCATCGGATATTTCTCTATCCAGGATATCTTCTGATTTGAGACGCAAAATAAATGCTTTATTGAGTGACGGAATGAAGGCTCCAAAGGCATGGATTCCGCTGAGGATTTTTTCTTGAACTTTTCCGATCGCTTCCCGGTCTGAGGTATCCGGCCAGTCAATTTCAGAGATTTCAAAGTTTGCGCTGAGAAGCTCATTAAATCTTTGGCCGGATAGTTTGTCCAGACCTTTGACCAATCTGTATGTAGGGAGGATGGTCAATCCCGGGTCATCCAGTCTGAATAATGTCATCATGATGTAGTTGAAAGACTCAGTCCCTTTGATTTCGCTTAAACCTTCAGTCTGGAATTTTTGATAGTTCAAGGATGTCTCATAGCGGTGGTGCCCATCCGCTATGATCAGCACCTTATCGGCCATGGCGCTTTGAATTCTCTGGATGTCATCCTTATCTTTTATGATCCACAGGATGTGGCGGAAATTGTCTTCATCTCTCACCTCAGCCCCTAGCTCGGCATTGGCCATTGCTCCTTTTATTGCCTCAGAAACGTTACCATTGTCGTCATTGTAGAGAAGGAAGATCTGTCCTGTGTTTGTGTTTGTTGCCTTCAAGAGGTTCAATCTATCGACTTTATGCTTGGGAAAGGTTTTCTCATGAGGAAGGACCTTTCTCGTCGAGAATTCTTCAAGCTTGACTCTCGCGATAAGCCCCATCCGCATTTTTTTCTCGTTTCTCACCTGGAATTCCTGTTTATACAGATAGAGTGCTTCCTGATCTTCGCGGACAAGAATTCCCTCTTTTTCCCACTGATCCAGGTAGATTTTTGCTCTTTTGTATTTATCCTTTTCTGGGTGCTCGGGATCGTCTTCTTTTCCCAGGATTATCCTCACGACATTGTAGGGATTTCTGTTATAGTATTCTTCCTGCAAGAAGGGCGGAATGCGGTCATAAGGCTCAGTGATGACCTCTTCCATTTTGACTTTCTGAGTGTTGTATCGTATTCCTTTAAAAGGTTGTATTTCTGCCATTTTTCCTCCAAAGACTGTCTGCGGCTTGTACTGGTTCTTAAGTGAGTCTCTCTTTTAAGATCGAGACGACCTCCATCCCCGCTCTTTTTTGGCCCTCTTTTGCCGCTGCACCGATATGGGGGGTTGCGATCACATTGGGATGATCAACAACAGAAAATTCATCCGGAGGCTCCTTCTCGAAGACGTCCAGGGCCGCGGCTCTGACTTTGCCCGAGTCGAGAGAGCGTAAGAGAGCTTTTTCATCTACGGTTCCTCCTCGGGAAGCATTGACGAGGATTACTCCATCCTTCATCATCTCGAATTCTTTATCACTGATCATGTGTCTGGTCTGATCTGTTAAAGGAAGATGAAGAGTGATGATATCCGCCTGAGAGAGAAGCTCTTCCAGGGGAATCTGTCTAACATCCAAGTCTGTTTGGCAATCAATGATGTCATAAGCGATGACTTTCATCCCGAAGGCAAGAGCCCGCTTGGCCACTTCCTGGCCTATTCTTCCGAAACCTATGACTCCCAGAGTTTTCCCATAGAGTTCCGTACCGGAAAAAAGCTTTTTTTCCCATTTGTGATCTTTCATCGAGAGATTGGCTTTCCCATGGTTTCGGACAGCCGCGAGCATCAAGCCGAATGTGTGTTCTGCCACTGAAATCGATGTGGCGGCAGGCGTGTTGGCCACCTGGATTCCTTTTGCCTTTGCCGCTTCCAAGTCGATATTATCCAGGCCGATCCCGGCTCTGACGATAAGCTCCATGTTAGAGGCTGCTTCGATGGCTTTAGCGGTCACTTTCGTTGCCCCTCGGACAACCGTTGCATGGAAATCAGGAATTGTCTTGACCAGTTCGTCCTCATCCATCCCTGTTTTCTCGGTGACATCAAACTCTGGAATGGATTTTAACTTGTCAAGCGCATCCGGACTTAAGGCGTCAGCCACGAGTATTTTTTTCATTCCCAATTCTCCTTTAAGATGGTCTCCGCTGCCTTTAATGAGCTGCCGCTTTCGAAAGTGTATCCCAACTCAGAGAGCGTCATCTCCAGGGCAGAGAGCGCGGTGATGATGTCGAATCCTCCCATATAACCCAGATGGGCGATCCTGAATATCTTTCCCTTGTAAGGATCCTGGCCTCCGGCAATGTAGGCCATGTATTTTCCCTGCATGGTTTTGACAAGTTGAACTCCATCAAGGCCTGCCGGAACTTTAACGGCTGTCAGGATATTGCCCGGGTTTTTAGACAGAAGCTCCATTCCGAGGGCTTTGATACCGGCTCGAGTCGCATCCCCGAGAATGCGGTGGTGTTCGAAAAGCTTTTCCAGGCCAACGGATTTGATGAGATCCAGAGCCTTTTTCTGCTGGATGATGAGGGAAACTGCCGGTGTCCAGGGAGTCGTCTTTTTTGCCAGGTTTTTTTTGTAGGCTTTAGCGTCAAAATAAAATTTGGGTAGAGTGGAGTTTTCCACCAGATTCCAGGCCTTGGGACTGAAGGCGAGGTAGGCCAGACCCGGAGGGATCATGAACGATTTCTGAGAGCCGGCAACCAGGATATCCACTTTCCATTCATCCATCGGGCAGGGAGTGGCGCCGAGCCCGGAGATTCCGTCGACAGCCAGAATAGCCTCTGAGCGAGCCATGACTTCTCCGTAGCCCTGGATGTCATAGACTGTGCCCGAAGATGTTTCAGAAAGGGTGGCGAACACGGCTTTTGTTTCCGGATTAGCTTTCAACTCCTCGGCAAGTTGCTCTTTGCTGAACAGTTCTCCCCATTCGAGTTCGATCTCCCTGACTTCAACACCGTAGGCACGGCAAATTTTTCCCCATCTTTCGCCGAATTTTCCTCCACTAATCGTGATTACTTTATCGCCTGGATTAAGGGTGTTGATGACAGCTGTTTCCATGGCTCCGGAACCGGATGATGTCAGAACGAAAACATCTTCCTTTGTTCCGAACACATATTTCAGACCCTCTGAGACTTCCATGAAGATTCCGGAAAATTCTGGCGTCCGGTGATGGATAATGGGTTCCGCGGCTGCAGCGAGCACGTCTTCAGGAACAGGCGTTGGGCCGGGGGAAAGTAGATAGTACTTTTTTATCATATGAGTCCTCCTTTAAATGTTAAATAATGGGACCCTTTCTTTGAGAAGATGATGTTTCTCTCAAAGGTCGAGTCTTGATTATTATTAAAATCTAACAGGGTGAACAACGACACTATTCTTTAAATGATTCTGGAGAATATCAACAGTTAAAATTAGCAGAATTTGGGGAATCAGTCAATTAAAGCTGAATCAATATTTCTGTCAAGAGAGCAGTTCTTTCGATAAGAGATGAAAGAAGAAGGTGCTCGTTTTCAGCGTGAATTCCGTCTCCATCAGGCCCCAAACCATCCAGAGTCGGGATTCCCATGCCTGATGCTATGGAGGCATCGGAACCACCTCCCGTTTTACCTGCTGACAGCTTCATGTCAAGGGAGGAGGCGATTTCTTTGATCCGGGAGAATAACTCTGCGGAAGCCTCTGTTTTTTCCATTGGAGGGGTCGAGCTTTCAATCGTGAATTTCAGGCGCGCACCCTTGAGCACAGGCTTTAACTTCTTGAGTGAAGCGGTGAATTTTTCTCTCTGTTCGTTTTTCCAGAACCTGATGTCCAGGACTGCCTGTGCATTGTCGGCGACTATGTTGGGTTTTTCCCCACCTTTTATCATGCCGATATTGACGGTCGTCTCTTCCTTTTCAAGCTCTTTCACACAGCGCAGCTGATGCATAAGCTCATCAATGGCATTGATGCCTTGATTCGGATTTCCGGCATGAGCGGCTTTCCCTTTGGTCTCCAGACGGATCACAAGCCGCCCTTTTCTCTGGATTTTTAATGCTCCTCCAGGAAGAGAAGGCTCCAGACAGAGGACGTATGAAGATTTTCTGCACAGGTTTCGGATGACTTCATAGGATGCATCACTCCCGATTTCTTCGGCTGAGTTGATGAAGACAGCGATTTTCTTTTTGGGGAGTGTATTCAACTCATTCAAAGCTTTCAGGGAAAAGAGAGTCATGACAATACTGGCTTTCATATCCAGAACACCCGGTCCGAACACTTTGTCTTCTGTGATGTAAAAAGGCATTTTGTGGATTTTTCCGATAGGCCAGACTGTATCGATGTGGGTCAGGATTAAGATCTGTTCAGTGAAGGATTTGGGAGTCGGTGAAGGATAGTGGGCCACATGAAGGGCGCCGATTCCCTTCTGAGGAAATCGATCTATTCTGGCACCCGCTTTTTTAAACTCTTTAGCAACAAAGGCGGAACAGGCATCCACAGATTTTTTATCTCCGGATGGAGACTCACGATGGGCTATTTCTTTCAAAAGGTTGATCATTTCCCCTTTTCTGGATTTATAATAATGGTAAAAATCCATTTTACTTCCCTCCGCTGGAAGGGATTAACTCTATCACATAAGCTGGGGAATAGCACGTTTTTTATTATCAATTTGACATGCTGGCATTATTCGTGGATGATTTGAGGGACGGTTTGAAAATGAATATCTTTTCAATTCTTTTTATGCTGCTGATCGCTTCTATCGCTGGGGCGATAGGGGCCAACCTGGCGGGAAGGAAAAGACTCGGGTGCATAACATCCATTGTGCTTGGGTTTATCGGCGCTATGATCGGAACTCTCATCGCTCAGGCCTTGGACCTTCCGCCGTTACTCTACATAAGATTTGGGAATCACCATTTTCCGGTGATCTGGGCGGTTATTGGAGCGGCACTTTTTGTGGCTTTTTTGAACCTTTTCTCTCGGCCTGCTAAATAGAAGGCTGAATCACTCAGGAAAACAACGAGGCGACCGTTTTGTAGAGAAAAGACAATCCCCTAATGATTTTTCCTGCAGGTCTGTGTTTTAGTTTTATCGCCTGAAAACGGCAGACCTCATGACAACACATGCAGTAGATACAGAGGTTTTTATCTATCCGGATAAAATCCTCCTCGAATTTTGCGGCTCCTCGGGGGCAGATGTTTACACACTCCAGACAGGCGGTGCATTTTTTTGTGATAATTTCAGGGATGAGTGTGAGTTCGTTTTGAATATAGGCATAGAGGAATGACGGGAGTTTTCTCCTGAAAAGGCCGATCGCGGCGGCGGAATGCTTGAAATCTCTCACCTCGACATCATGAATTTTTTCTCCCACAATCTCAATATCTTCGATTTGACCTATCCCCAGACCTCTTTCATGGGCATCAAGCGTGGTGTAGATATTCATTGGATTGAAGCCAGTGATCCTTGATGCCACCGCATCCACAGCGACAGCATCCTCTGAAGCGATAATCACTCCCACCTTTTTTTTGTTTCCTGTTGAAGGGCCTTCCCCTTCCATAGCGACAATACCGTCCATGACTGTCAGATGAGGAGGTACACAGGAATAGATGTCGACAAGCATCTGGCTGAAGACATCATTCCTGATAAACTGTCTATGATAGCGGTGACGGGATCCTATCGGAATAACGCCAAACATGTTCTTCACCGCTCCTGTGAAGACTGTAAATGAATGGGTTTTCAGCTTGGGTAGGTTCAGAATGAAATCCGCCTCGAGAACTATAGGTGAAATGAAGACCTTCTTCAGGAGTTCGCCTCTGCAGTTGACTTCTCGAAACCCTTCTTCTTTCAGGTTGAGGAGGCGTACTCCCAATTCATCACAGACTTGGCGGTACCCGGAGATGAGGAAGCCATCTTCCTCCTTGGCTTGGATGTCATCCCCGACCGTGATAGCCACATCGAGTTGTTTCAGCAAAAGGAGGACTTCCCGGGTGAAAGCCGGATGCGTGACAATGGCTTTCTCAGGAGGAGAAGGAGGGGAGAGGTGGTTGATTTTGACAAACACATGACTTCCTGGCTGGATGAGATTCTCGAGTCCATCGAAGTAAGAAAAACTTTTTTTCAGGCTTTGATGAATTCCTGAGGAGTTATAATCCGCCTGTTTGACGATTGAAACTCTGGCCTTTTTCATGTTTTCTATTATATGCAAGACGAGTCGCCATGGCGAGAGGAGATATCGTTTGGATTGACAAGGGGAGTGGAGTTTAATAATCTGACGGTGTTTATTCGACAATGAATGTTTGGACAATTCTGGGTGAATTCTCTTTCCTCCTCATAATTTTCTTTTTCTTTGTGTTCTCTCTCTACAACTTTATCGAAAGGGAAAAGAGGGCTTTCTGGCGGAGCGCCACATTTCTTGCGGGGCTGGCTTTGCTCAATTTTGGCTTTCGTCTGGTCAAAGCCCCTCTTCAAAACTGGCTGTTCGGCGCAGCCTTTATTCTCTGCATCTTTGTCCTCATTCTTCTTCTTGCTCCGACCTCAAAAAAGCGCGCTGTAGAGATAGTGGGGGAACAGGAGAAAATCGATGAGAGAGATGTCATCTTTGCCCGTTTTGACCTTGAGGAGGGCACCGATAATTATAAGGACTATTATGGACGAAAACCTGAATACAAGAAGGTTGATGATGAAATAAGAAAAATTCCTGACATCCTCTCGTCTTCTCATATTGAAAAGAATCCGGAACTTTTTTCCCTGGCGAAAGTCGAATTCGATTTTCTTGAACATCAATTGTCACAGGTTCAGGGGGAAGTGTTTGAGAAAAAGATGCAGTCTTCTCCTGCGGAGAACACCCGTCTGATTAAAAATATCATCAAATACCTGGGGGGAGATATCTGCGGAGTCTGTCTCTTGGACCAGTCATATGTCTACTCTCATGTGGGGCGGGGACCTGAACCTTATGGCCAGAATATTATCATGAGCCATAAATATGCAATCGCTTTCGCTCTGGAGATGGATTTAGGAATGATCGCTTCTGCCCCTAGAGCCCCTGTCATTGTCGAGACCGGGAGGAAATATGTTGAGGCCGCAAAGATCTCCATAACGGTTGCCAGCTTTGTCCGCCGCCTGGGATTTCCGGCCAGAGCCCATATCGCCGGGAGCAACTATCAGGTCATGCTTCCGCCGCTAGCCTGGAAAGGAGGCCTGGGTGAGTTAGGAAGGCTGGGGATGCTCATTACAGAAAAATACGGGCCCAGGATAAGGTTGGGACTCATCACCACAGACCTTCCCTTAGTTCCGGATGTTCCGGTAAGTCTCGGAATCCAGGAATTTTGCCGGAAATGCCAGAAATGTGCCCGGAACTGCCCTGCTCAGGCTATTCCCTATGGAGATAAATCAGAGGAGAATGGTGTGCTGAAATGGACGATCAATCGAGAAGAATGCTACAGGTTCTGGAGAAAAGCCGGAACAGACTGTGCGGTCTGTATTTCTGTCTGTCCCTTCAGCAAGCCGGATAACTCATTTCACAACCTTATCAGGAGAGTGACTGAACGGTCTTCTTTTGCCCAGACATTTTCAATCTGGGCAGATGATTTCTTTTATGGACGCTCTCCACGCCCGAAGAAATCTCCCTTTGGTATCTAACCTGAATTATTCATAAAATATGCCGACACACCATACAAAAAATCTCTGAAGGATAACTGATCATCATATGTCGGCGTCTTTTCCCCTTTGGGCGCGCCGATTTCGCCGAATCTACTTTGTTACAGCGCAAGAGCGGTGGACGACCACAGCATCTTGCGCTGTGCCTCGTATCTCCGGCAACCTCGACTCGTGAATAATCCAGGCTGACTTTGTTTTGTGGATTAATCTTTTTTAACTGGCTTGTTGTATTTCTTTTTTCCGAGAGGCGACCACATTCCGTAGCTTTCTTCGTGAATCCTGCATTTTCCAAAAGATGTCCAGTGAAATCCATAGTTGTAACCGAACCATAGGTATTTGTCTCCACCACCGTTTTCAGTGGTGATGATGTAGCGTGCAGCCACGTTTCCTATGCCCAATACTTTTCCTCCCGGGAGGTCCGTATCTCCTTTATTCGCATCGAACGGAATCCAGCCGTAAGGAGGAAGATACACTTCTGTCCAGCGGTGAAAGACGTCATCAAAACTGGCATCATCGCCCCGGCGGCTGACCGCTCCTACGTAGCGCACCGGGACACCGAGGGCCCTGCAGAGGGCAATCATCGAGTAGGAATATTCGGAACATGACGCTGTGCCTCGCTTCAGCACAGTCGGCGCGGGATTCCATCCTCCCAGAGGCTTGAGGTTGTAGGTCAAGTTCTTTCCCAGATAATCGTATACGCGGCGGGCAATCCAGTAAAGATTTTTCTCATTTCCAGCGATACTGTGGGCAAGATTCTGGATGAACGGATCGCTAATCTTGTATTTGTCTCCATCCTGAGTGTATTTTCTTTTAATATCTTCAGGAATGTCTGCGAGACTGCCTATATTATCCGGGTGGAGAAAGTATTCGACGGCGTATATTTTCGCCTTGACTTTCCACCCTGGCTTAACGACAGAATAGCTCTTTAGATTGTCGAAGTGAAAATGAGCGATTTTCTGGCTCCATTTATCCAGGATGACTTCATCCGGATCAGGATCGAATTGGACAGGCCCCAGAAGAGTCTGGTTATCCCGGCTGACAGGCATCGGAAGGTATATATCCAGAGTATTCACCGTTCCGGGCCCGTAGTTTCTGAATTCTTTAATGAAATGAAGGGACATCTGCCGCTCGTCCCATTGTGTAAGAATATCCTCATCAAAGATTTTTATCTGGTAGATCTCATCGTTTTCATAATCCACATTCCAGAGAGTATTTTTTCCCCAGGCAAGCCCGTAAGCAAAAGGACCGTAGGCGCGCAATGACGTGAGACAGAGGCCGTCAGAGGGATCAACCAGATAGATCCGGTCCTCACTGCGATCTGTCACCCAAAGGTATTTGCCGTCGAATGCCAATCCGGTCGGCTCCAATGCGGGGGAAGAAAAGTTCTGGACCATCATTCCGTCTTCGGGTGAGACCTTGAGCAAGATATCCTGTCTATGGTCAATGATCCAGACATATTTTCCGTCCCAGGCAAGGTCTCTGGGATATGAACTGTTAGACTCCAGAATGGTGATGGCCCTCCCTGTTTCAGGGTCCAGACAGTACATGGATTTCTCTCCGGAATCGATATGCCAGAGATTTTTTCCATCCCAGGCCAATCCTTCCGGACGATGGCCAGGAGAGTCGAAGCTTTGAATCGTCTTTCCGTCTTCGGGGTTGATTTTGTAGATTTTATCCGTGTAGATATCCGCAAGCCAGAGATATTGTCCGTCAAATGCCAACCCGGTCGGGCAGGGGCCGGGTGTTTTGATTGTCTTTAAAATGTCTCCGACTTTTGCCCAGGAAAAAGTTGTCAGCAAAAATAAAGTGAAAAGACAAACCAAAAATTTTTTCATGGGATCCTCCACCTGGCTCTAATTATAATGAAATTCAATCTCATTTTTCAACGCCTGCTTTTAGGGATTGAATCTTGACAAGGAATAGAGATCAGATCCTGTTAAAACCATTGCTTAAGAGATATGATCAAGCCCTGGTTCTGGCATCGAGATAGGGACTGGCCTCCAGATTAAAATCGAAGCCTGACCTCAATATCACCAGGATGCGGAAGCATCTCCAAAACCGTGATGGAATATAGAGGTGGCTCACCTTATACTGCTGTTTTGAGCAAAAAAAACAGAAGTTGAGCCGTGAAGGAAATAAAATCAACCTTCGATATTAACTAAACATTGAAACAGTTCGGTGTCTACTGGATAGAAGAGCAGTTGCTGCATCTTCGGGAGGAGGTTTTTTTAGATATGCTTTGCTAGGTCCTCCGGGAGATCGAAGAAATCGCTACAGGGAGCCAGGCTGGATGTGAAGAATGCGGGCAGATCATCAGTCTAATGAAAGCCTATGATGCGCCAGTTCCAGTAGAGTTTGGATCGGAACCTGATATGGACAATTTTGTTCACAATAGCCATCACAATCCTGACATCCATCATTCCATTGGCGGGATAATTTTGAATAGAGAACCATGGCTTCTTTTTCTCTTTTTTGACTGTCAAAATAATGATGATAGCGCATAATGGTATTGATAGGGATTTTCTGCGGACACCTTTCCTCGCAAATTCCGCAGGCATGCCTGCAGTAAAACTGTCCATAGCTGCTTTTATAACCAGATAATGCTTGTTTATCTCTCTCTGAAAACCCGGAGCCGGAGAGGGATAGCCAATGCTCCATTTCATCGAAATTAGGCATTTGGCAGCAAACCGTATGAACGCCGGGATGATTCATGACAAATCGGAAGGCTGCTCTGCTGATTTCCCTTGGATCATGTAGGTTATGCTTCTGGATGAATCCCTGAGCCCGGTCAACCATGGCCTGGAATTCTTTCACGATCTGCTTGAAGCGGGGCGTGAGTTCCTCATTACGCTCGACCATCTCCTTGATTTCTTCCTGCAAAAGCGTGTAATTGTGAACGGGATTGACCTTCATAAGAGTCGCACCGATGTTCTTTTCTTGCAAGGCCTTTAAAATTCGTTCCCCCATATCCTTGGTGAGATAATTGTAGATAAACAAGAATACGTCAAAGCGCCCATCTTCTGCAGCGGCCATACACACTTTTTCCATTGTCTCTGTCATCAATGTTTCGTCATTTTTCCACCAGGTCGTTCCGTGACTCGTGATACCGATAAAACGAAGACGACCTTCTTCCTTTAACTGCCTGGCTGCCCCATGAAATCCTTCGCAGTCCAGTATTTGCACATCAGTGGCGTTATGGATCATCAAGCAGTCTATGTACTCCGTGTTCAGTCTTTCAAGGCATTTTCGTGCTCGATCAAGAATATTTTCCTTTGATTCATCATTTTTCAGCCGTAATTTTGTATTGATAAAGATGGAACTTCTATCCACATCCTTTATTACGCTGCCAATTGTTCTTTCCGAATTGCCGTTGCCATACTCTTCACCCGTATCCAAATAATTCACTCCTGCATCCAATGCGGCCTTTAATACCGCCTCGTTTTTAGGGTTGCCAAAGGCAATGTCTGAAACTTTGAAACCAGTCCGTCCCAGTTTGTTGTATCTCTGGATTCTATTTGGCTTAGCTGGTCGATTTTTACGGTATCCAGGTATCGGTACACCGTCAAGGCTTTTAAAAGCCATCAATCCAAAAAACGATCGGTGAAAGAATTGTCGCCGACTCTGATTTTCTTTCATTTAAACCAGTCTCCCTTCAAAGAAACAAAATGACTTTCATCAGAGGTATTTTAGGCATTTTTTCCACAGGAATCGTCCAGATTCAGGAATTGGGACGATTTCATTTGAATTTAGCCCCAGGACCATTTCAGGGTTATATGCATATAACAAACCAATTCAACCAGGTCGTATCGATGTGTAATAATCTATGAACAGAGTGCATATAAAGAAATGATAGAGATTCCTATCCTGGCCTGACTTCAAGGATGTTACAACGTATTAGGAAAGTATAATGAAAAAATATCTATGGTTCGTTATTATCTTTCCCTTTTTGATCAGCTATGGCTTACTTTGCGATGGTATACCTGGGACTGAGGACGAAGTTGGGACTTTTAGCCCGACATTTGATGGGAGCTTCAAGGAGGTCATTTGGGATGCTGGATTTTCACTTCTATATGATGGTATTCGCGAGTATCTTTTCGGGCATCAGAAGGGATTACAAGGTTTTTTTCAGCAGTGGCATGAAGAAAATAATCAGCTGCTTCTCTTCGATCCATAATTTTCGGGGGAACTCTAGGTACAGTTATTTATTGAATTAATAAACTGAACGTGCTATTTTTTAAATTCTAGATCGTTCACTATAGATCGCTGAGAGTTTAGATTTGGTTTCTGGTTATGGAACTCAAATTCTATGATATATTCAGGTTTATTACAGTATTTCTGTTTCTCTTTACTGCCTTCATCTTAATTAAACTGAAGCGCGGGAATAAGCTCAGCAACCGATTGTTTGCCATTTTTTTATTCTCTAAAGTCTTTTGTTTTACTGACAGTCTCATTTTTAGGTTTGGAGCAAATGTGGCGGCTTGGTCTCCCCATGTATTTAATATCGGTGAGTCCTTTGAATTTCTCCTTGGACCATCTTTACTTCTATATTCCCAGTCCTTGGCCTACCGCGACTTTTCACTGAAAATTCGTCATATCCTGCATCTTTTTCCATTCTTTTTTCACTTGATCTTTATGTCCTATAAATATCATTTCCATGCTGTTGAGACAAAAATTCAATTTTTACGGGAGGGATTTTTATCCTCTTTTGAATACAATTTGAATGTCATATCTATAAACTTGCATTTCATCATATATAGTATTGCCATTTTGATTATCTTAAACAATTACCGAAAAGCTCTAAAGCAGTACTATTCCTCTATTGGGAAAATTCAATTATCGTGGCTGAGTCTGTTGGTAGGTGGATTTATTGTACTATGGAGCACATCGCTCATCAATTATCTTGGTATGCTTGCAGGTAATCCTTCCTTTTTCCCCAAAGATTTGTCAATCGTAATGCTTTTCGTTTTTGCGAATATGATACTATACAAAGGGATTGTACACCATGAAATCTTTGGTGGGATTGAGCGACCAAAGCTTAAAGCCAAACCTCTTATCTCTGAAACGATTTGCAAAAGATATATCGAGAAACTCAAGACATTTATGAAAAATGAGAAGCCTTATCTTGATCCGTCATTATCTCTTAATAATCTGGCAGAACAGTTATCCATTCCCCCCCGCCACCTCTCTCAAGTGATCAATGATTCCCTGAATAAGAACTTTTTCGATCTAGTCAGTGATTACAGGATTAATGAGACCAAGCAGATGCTTAAGGATCCAACAAATAAGAAAAAAACCATCCTGGAAATTCTTTATGATGCCGGCTTTAACTCAAAATCCTCTTTTAATTTCTTGTTTAAGAAAAAAGTAGGGATCACTCCTTCAGAGTTTCGGAAAAATTCCTTACAGAACGGATCTGTTTGATTCTTACCGAACTGCCCCGAATTGTTCCCCCTTTATTTTTTTTAGGAATACATGAGAGATCGGAACGGATGTTGAGACATAACCCCTTTCTATGATAAGGTTAACAAAAAAAATCCGACAAGAAAGGAGAATTGAATGGGGACAAGCCGTAGGGAATTCTTAAAAAATCTGAGTCTGGGTGTTGGGAGCATTGGAGTTTTTGGACTCTCTGCCAAGGAAGCTCAGGCGAAGATACAGAAGAAGGTTAAAGAGACAAAGCACCTCTCAGCCGCCGAGATTGCCAGGGATGAGGACTTCTGGTTTCCTATCCAGCAGGCGTTCAACATTGACCGGAGCATCATCAACCTCAACAACGGAGGGGTTCATCCGGCCCCGCAAATTGTTATGGATGCCATTCACCGTTACCTGGATTTTGCCAACGGAGCTCCTGTTTTAAACGGATGGAGATATCTCCGTCCGAGAAAGGAACTCATCCGGAAAAAACTGGCAGATACTTTTGGCTGTTCGCCTGAAGAGATAGCCATCACAAGGAATGTCACAGAATCCATGCAGATTGCACTCCTGGGCATTGACCTTAAACCAGGAGATGAGGTTTTGACGACAACCCATGACTATCCTTCAATGAAAAATGCTCTGTTTCAGAGGGAAAAAAGGGAAGGAGTGAAAGTCAAATTGTTTCCGTTTGACTATCCTCCCAAGAACATCAAGGAGCTGGCGAAAGCCTTTGAGAAAAACGTGACTCCTCAAACCAAACTTATCGAAGTCTGCCACATCACCAATCTCACAGGGCAGATATTCCCTATCAGAGAAATCTGCCGGATGGCTCGTCAGCGCGGTATCGAGGTGGTGATCGACGGTGCCCATGCCTTTGGCCATTTCGAATTTAAACAGAAAGACCTCGACTGCGATATTTACGGAGCCAATTTGCACAAATGGATGATGGCACCAATCGGGACTGGTTTTCTGTATGTGAAGAAAGAAAAGATTAGAAACATATGGCCGCTTTTTCCTGCAGCCGATCCGCAAGGAGACAACATCCGGAAATTCGAGCACATCGGAACTCATCCAGACTGGCTGGAGCTTGCCGTGGGAGATGCTCTGGCCTTTCATCATGGAATCGGCGGGAAGCGAAAAGAAGAGAGGCTGCGCTATTTGAGGAACTACTGGGCGAAAAAATTTGAGAAACTGCCTGGAGTGAGAATCCTGACCTCCTATGATCCGGAACAGTCCTGCGGGATCGGGACGTACACTGTTGAAAACTTTGATATGGGAAAACTGGCCCAGGTTCTCTTTGAAAAACACAAAATATATGTCATCGCAGTCGGAGTCCCGTCTCCTGAGCTTGGAGGTGAAAATATCGTTGGCATGCGTGTCACGCCCAGCATCTACACCACACTCCGCGAGCTGAATATATTCATAGAAGCCGTGTCTCACTATGTCAAGAACGGATTGCCGGGCTAAAAAACACAACGGTGTGGATTCAATAGACAGGAATAGCGTTAGAATAATGTTGGGAGACAATCCAGCTCTGTGCATTATTGTCATTGAATTTCCCGAGTAAAATAGAAAGAAAGCATGGAAACAGCCTTTTTTCGGAATAAAGCGGAAGAAAGGGGGAGTCCCGGATGAGCTGGGATTTAAAGCGGGATCTGGAGACTGTCCGCAAGGAATTTCCTATCCTGGAGAAGTGCATCTATCTCATCAGTAATTCACTCGGGGCGGCTCCGAAAAAGGCAGCGGATAGCCTGAAACGCTTTTATTCATTATGGGCAGAGGATGGCGTGAGTGCCTGGGAAAAGGAGTGGTGGGATCTTTCACGGAAAGTCGGAAATCAAGTCGCTTCTCTGCTCGGAGCCGAAGAGGATGAAGTCACCATGCAGGTCAACGCCACGCTCGGTCATTGGGTCATTCTCTCCACTCAGTTTCACTCCGGGAAAAAAAAGGACGGCAAGAGAAATAAAATTGTCATGACAGATCATGATTTTCCATCAATCATTTATGCGGTCTCAAGAATATCTGAGATTATGGGATGGAAGGTCGAATTATTGAGCAGTCACGGAGAGCCAGGATTAGAGACGGAAAGAATTATCGATGCCATTGATGATAAAACTCTTTTTGTCTCCACTTCTCATATCTACTTCAAATCTGCGTACATCCAGGATATCCAACAGATCGCTGCCAGAGCCCGTGAGGCTGGAGCCATGACTCTCATTGACGGGTATCATGCTCCTGGAACGATTCCTGTGGATGTCAAGAAGCTCGGTGTTGATTTTTATGTTGGAGGCTGTTTGAAATGGCTCTGCGGCGGACCGGGAAACGCCTTTCTCTATGTCCGGCCGGAGCTTGCCGAAAAGCTTCAACCTCAACTCACCGGCTGGTTTGCACATAAAGAGCCTTTTCTCTTTGCTCAAGACATGGAGTTCACTCAAGGCAGCTACAGGTTCATGTCCGGGACTCCTCCTGTTCCCTCGCTGTATACGGCTCAAGCTGGGCTGGAAATAATCAAGAAAATCGGAATACCTGCGATAAGAGAAAAGTCATTGGCATTGACTGACCTGATCCTCAAAAAGGCAAAGGAAAAAAGATTCCATCCGTATTCTCCTGAGGAAGAACATCTGCGTGGGGGCGCGGTTTCCTTCGGATTGCCGCAAGCTTTTGCCGTCAAGCTGGCTCTGGAACAGAGGGGGGTAAAAGTGGATTTCCGAAAGGGTGAAGGAAAGGAACCGGATATCATTAGGGTTGGTCCCCATTTCTACTCTAAAATGGAAGAAGTCGAGATTCTTTTCCAGGAAATCGAAGCCATATATTCTTCAGGAGAATATAAGAAATTTAAAGATGACATCCGCCGAGTCACTTGATTTGCCTGACTTTATTACCCAGATGACCGAAGTTGCAGCTTGTTTACAGTGAAGCCGTTCTACCGTATATTATTACTGTAGAGGGGGTAGAGAAATGAAAAAGATATCCAGACGAAATTTCATGAGCGAATCATTGATATTAATGGGTTCGGCTTTATTCCTCCCTTCAAAATCAATCCCCGGAATGCGGCGGAATTTCTCTGGCAGTGCGCAAAGCTCAGGGATATACCCCTCCTATCTTGCCCTGGAGAAAAAAGGAGAATTGTCCAGGCGCGTAAAAGAGTTGCAGTCGCTCTACGAAAGCTGTCAACTTTGTCCCCGCGACTGCCGAGTCAACCGCTTGGAGGGTCAAACAGGGAAATGCCAAGCGACTTCCAAGGTGAAGGTGTCCAGCGCGCAAGCGCATTTTGGTGAAGAACGGCCTTTAGTGGGTCAAAGGGGATCGGGAACAATATTTTTCTCTAACTGCGGGATGAGGTGCGTATTTTGTCAAAATTATCAAATCAGTATAGAAGGTGAGGGAGTCGAGATTTCCGATCAACGTTTGGCAGAGACGATGGTCAAAGTCCAGAATATCGGATGCCACAACATCAATCTTGTGACTCCCACGCATTATTTGCCCAATATAATCAATGCTGTCCAGATTGCGGCCCGGAAAGGTCTGCGGATCCCTCTGGTTTATAACACAAGCGGATATGAAAAACTGGATGTCCTGCAGCTCCTGGATGGCATCGTGGATATCTATCTTCCGGACTGCAAATACATGGACCCTGAACATGCGGCCAAGTACTCCTCCGAAGCCTATAATTATCCCTATTATGCCCAGATCGCGCTCAAGGAAATTTTCCGTCAGGTGGGAGATCTAGTCGTCGACAGCAGAGGAATCGCTGTCAGGGGACTCATCTTGAGGCATCTGATAATGCCCAACAGAATAGCTGGCACAGAGAAATTTCTGAAATTTGTCGCAGAAAACCTTTCCAAGACCACTTACCTCAACCTCATGAGGCAGTATCGGCCCGAACATAAAGCATTCGATTATCCTGAGATTGCGCGGCGGATCAAGCGAAGTGAGTATGAGGAAGTGCTGGAATGGGCCAAAAAATATGGTCTCAACCGTCTGGATAGGTGACCAGAAACAGATGCATCTCCCTAAACTTGATAACAAGATATACGATAGATCAGGCTAAGTGGATTGAAAACGTGCAGGCGGTGCCCCATCCTGATTTTCATGAGGCTCCACCCCAGGCTCATCCATTACGGAAATGAGCATGCTTCGACCTTAAACTGAAATTTTCTGAAATTATTATTTTTTGTGGTATAATGCCCTGAAGGGAAGCGGAGCTTCTCATTCGTCAAACAGGACAGAGAAACGTGTTGATTAAATCTATAGTATTTCTTAAATTACTCATAGAGACGGATTTTTACTGAGAAGGTTGTTTTGGTGAGAAAGAAGAGATATTTCCTCCTTTTTTTGCTTTCGTTCCTTTTTTTTACAAGTGGACTCTACCCTGAAATCGAGTATCCGTGGAAAAATATCTATATAGGCGCATTGGAAGCGAGAGCGTGGAGCGGGCTGGTTCTTTCTCCTCAAGAAAACAGTGTATTCGCTTTTCGGTTCAGGATGGAAAAAGAAGGGGAAATCGTCGACGGAAATGATGTTTACTACCTCATCTCTGAAGTTGGCCCTCATTCTCCTGATGGCCAGTATGCCAGGTTGAAACTTGATTTGAGCCTGCCGTTTAACATGAGAGATGAGACGCCTATCCTGATCAAGCCCCCCTCCAGCTCTGATACGTTTGTTTTAGAGTGGTCTCGCCAGGATGAAAGAACTGTTGTCGGTCGGGTCAAGGCTCCAGAAGGCATGAGCATTCATCTTGTGCACTATTTTCCCTGGAACATCAGGGGGAAGTATCATCTGCTTTCCGATGGACATGTCAGAGGAGAAAACACAGGTTTCAGTGACCTTCAGTATTTGCTCTGGACGGATCCCAGAGGAAATGGCGCGACTGAATCCGAAGGGGAAGAAGTGGTTCTTTCTTTTCCAGCGGATGACGATCAATATATCTATTTTGTTGCCGGACTGGGGGAAGACGAAGACGCCGTCAGCGAGCTGATTAGCCGCTTTAAAAATAGAAGAACCATTGATTCTATCCTGGAGGAAGAAGAGAGAAGGTACATAAACAGAAGAGTCAAGGTGGAAGGGCTCTTCGAAGGAGCAGCCAGAGCCATTTCAAATAATTTATTCTGGACCACTCTCTATCAGCCAGGACATAACAGGATTTATGTCCCCTTGGGGCGAAACCGGATTTTGCCAACTCCGGAAGGAAATCCGGGGCATTGGACAATATTCGAATGGGGATCTTTTTTCAATGCGCTGGAGGCATCCATCGAGAGTTCCAAACATGCCAAAGATATTATAAAAGCAGTGCTTGAAACTCAGTATCCTAACGGGAACATTCCGAACTGGCGCGGCCGATTTGGTGGGACTCCTGACCGTTCCCAGCCCCCTATAGGTTCATATATCGTCTATAAACTGTTCCAGAGACTGGGAGATGTAGACCTGTTGAATTATGCCTATCCTTATCTTGTCAGATGGCATGCGTTCTGGAAAGAAGAAAGTGCCAACGGTCAATCCCGCAGGGATGGGAATGGAGATGGCCTTCTGGAGTGGGGGACGGATCCAGAGTATCTCCCTCAAATCGTTCCCTCCTGGCAAGAGAATGAGGAAGGTAAAAAAAGAGCCATGTGGGAATCAGGAGAGGATGATCTGCCGAATTGGGATGAGGCCTCTTTTAACCAGGAGACCGGGACATTGACTATGAACAGTGTTAGCCTCAACAGCCTCTACACCCTGGATGCGTGGTGCCTGGCTCAAATTGCCGATATTCTGGACAGGAGAGAAGACTACGAACACTACCTCACTGAATATGAGGAGATGAAAGAGTTGATCAACACAGTGCTCTGGGATGACAAGGAAGGATTTTATTTTGATCGTCATTGGGATGGAAGATTTTCATCGAAGAAGGCTGCCTCCAATTTTTATCCTCTTCTTGCCAGGATTCCAGATCGATCGATGGCCTTGCAGATGAATAAGCATCTACTCAATCCCAAGGAGTTCTGGGGTGACTTTGTCATTCCCACAATATCAAGAGACGATCCGGCTTTTAATAGAGACCATTTTTCCTGGAGAGGAGCTATCTGGTCTCCCATTAATTACCTCGTCTATCAAGGATTGAAAGCGTATCGATTTGATGCTGTGGCTTCGGAATTTGCTAAAAGAAGTTATGAGTTATTTCTCCGCACATGGGAGAATTACCAGCTTTGTCCTGAGAGCTTCGATGCCCGGACCGGAGCAGCCAGAGGACATGAGTTTCAGAGCTGGGGCCCCCTCTTCACTTTAATAGCTCTTGAAGAATATCTGGATTTCACTCCCTGGGAAGGATTCAGGTTTGGGATGATCAATGCTGAAGAAAAAGGGAAGCTTTCAAGAATGTCTATCCAGGGCCGTCACTATGAAGTGGATGTTTCTCGCGTCTTGGTCAGGCTCAAAGAAGAGGACAGAGAGATATTAAGAACAAACGGAAGCGCTGTCTTCCGACGGTTTTTGTATTCAGAAAATGAGATATCCTTTGAAGTCCGCTCGATCGAGAGAAGGGATATCCGGGTGCAGTTTCTAGTCGAGGGCAAATACCAGGTTTTGGTAGATGATGAAGTAGTGAGTCTTCCGAAGGGGAGATCATGCCGGATCAGAGTTCCGGAAGGTGACCATTTCGTGCTCATCCAACTCCTGGAAAGAGCGGAGTAGCTCAAAAAAAATCCCTATATTATTTCCACTCCTTTTTTTCCAGATAGGCTTTCTTCAGTGTGTCTCCGCGCACTCCCTGTCTGAGAGCTTCTAGTGCAAGAACCTCATCCGCTGGGATGTTACCCAGGTTCACGTTGAGCCCCAGCCGTAGGATCAGCGCCTGCTGCTGATTCTTCAAAGGTGCTTCCCAGATCAGGCAGTCTGTATCCTTAACTCCGGCAACGATGTTGTCGATTTCTTCATTTTTGACCTTTCCTTCTGTATCGAAGATCCCGACTCCTTTTCCAGCTTCTCTGGCTTCGATGATCACTTTGAATGCGCCATTCTGCATGTCTTCTTCGATCAATTGATGGATGAGAGAGATGGGGAGAACTTCCTTAGGATCTTTTTTCCCGACCTCAGTTATGACCTTAAAGCCCTTATCCAGAGATTTCTTTATGGTATCTCTTCTTGCCTGTCTATCCATTTCAATCGTTCCATCCGAAATCTCTATGGCTGAAAACTTCAAATCTTTGGCTTGGTCAAGATATTTTTCTATAGATTTTTGCCAGATTGCGACTTCGAGAAATGTCCCCCCGGGCATGACATCTATATCGGATGATGTGATCATCTCATTCTTCTTTTTCAAAAGGGCCTCATCATAGAAGGCTGATGTTCCGAAAGTCAATTTGATGACATCAATAAATTCCCCGCACGTTTCGATCAGGTCCTCGAGGCGGCGAATCCCCAGTCCTTTATCGATCACCATCGTGACGCCAGTCTGTCTGGGCTTGGAAGTTCTGCCTCTAACGGGCATCTCAATCACTCCTTCCCATGGTTTGCTCATTTTATTCTCCTTTAATCCAATAGTCTTCCCCAACACTCATTCGGATTGGAAAGAACGGAGGCTGTTTGAATCACTGATTTATGCTGAACAAGCTGACCGGCTGTAAGGAGCCTTTTCTGAGCCATGCTTTCTTCGTCAAATCCCAGAACAGGAAGCTTGTCGTAAAGAATGACGGTCTCCGCTAATTTTTGGGTGACGTTGTCAAAAAGAGCTTTGACGGCTTTTCTTTTGTCTGTGATGGGCCTGAGAATAAAGCCTTTTCGTCCTTCTTCAATCCGGGGGAAAAGAATGGTGACTGCGCTGGGATCTGTTAGTTTTTGGCTGTCATTTTTGTATGAAGAAAGGTCGAGTGCAATTTTTTTCTGCCACTCGTCATCTGTCTCCTGAGTGTCGATATAACGCAAGAACTGGGGAAAGTTGTGCATCAGCGTGCCCAATCTCACGTTATCAACCAGTGAGCCCATAAACCAGGATATGGTGTTTTTATCAATCCGAAAATGCACGGTCTCTGTGGAGAAAAGCCTCAACCCTTTAATCAGACCGCTGAGAAGATAGACTGTTTTTCCGCTTCCTGCCCCTCCGATCACGACATATAAATGATCCTTTTCTTGGCTGTAGAGAGCGCAGGCGTGGAGGTTATAGATTCTATGCTTTTTTTCAAGGAGGTAAAGTGAGTATCTATACAGAAAACCCTGGTTTCCCCAGAGGCTGAACCTTAAATCCGAAGCTTCGCGAAAGAGTTTGCGAATGGGGCCTTTAAAAATTACCCGGTCCCCAAGAAATTCGCAGGAAAGGGTGTCGTCTGATTCATGGATAGAGATGCACCCATCAAGTTTTTCGGAGTAAGAGATCCGTCCAACATCCATGAAATCTGTGAGGAGAGATTTGACTTCTATTGTCAGCGGAAAAGAAGGCAGGAGGTCTTCAGCGTTGGATTCAATTCCTATCCTCGCTTTGAGTATCTTGACTGCTGTCCTCTGCACAGGTTTTTCCTCTTTCAAGATGATATATGATACATGATAAAACTCAACTCCACAATGATAATAAAAAAGCGGACAGGCCCCTTTTTTTAGGAGCTGTCCCTCTTCTTTGAAAAAGGTGCCTGTTGTACGCGCTCAGTAATTTGGTAACATTTTTTTGGTGTCAATGACACTTTTACCCTCAGTGTTTTTAACAAAAGTGTTATTTAATTACTGAGCATAAACACCTGTCCCTTCTTATTTTTGAGCGGAGTGGATAGCCGCGACTCCGAAGAAAAGAGGATGCTGTCTGACCTGAGAGAAGCCTGCTTCTCGAATGATCGAGGAAAATTCCTCTGCGGAATAAAAACGTGGAATCGTGGAAGAAAGGTAAGTGTAACCCGCTTTTGAGCCTGATATGAGGTAGCCTAAAGGCTTGACAGTCAGTTTTATGTAAAGGTGAAAAAGTGTCTGTATCATTTTTACAGATGGCTGGCTCGTTTCGAGGTTGATGAATGAACCTCCCGGTTTGAGAACGCGGTAAAATTCCTCCAGATGGTTGATGAGCACCTCTTTTTTCGGATTGATGTTTCGGGTGGCAAATGAGATGGTTGCGATATCGAAAGTCTCATCCGGAAAAGGAAGACACGCCGCATCAGCAAGGACAGGGGAGAGGTTTGGAATATTCCTTTTTTCTTTTCCTCTTTTCAACATGGGAGGGCAGAAGTCAACGGAGACAATCCTAACAGTCTTATCTGCCAGGCGGGAAAGATTCAGCGCCATCTCTCCGGTGCCGCTGCACACATCCAGCCAGTGAGTGCCTCCATTCCTGGATGCCAATCGGGCCGCTTTTCTGCGCCAGATGATATCGAGTCCGAATGTCAGAATATGATTGACGAGCTCATAAGTTTTCACCACGTCGGAAAATATTCTTTGAATACCTTTTCTCACTGGATTTTATTCCTTGATAGGCACTAACTTTTAGAAAATCTACATTAAATACGATTTGGTCTAGATTGTCCAGTTAACCCCTTCTTTTCTGTATTTTTTTTTGCTAAACTTAGTGGCTCAATAATCAGGGGATGATCAAAATAAACAATTTTGTACAGAAAGGAGGAACATGAAAATCAAAAAAATTCCAGTGTTTATTTTTGTTTTCTCAGTCATTCTTCTCGTTCTTCATGTTTTGCCTGCTCGAGTCGGTCCGACTTATGCGATCGTGAACTGTAAAATATTTCCGGTTTCCGGTCCTGCTGTTGAGAACGGAGTGATTATCATCCGGGACGGTTTGATCGATTCGATTGGAACCCAGGAAAAGGTTTCGATTCCCGAGGACGCTGAGGTGATCAACGCGGAGGGGCTTTTCGCTTATCCAGGTCTGATCGATGCTCATTCGAGTTTTTTTATCGAGCTTCCTAGAGAAGAGCCCGGACAACGAGGAGTGAGTGAGAGGGGTGCGCAGCCTGAGGAAAAGAACTGGGCTGCAGAAGTCAATCGAACGGCCTTTGAGCTTTTAAAGCCCAAAAAAACGACCGTTGATAGTTTGCACAGAGTCGGGATCACAACTGTTCTCGTCGCTCCGGAGAGAGGGATCTTTGCCGGCCAGAGTGTTCTCTTGAATGTGAACGGAGAAGAGGCCGAACCCATGGTTTTAAAAAATCCGGTGGCGCTCCATATTAACTTCACGACTGAGCGGGGAGCTTATCCTTCCAGCTTGATGGGAACCATGGCCTTACTCAAGCAGTCATTCTTGAATGCCGCTCATTATTCTTCGCATCGAACTCTCTTTCTCAGCTCTTCTCGAGGGATGAAGAGACCTGAATACGATCCTTTTCTCGAGGCTCTTTCCCCTTTTGCCTTGAACAAGAAACCCATCTTCTTCAATTGCGCCAACCTGGAAGACGTTAAAAGAGCCTCCCGTCTCATCAGGGAATTTAAGCTCAACGGATTTCTCAGCGGAGCGAACGAAGCCTGGAGAGTCGTTGACTTGGTCAAGACTATGAGAATTCCACTTCTCGTTTCCCTGAACTTCAAACCTCCAGCCACTAGTGTCTATGTGAATCAAGGGGAGGAAAAGAAGAAAAAAGCGGAGGAAGAGATCTATCCTGCCAATGCAGCCAACCTTCACAAGCAGGGCATCCAATTTGCTTTGACTTCCCTCGGTTTGAGAAATTCATCGGATATCCTGAAGAATGTCCAGAAAGCCATCAAAGCCGGG
>Ga0180437_10002347_pt1 | contig 30520 bp, 36 predicted proteins | sample SS_ome_4_FD_132410 | JGI IMG/M metagenome (GOLD analysis project Ga0180437, IMG submission 132410) | Hypersaline lake sediment archaeal communities from the Salton Sea, California, USA - SS_3_D_1 metaG | ecosystem: Environmental > Aquatic > Non-marine Saline and Alkaline > Hypersaline >...
TGAAAGCTTCAAACCCTTTTCTTTCTACTCGCCTGCGTTTAGACATTGCCCGGTCGGCCTATATTACGATCCTGGGTATGGTAACCACGATCTCTATGAGCGTATGTATCATCAAGCCATGGATTACCCCACATATCACCTATTCTATCTTGATTCTTGAGTATGGTTCTACCGTTAAGTATGTCATCTAATTGAGCATAGGCAACCTGACGCATCATGTTGCCATAATCAGACATATTTGGAGACGCTTGAGCCGAAAAATACTTATCGTATACAAAACTAGCCGCCAAACGAGAAGATATTGCCCCAATGGGAGAAGGATATTGAATGCGAATGACACGACAAGAATTGCCGCTGAAATCTCCTTCAATGTCACTGACCGTTTCGACCGTATGCTCGTCTATCACGGTCTTAACAAAATGCCTTTCCTTGACGCCCGATTCATCATCAATCAGAAAGATTTCATCTCCTACAACGAAATTGGCAGCCGTCCCCACGATAACGTAAGGATTATACTCGTAAATATCTACGGTGAGGACCCATTGCCCACTGACACACTTGCTGAGTGGAGTAACATACATCTGGGATATTGCGGCATCAATTTGTTGATCTGCATAGGAAATGTACTGATTCACGACAGAATCTAGGATGGTAGCCTGGTTACGTATGTTGCCAATATCAGTAAGAGGGACTCGTACTCCCTCCTGAAGAGGGGAAGCACTAGTCAAGGCCTGCCCCAGGACTAAATCAACCTGTGTTGGACAAGAATACCCCATCTACGTATCTCCCTAAGATGATCTGCTTTTAAGATACGGTTTTAAGATGAGGTTACCTGCGATTAAACCGCCTCTTCTTTGGGTTCGGCAGCCCCCCTTCTCGTCTTCGGCTGCGGCGTTTGTTGCTTACTCTCGGTATTTAAGGCCTTAGCCAGGCAACCATTTGCGACCGTATAAAGCGGGATATCCGACAACCGCACGCCCTTAACCTCAAATGGCAGTTCTTGCTGTTGTAAGACTTCATTGAAAATGTCGATAAAGCCTGGTACACTAGCGGTTCCACCGGCAATCACGATCTCTAGAGGGAATTCGATCTTTTTCTCAAGCTGCTGGAACTTCGCCGAGAATTCAGTTAAGGTCCTTCTGATGAGTTCTCGATAGGCGTAATTCAAACCAGTCTCGATAGTTTCATCCTGGTTTATCTTTCGAAGATCAAATTTTTGTTGCCCCGTTTTCTTATCCGTGGCCTCTTTGTAACTTGTTACAATTGATGGATCACAGCCAGCAATCTGAGCAGCCTGCTGATCGATCCAGTCTCCAGATTCACACATACTAAAGCTAATCAGGGGCATCTTTTTTAGGGCCAGGACAACATTTGCCATACCGGCTCCGTATGAGATTCCTATGCCGGTAAAAGCAGACTCGCCACTCTTCTCAGCGGGATCTTCCGCAACTGGTCTTTCACTAAAAATGATTGCTAGGGCTTCAGCAATTGACTCAACTTTATAGCCCAAACCAGAGAGGAAATTCTGTAGGACATCTCGGTGGAATCCAACATTGACATTACTATTCACTGCCGCAGAAGGGGAGCAGAAGCAGAGACATTCATTGGGGCTTTGGGGTTTGCCGAGAAGATTGGCAATTAATTTCTGGATAATGGCGACTGACAATTTTTCATTGGCAGTATTCAAAACCCCGTTTTGCATCGGTCTACGTAGTTCACCTACGTTGGTTGTTATGATTTCCTTGGCAGAATCACTTGTAGCCCTAATGGTCAACATATTCTTCACTTTTAGGGCCAAATCGCTCAGGACATAATACTTACCTGCATGCTTGATATAGCTCCAATCATTATCTGCAAGAATATCTTCTGTATCTTCGTTAGCATTTAGCTGAAGGAAAGCATTCCTCTCTTTACTAAAGACAGGCTGGTCTACTAGCTCATCATGCCTGGCCATTACCAGATACATCGTACCGGGATCAAGACCAACAGCCATTGTATTCTCCTTTTGACTTGGCTGGCAAACCCGCCAGCACTACTTTGATTATACCTTTAGGGAGATATCATAATTCAGCGGCCAACTCACTCAGGCTTTTTCGTCGTCCCTCAGTTATGACTGACTGAACTGGACGTGTTGATACCTTCGCTTCCATTTCTTTTGCCAAGCGATCTAGCTCCTTTTGCTGCAACGTAGCTAAAACATCGTCAGGAGGAACGTCGGCAGCAGCAGGCTCGGCCGACTGTGGCAAAGACCCAGCCTGAATCTGGACGCGATTAATTTGATCTCTCAATTCCTGAGTTAACTGAGCGAGTTCTCTTTGTTTTTGAGCCGCTATAGCGGCATGTTCCTGACCCTCTGCTCTGCTTTTAGACATCTCATCAGATAGTACTTGCTTGATGTTCGTCATAACTGCTTGCGTCAAATCCTGTACTAGTTCATTAGAATCGAGTTTCACTTCCGTAACCGTCCGACGAACTTTGGGGGCATTTTTTGGAGGATCTACAACTGTATGCTGTAGAACGACAAGAGTACCTTTTTTAAGGCAATGACGAAGATCCTTGCTTACCTTTACATCTTCCTCGCGAGCAACCTTATGCAGATCAACGATGTCCCCAGGGCGGAGCCTAGCTCGCAAGTCAGGCATAACTACGATACTACCAGACTTATTTTGAACCACATACATAAGGTCTTTATCCTATTGATGTTTTGGGAAGAGGCCCCGGCCGCTTAGTTGAAGCTGCAAGCCCAGTATTTGCCCCAGGAACATTTGGATTGGGTAATGTAATACTGGGGGCCCCCGTTCCTCCAACCTGAGTTTTAGGCAATGGCGGGGTCGGCCTTTGACCGAATTTCATTATATTCATACGCTTACATTCTTTACATACATAATATACGGTTTGATCTCTGAAATTGAATTCAATGCGTCCGCCGGACGCATCGTTATTACCGCATGAACATACGCATACTATTTCTGGGGTGTTTAACTCAATATCTCCAGCTATAGTCGCTTTAGCTAACATTCGATCACCTCTGTATCATATGTTTCACCCAGTTCAGATCATAAAAGCCCTCCAGACCATTATATATCTTTGCAATTTGAGGATGAATCTGCTTTAAGCAAGCTGCCCAGCTTACCTTTTGAGTATGTTGTGACTCGCCTAGGGCAGCCCTGAGAATTTGTTGAAGTTTAGTGGGGTCTGTAGCAAGCCCTATATTACGTAAATAAACCACAGCATTATCATATCGGACTAAGTCCGCCATTTCACGCGATCGCCAGGTAGGTATTTGTGATATAGCCCCTAACTCCGCACGCTTTTCGACAATCTTTTGAACGACTTCAGTGATCCGGCCAAAATGAAGTAGCCTAACATTTTCATCGTCAATAGAATCAAACATGTAAAGCTTTGGATCTTCAGTTGTTGAGATAGCGAATTTGTTGAGCTTGCTTTTTTCTCGAAAGCCCTCTACAACCCGACGAAACTGGGCGATCTTCTTTTTCCGATCCGCTAATAGGTCTTCGGGACTCACCAAGCGGCCAGCTTCATGCATCAGGATAGCAGGGACTGCACGTTTAATATGGAGGCCTTCAGAAGATGTTTTAACTTCGGCAACTGGTAAATCAACAGAAGCTACAATTAGATCTGATATAGCCCCTGTTATTTGTCTACTTTCTGACACTCGGGTCCCCGCAGGGATAGATTGGTTAAAGCGACATTCGTAGTATTGTTCGGGTGTCAAACTGACATAATAAGTCTGCAAAGAGTTGTTAGTTGTTAATGTGGTAAGCCAGGTCATACCAACCTCTTGAAAAAGCGTTTTGTTTCTTTGTGACAACCAATTAACTTGTCCGCTCCCTGCTTAAAGGACTCTCGATCACGCTGGTCCGGACAATCCGTAGCAGCTATCTTCTCAGCTTGAATAGCTAGTATTTCTAACTGGTTAATGTCTTCTGCCCTAAGTTCTTTCATCTTGCTTCCACTCCGGGCCATGTCGAAACAGTCTCTCTTCCACCGACAGTATTATCGGCCGAGTAAGGTATGGTAGTATCACCTGGTGCCAAGGATATTTGCTGTTGTCGTAGACTTTCTGGGTCTTCCTTGGCCCCACCACTTTGTACATTAGCTGGCTGTACATCAACGTCTCGTAACATACTATTGAATTGTTCGAATATTTTGAATACGTCTACCTGCAATTTGGGAGCTTCTTTATTAGTGACATCATAGGCCATATTAGGGTTCTGCAAGCTGCGTATCGATACAATCTGTTCGCCATTAGGTTGGGTCATTGTCACTTGTCCAGCGACATTCTCAGGAAGCTGCATCGCCACTATATCAGTAACCCCTAGATGTTCCCCTCCCCCAATACTGTTCATAATTGAGACCGCAGCCATGAGAACTTCCGATGGAGGAACAGTCGAGGGCGAATCATCGTTACTAGTTATATTGCTGTCTATGAAGTCAGATACGTTGATTTGTTTTTGAGCATCCTCGGCGAGTCCTTCCAATCTCGATCTTTGCTGGTCATCGAGATCGGCTAAAAGCTTGAAATCAGCAGGATTAGCAGTATACGGGTTGTACATTTCTTGATACTGTCTTCGATGCTCCCTCTCATGCAACAAAACATCAGCAATTTGAGCCGCTACCCAGCGGACAAGTTTGACTCGGTCTACTCGTGCCGGTATTTCAAGATTCTGGTCCTGGGCAACTTTAGTCAGCGTTACGCCCGAACGAAAAACATGCTGTAGGGTCAAATTAGACATTTGTTGGCTTGTGTGGATCATTTTTTTATCTCGGAAAAGGTTCCACTGGGCTAAAAGTCATCATATCATCTCGATTAGATACGGGCAACACTCCATCACTAACGCTTTTTTGTGGCTCCTCAATCACTTCTGGTTCGATATGTTTGGTTGCCGGGGCTCCATCGAACATCATATTTCTAGGATGGATCTCGACATGTTCTTCAGTGTCATTGTCTACTACAATATATCTTTTTTTATCACTATCGAAGCTGTTGACCTTCCCTTTGCGGTATCTTGGTACCTGAACTACCTTACCTGTCCCCCTTGAAGCGTCTGGGACATAACGAACAGAATCCCCTTGGTCAAAACGTCTTACCCGGCGAGCTTCTTTGATCAGAGGTGATGTGTAGGTTTTCATGATAGAATCCCCGTACTGTTGAACTCCTATGTTCTTTGCGTCTTTTCGATGCTATTATCCTTCTAGAAAGCTAAACCATAAAGAAAAAAGGGTTATAGGAACTTCGGTAGTATGACAAATTAGGCTTAACAACAGATAAGGAGATGGGTGATGAGATTTTTCCTAAATATGTTGGTGGTATTAGTCTTAGGGCTAGGATTGGTCAGCCCGACTGTAGCTGATGTTGATCCGAATAATTTTACGACAAGAGATGGTATAAATATGCTGAAGGCTCTGCCAGACTATCCCGGTACGGGTCCACGGATCTTTTTTCAGCAGAACGGAAGCTATTGGTATGCCGACCCTAACGCCCGAGAAGTAATCGATGAACTTGTCCGAATATGTGGGGGTACGGAAGGCAACCCAAGTTACTTGCAGAATGCAGAATTTGACGTTGTTCCCAGAAACTTAGAGCGTCAGCTTGCCTTTGCCCAACAGGGAGTACCAATCTGTCTTCAATTCACCCTCCTTGGCGGATTTGATATATGGCGTGATATAGAAAAATATGATCCAAATTATTATCATGATGTTCCAGATATGGGAATGATAGATCCGAATAGACTAGGCACAGATTTGCCTACTTATTGGTTACATGCAACGTCAAGACATGGAAAAACTCGACTCTTGTATTGTCCAGGTCGTAAAGCATCTCGAAGACAAATCGCTCGATGGCTTGAAGCTGGGAGAAAAATGAGTTCGTATGGATTTACTCCAAATAATATAAAATATCTTTGGATACACGATGAAACGGCTTATAAAGCCCATCGTGCTGGTTGGTATTTTACTCAAGACATGTACAATGACGCCGCAAGTACAGGAAGTGCTGATGAGCATGATAGGAAGCTCTCAGAACTGCATGCTGATCTCGTCCATGCTTTCTTGAGGGGCTTGGGGGCAGAGAAGGCTGGTGACCTTAATCGAGACGGAGTAGAGGACGAAGCCGATCTAGATATTTGGCGTAATGCTGTCGATACGCAAGATTCTATTGGTGACTTTAACAACGATGGGGCCGTTAACTTTGATGATCTTTTAGAGTGGAACAAGATGCCAAAGATCGAAACGATCACATATGTTAACCGTTTCTGGTGGTCGGGCGGTTGGCGATATGACCCAGTGAAAGACGTATACAATCCTTCTCCGTGGTTACCGACTCCGTTAACAGTGCCTCATCAGACATACCTGTCATCGGGAAATTATGCTACCGACGAAAACGCTCTGATGCAGACCGAAAAAACAATCACTTACAACCTAGAAATTGGTCAACGTCCCGTTGTTATGTTTTATTCACTAACTTACGATGGGACCGTAAAATGGGAACGCGGCGTAGATCCAGCCTTGAACAGAGCTAAGGCTAGTTTGGCCGCCAAGTACGATTGCCCCATAATCTATATGTATGCCCTTAATTATTCTGCCGGTTGGATGACGCCACCACTCTACAAAAAGATGTTCGAAGCTATCGTCGCTATTGTAGACGGAAGTCGAGATCGGTACCTAACCACAACCGTTTGGCCCGACGATGATCCAAATATTACCTTGGACCTCGATTTAGGGGAAATTTCCGTAGAGCCAAACCAGGCCCATTATCCTGTTAATTCCCAGGTGACGGTCACCGCAACACCGGTTGGCAACGCCCGATTCGTAAAATGGCATAACCTACCAGAAGGGTTGGACGCAAACCAGCCTGTTGTGACGCTAGTTATGGATACCAATAAAGACATTACAGCCCAGTTTCAGTCCGCTGAATGCGGTAGCGGCACGGCGGTTGCGGGTGGAGCGGTCGCTCTTATAGCTGGTGGCGTGATTGCGGCTCGTCGAAGAAAAAAGGCAAAATCCAAAAAATAACCGAAAGGAACTTGCACAGTTCTAACCAATATCGTATAATACCAACTGCGGGGTAGAGCAGCGGTTAGCTCGTCGGGTTCATAACCCGGAGGTCGGAGGTTCGAATCCTCCCTCCGCTAGTAAGGATCATTTAATGCCTCCAACGCAGGAATATTACGACTCACACCGTTGTTGTCCAGCTTGTGGGTCAGACGATTTCGAATCAACCTGCCTTGGTTTTTTGGGTAACCGCGATCTAAACGAAGCAAACTGTTCTTGTGGTTGGAGGGGCACCATTGACGACAGGGTACCATCCAAAGAAGCTGGCGGGATAGCTCAGTTGGCAGAGCAGGGGAATCATAATCCCCGTGTCGCAGGTTCAAGTCCTGCTCCCGCTACTCCTCCTTAATAACTTCTCCTGATTCAATCTTGGTGACGCCGAGTTCTTGAAGACGTTGTTCAACCATATCCTTCTTCAGGCTGGGCATATCATCCTCGGCTAATAGCTCATTGAGACCGTCAATAAAGAATGACTCGGCAAAACTTGTTTCATAACACAGATCTTCCTTTGATCTGGATGCAACCAGATCAAGGAAGTTTTCGAATTCATCAAAGTAAGAACCGTAGATATGGAATGAATCAGCGACGTGGATATACTCTCCTAGCCCGACCTGCAACTGCTCGGCAACGTATCGTTGAATCTCGGTAAACGCATACATATTCATAAACCCAGCTTTGTATGCATCATTTGACCGAATATGGCAGACCATATTTAGTCGCCCTTCTTCAACCCGGAACCATAATCTTTGGAGACATGGTGGATCAACGGTTCCGACATCATTCCAAACCTGCCAGGTCACAACCTGGGCTCTACGAGTGAAAGGAGCCTCGCGAAGTTTCTTGACCGCATCAGCGATTTGATCATACCGAGGCTTGTTTGCCCATAGATCGACACAGTATCGTCGCAGGCGTTCGTGGTAAGTATAAGTCCACTTTCCTGCCTTGGGATCAATCCAATGATCGTGGACACCACAGACAACTTCCATTCTGTACTTCTCTAGGTCATTCAACCCACCGGGCATTGCCCGATGAATGCGTGGTTCCGCGAAAGGATCAGTAACATGGATAACGGCCAGGACATCCCTACTCTCAGGATCGCCGGGCTTATCATACTCGGTCCTGAACCTTGCTCCCTCGGCCCAGCATCGCTCAACTGCGGCCTGCCATGCTTCTGGAAGTGTCTTCTCGTTTACGTGGATACTAATCATGCGAATCGCTCCTCGATTTCAAGTGATAAACTTACCTAGTGTATAATAGCCTGGGCCGACGAGGATCATACCATGGATGATGTTCTTGAGAGATGTAAATGGCTACCTGGGTATGTTAGCGAAACCTGGGGCGGAAGGGCTATTCGCTTTTTGATCAAAGCAGCTAAGGAGGCTAAACTTTCGCCGGACCCCAATACGCAGAATGGGGCCGTAATAATCGGCGAGGACAATTCATTCGTAGCTGGTGATTGCAACCATTTTCCCGAGGGAATTGCGAGCAGTGACCCAGCCCGCTGGGAACGGCCTGCGAAGTATACCTATATTGAACATGCCGAACGTAACGCAATTTTCAAGGCAAGCCGACTGGGTAGGAGTACTTATCACACCGACATGTTCTGTCTATGGTTTGCCTGCGTGAACTGTGCCCGAGCTATTATCCAAGCTGGCATCAAATCAGTCACGGGATATGCTCCGCTGTTTGCTGTAACGCCAGACAGATGGAAAGAGACAATATTTGATGCTTGGGAAATGCTACACGAAGCAGGCGTTGATACCTATCTCTATGTTCCACCAATAGGTGATATAGAATTAGTAAACTATCACATTAACTTCAATGGAGAAGAAACGGATCTGTTATTTGAATATTTGCATACCGACAAGCCTTAAAGGCTGCCGTGCCATTTGGTCGCCAGTTCCTTGTAGCGACCAGATTTGTGCATATTAAGCAGTATATGACTGATCTTTTCTCGAAGCGGCGAACCAGGTTGTAAAGCTATCCCATAGTACTGGACCGCAAAAAGCGGTCCCACAGCCTTCACTAAACTAGAGGCCTGATCGAATTCTTCGATCGCAGGAGAGTCGTAAACGACAGCATCTACCTCTCCCGTTATCAGCTTCAGGAAAGCGTCTTTCACGTCTCCTACGGGCTCTATACGAGCCCCTAAGTCCCTCAGGATTTTGACCGTGGTCGAGCCTGCAACAGTAGCAACCTTCTGATCCTTGAGGTCCTCAGGACAGGATATCTCATCATCTAAGATGTCGGCTGTTTTGGCAGCCGTAGTCTCACTGATGAAATTGCTGAATACAAATACGCCTGAAAAGAAAATGAATATGACTACTCCCAATGACGCCTTGCGAGTCGGAAACTTGTTTCCGAAGCCGATTGTGGAACTGGTCATGAATGCTAATTCAACGCCGTCTCCGTACGAACTCACGTTCTTGTTATTCTGTTTTCTCTCCAAGAGCCAGAGAATGAGACCACCAATCCCAAGCAGAACGGCAATCTGGGCCACAGCAATAAAGAGGGGTGGCTGGGTATAGGCCCTGAAGTAATGAGTCCACTTCTGGCCGTCGTTCCGAACGAGTATACGGAGTCCAAACCTGCCGTAAGGGAACGTAAAGTCAATCTGCTGCTCTCGTTCGCCCGTGATCGTAATAGGAGCCAACAAAACATCAGATTTACCTGTACGCAAGTTTTGGAAACACCTTGAATACTTATCCTTGTCGTTAATGTCAGCCTCGGGGGCAGCCCTTAACTCATATTTAATATTGAGCATCCTCGCTGTTTCTTCCCATATGTCCGCCAGCATCCCGCTGTAGCCTCCCTCTTTTGCAGGGCCGATGATCGTGGGGAATTCTGAAACAACATCGATTGTCAGAACCCTGCTATCGCCACTCAGGTGACGAATCTCTACTTCTGATGACTTTTCTTGAGTAGTAGGTGGTCCCATCTGAGCGTGGACTGCGGTATAATACAAACAGACAGCAAGGATTGTTTTCATCGTATAGACTCCATTAGCTTCTGTTCCGAAAAACGAGATTCAAATTCGACATCGGTCAATCGCTCGGCAATCCAAGATTGCCACATATCGTGGTCAATACAGTCTTTCACAAAGCGTTCGACGAACGCTTTCTTACGCTTCTGATAATCGCCACGTTCATTCTCGAACCTGGTCCAACCTGACGCCACTGCGTAATGTAGGAAGTAATGCCCTAAGAATTCGCAAGCGAAATCTTCGTCGTAGTAATCTAACACTTTTGTCGGAAAATAGGAAAGATTGCCACGACTGGAATGAATCCGGGAAGTATGTAGCAGGGGGCGTACATGAACATCGGGTCGCTGATAATACCCTGTTAACTTACCACCTGTATCGAGATGCCGCCGCTGATCTGGCGTAAAGTCGATGCAGGATTGGGCCGGTAATAAACCCATGTTCAAGAAGATCGTATTGGGCCAGACATACCATACTTTTCTTTGTCTTTGCCTCCACTGAATCCCTCCAGCAACCTGGTAGCCGCTCATCAACTCGTCAACATCAAGATTGCGACAAAGAAACATGTCGTGGTCTAGAATTAGAAAAATGCCATCATGCATACCGTAGACCATTTGGAATGTCGCATTGAGGGCATGGCCGTGGTTCACTGATGGTCCCTTAGCCTTTGATGGAAGGGCAATGTCTCGGCTGGCTATACCAGCCTTACGAGCAGCTTTACCCAAAGCCTGGGCATGCAGCAAATTTGGGGCATTGTTGACAAGAAAACACTCGAATGGTGATGCTATGAATCGACGAAGAGACTCGACCTGTAAACCTAAAAGGTCAGCCCTATTGAACCCGATGATGGCAATTTGTAGCTTAGCGTCGTTCATAATCGTCGTCTGATGTTCGGACAAAAACATAGGTCCAGAGCTTCCACCCTGGACCTATGTCCCTCTTCACCACGCTACATTGAGACTACGAGTGAACCAGCCGTCTTCAGTAGCAAGTACCTACGAGAGGTACTTGCTTGCTCGATCGCTGGCTCCGATGGCAGCAGCCTCAGCTTCTAGATCCGCATCGTCAAGCCCTGCCAACTCGTCGGATGCCTCCGCCTCCGACTCTGCTTCGATGGTGGCCTGCTCTAGGCGGTCCAGCCCTCCCAAGCCTTTCAAACCTCCCGAGATCTTATCCTTGCTCTCGTTCAGTTTGAGCTTGATGTCCGCTGCCTTCTTCCTCGCGGCCAAAGTAGAGTGGTTCTGCTTGGCCCGAGCGATTCGATCCTGAGCCTTTTCTAGCTCTCTCTGCAAGGCTTTTCGGTGGCCTTCGTTTGTCTCGATGGACTGACGCAAGGTTTTGACTTTCGTCTCGAATTCCTCGACCTTGGCCGCTGCCGCTTCGAGGTTACGATTGGCCTTGTCGTAATCGGCCTGGCTCATCTCTTCTTCTTCGGCGTCATGAGCCTTGATCGCCTTGGCGAACTTCTTCGCCATTCGGTCATACTTCTTCCGGTTTTCCTCGGCTTCGGCTGCCTCTTTCTCCATCGTCTTGATAGAGGCGATATGCTTGCGTACGTCCTTCTTGTACTCAGCCACCTGCCGTTCGGCATCTTCGATTGCGAATTTGCCGTCACGTACCGGATCTTCCAACTTTGCCGCCGCATCGTCACGTTTCTGACGAACGGTGTTGGTAATAGCGTCCCACAATCTACCCATGGTTTCAATCCTCCGCATGGTTGGCCTATTAGGCCAATAGGTCTATCTTCTTACTATCTCGCTCACTAACTCGCAACAGCCGTCCTGGGAATCGCGTTGATAGCGAGCGTCAAGGCCTGTCGTAGGGAATCCAGGCTCTTCTCCACTTCGCCTTCACTCAGATCGCCGACCGGGATGCTGTCGATCAGAATCACCGGGTCAGTCGGGTCCACCCCATCACCACCAGCGTCAACGACGCAGAAGGCATAGGGGTGAATCTCGGCGTTCATGAGCAGAGCCGTCATGGCAGCACTGGGCAGGTCGTCTTCGGCGATGTCACCGAGCAGGCAGAACTGATTGCGTACAACCAGCTTGCCGTGTTCGATCTCCATAATGACCGGGAATGCCTGATCTTCAACATTCATGGCCACTGTCAGAACCTCGTTCTCCAGGCCGACATCGAAGCCCAGATTCTCCACCGCTTCGCCGATCTCTTGGATCGTATTCAAGCTTTTGTCTCCTGTCACGGTTACCTGTACCTCATCACTCATCGTTCTGAATCTCCTGAACAAACTCGCTATAAGCGAGAATTCCTATTCGACCAGAACCTCGATATCGCTCATCTGGAGATCCTGGCCCATCAGCAACGTGATTAGCCCGCCATTCGGGTCTTCAACGTCGCCAACCTCAATAACGATCGCTTCAGGTTCGCCTGAAGTTTTCCTCTGCTCATCGGCATACTCGGCTACTGTGGCCAGTTGCCGATTGGGATCGATTCCACTCGCTGCGGGTTCGTCGCGAATGGGAGTACAATCTACATCCCCCTGTGCCTTGCGGATATAGGTCCGGTCGCCCCATTCGAATTCGTCCGTATACTTCAGGTCGTTCAAGACGATACCATCTTCGTCATCGTCTTCATCTTCCTCCAGATCGATTTCGCATCCATCTTCGGGTTCGATATCTTCGGGCGGGCAGAACAACCACCGGCCTCGTTCTTCGATTACCATATCGAAGCGATTGCCGGGGTTATACTCTTCAGGTTCTCGTACCCTAATGAAGCCGATCGTTTCATCAACGATCTTGACAACAAGCCAGCATTCATCGCCAAGCTTGATGCCCTGACCCTCAAGTTCGAGCAGGACATACTCGAATAAGCCATTTTGCTCGGGCATAGATCGTCGTCGAACGACCTCGTAGGTGAGGCCTTCCATATCTTCGGTAAGCGATGCTTCATCCTTGAAAACAATTGTCGTTTTCTTGGGTACTAGGTTCTTCCAGAACGCCGGGCTAGTTCTATCGAGTGGCATAGCTTATTCCTCGTCCTTGAGATTTGCCCCAAGGTTCTAAGTTATAATAGTGGCTGGAGAGGTCCAACCACTATTATAATCTGAGCCGTAATTTCTAATAGCAGCCCGAATTCGAGTCCCGGCCGAATAAGTACCAGCAGGCGAAAATGACAGCGACAACGAAGATAGCTGCCCCAATCCAGCATCCGGGTCCGTAATGACGCTCGACGACGACAGGCGAACCGGTAGCCATGGCGGGAGGACCGCCGACATAGTAGCCCTGGCGATTCATTAGTACGCTCATCATGGCTGCGTCAGCCATCGCGTCGTACATAATCCAGGCACCAGAGGGCCCCATATAGCCATAACCGCCGTAGCTAGAATTGTATGTAACGTTGTAGGTCTTTCCACCGACCGAAGTGGACTGAGGAATGTAGTCGGGACGCTTGGAAGGCTGAGAACTAAACTTGCTCGTATACTTGCCCGCATTCTTCGACTTGAAATCCTTCATAGCGTCCGCTCGCGTTGAGAATGTCTTACCGCTCGCCTTGGCCTTGTTGTAGGCCGTCATTTTCTTATTGTAAGCGGCCTTGTCGGCTTTGCTCACTGGTTTGGCAGTCTTCGTCGATTTCTTACCCCAGCTACTCCCACTCGGCTTGCTGGGCTTGGCCGTGGAACGAGAGCGAGAAGCGGATGACGACCGACTACTGCGGAATGAACTCCGGCTACCACTACTCCGAGAGCCACCGCGAGCAAAAACATCCTCATTCACTAAGCCGACAGCCAGGGCTACCAGCACCACGAACAGCCAACTACCTTTCATTCTCGACACCATCGGATTCGTCTCCTCGGGATACAATAGTTCGTAGGGTGGAAGAAGCCACTCCGGCTTCGACTCATGCGATTAACACCGTTAGTATAAACCGCGTTTCGAAGAGATGCAAGCGAGAACTACTTTTTTTCTGTGTCGAAGCGTTTTTCTATCTCAGCCACCAACGGGTGGCGTACAATAGAGGCATGAGTCATTTCAACGAAAGCAATATCGTCTATATCTCGTAAAAGCTCGAAGGACTTGGAGAGCCCGTTACAACCATTGCCATTCAGGTCTGACTGTTTCGCGTCGCCACATATGACGATCTTGGAACTATCACCTAATCTAGTAAGGATCATCCGCATCTGCTTAACAGTGATATTCTGAGCTTCATCTATTACGACAAAGCTATGATCAAACGTAACCCCTCTCATATATGCAATCGGTAAGACCCGAATTTCAGTCCGTTTGCTTCGTGATTGCAATAGCTCATTCGCTCGGGTTGGTCCGACCAGTTTATAAAGAGAGTCATAGATAGGAATCATATACGGATTGATTTTTTCGTGTACGTCACCTGGTAGATAACCCAATCTTTCATCTGCCTCGACAGCAGGGCGAGAGAAAAGGATACCACTGAAATCACCTTTGAACAAATGTTGCAGAGCATACCCAACGGCGATAAAGGTTTTCCCACAACCAGGGGGGCCTTTGACAAACGTAACTGAATTTTCATGGATCGTTTTTAACAAATGTCTCTGTTCGTCATTTATTGCCTGGAAGTCTAATTTCGGCACTCTCTTTGGTTTGATTTTGCTTTGGTTATTTTCAACGGTATCTTCCTGGGCCGAAGTCGCTCTTTGAGAGCGAGAGGATCGCTTACCCATATAGAGTTTCCCCTTAAAATAACATGCTACCTTATGTATACCTAAATTTGGCCAATGTCCTGCTACAAAGAATCAAACTTGTGAGTATAATGAGTCTGGACTGGCCAGATAGGACCTATGCTATGGAAGGGTGGTACGAAGGATATTGGTACAAATACGATGATGTTAATGATATTCTTTATGTGAGGGTCGATGCAAAAAACAAGCAGGGAGTCACTTGTGAGGCCATTGAAAGATCAGACGGATCACTTGCAATCGTACGAAAACACGATCGCTTTCCGGTCGGCTCAATTTACGTGGCATGGTGGCAAAAATTCTGCCCGGCCCATCTCACCGAAGGCGTAAACAAACCTACAGAATCAAGCATTCAAAACTTTATCTGCGGAACCTGGAAGGCGATCTTGTCGCCCCCTTAAAGCATCCTCTTCTTTCATGGCGAGAATCTTTTTTCCAACCATGGCCACGTCGAGGCGATGGAATAAACCGGCGGTGGCATTCTCTCTTTGGCGGCTCGCACCTAAAGTGTTTTCTTGGCTTTTCACATCTGAATTGGAAACACGGTCTCTGGACAGCAATGCGTAACCTTGGAGTTTCCAATACAACATATCCTGAAACATAGTTAGGCTGAACAATAACAGGACGCGGCAAACAAGTCGGTCTCCAATAGCATTTTGGTCCACGAGCCATTACTGGTTGGCAGAGCGACAGTAAGGCGGCGAAAACGATACCTAAAGTAAGTGTCCGGATCATATCTGTTCTCCTTCCATTTCTGGAGTACCCTCTATATTAGACACAGCGTTAGGCCGCTGCGGTAGCCGAATTTGTCCGCCTTCATCATATTCTGCATTAGGATACTGTCCAGAATAAAGCTGTTGTAATGCAGCTATCCATTCTGGGCTTCTCACTAATTGCTCGGCTTCAGCCACAGTCAGCGGGTTAACGTTTGGATCACGAGAAGCTGCTTCCTCAATCAACCAGCGTTGTAGAATCCAAATATAACCCCGAGCTAACCCCGACTGTTTGGGCGGTTTCGGAGAAAATTCTAGCTCCAACTCTTTCATTATTCTCATCAAGTCATGACCATTTAGCGGTGCTGTTAGCTTTTCTTGTTGGTCCGCTGGCCGTTCATTCATTAGATTACTCATTACATCTATCATGTTTCTATATGGTACATCCTCCTGGTCTGTCTCAGCATTTTTTCCCAAGGCATCAGCCGCTGCCAAGAGCCAGTGTATCTTCCAGCGGGGGTTCTCCTGCATATGAAGATTCAAATCTTCTCTCGCTCTTTCCTTGAGACCCCCACCAGGTTTAACCCCCCTTATGTGTCTTTTTTGAAGCGTCCGATGGGGCTCCATATGTCCGCCGATATAATCGGCCACAACATCCGCCTCATAGTTCGTCAGTTTAAGAGATTTGGCAAATCTCTTCCACTGTTCTACGCTGGACGCTTCATGGGCGGGATTTACGACAACTTCAGTCGGAACCCCGTTCACAAGCCTCTTCTCTTTCTTACCGTAATAACCAACCTGGATTCTACCGCCTTTCTCAGAAATAATATGAGTTTTTGGATCAAGCTTTCCTATATCATGCCAGAGAGCAGCCATATTTACAAGGGAACGCTCTCTTTTATCCATTCCAAATTCCATTGCCAAATTATTGGCATGCTTCATAACGAGCAGAGTATGTTCAAGAACGCCAAGTTCATGATATGGACTTCTCTGATCCATATTCAAATCTTTATCAAATTCTTTTGGTAGATTGAATAAGCCTTGTAACAACCCAAGTTGCCACATGATACGGACCGCTTCTTCTGGTCTAGCCCCCTCTAACATTTTGCGAAACTCGATCGCAACCCGCTCAGGCGAAATACCTCGTTGCTCGGCGTGGTTGTGAACCCGTCTATACAGGTGGGCCATCACCCTATCGTTTTGCATCGCCTCGTATGTCTCTGGTTCAATAACAGCATTTTCGTATCTACTAAGAAACCGTATAACCCGCAAAACTCTTAGGGGGTCATCCATGAAAGTCTTAACCGGATTCATGCTCGGATCGCTGACATTGATAGGAACGCGGAGTACAATTTGTTGACCCAGCAAGTCCGACAAACCATGACCAGTAAAATCTTCAAGTTGTCCCGTGTTTATGTTATAGAATAGAGAGTTGATAGTTAAATCACGCCTATAGGCATCCTGTTCTGGGCTCCCAAACTGGAATTGAACTAGCATGTGTTTGCCTTCTTCGTATTCCTCTCCAGCCCGCAAGTTGAGAATCTCTACTTCCTGCCCATAGATTGATAAGAAGGCAACTTGTGGATCTTGCTGGCCTATATCATCATCTTCGAGACGCTCGCTAGGGTCTTTTCCTTCTTTTATTCCGACAGACTTGAAGTCAGTTGACTTCAGGGCTGCTTCTTCTCCGGCGTATATTCTCTGTTTTTCAAACTGGACAAGCAAACGTGAAAATTCCTGTCCAGTCATGCGATCCACAGAGATATCGATATCTTTAGATTCCACCCCTAGTAGTTTGTCACGGACCCAACCACCAGCCACTCGGGCAACAACGGGTGGAGAGACTAATTCACATGCTCCTTTAACAAAATCGAATATCTTCTGTTCGACAGGTAGGATACGTAAGGTGGGATATTCGGGCGTACTTCCAGCGATCTTCTGTAGCCAATTCAAAGAGCCGACTTGCAGAGAACCCACATTTCTGCATATAGGGCTATTTTTTGGTTTTACTTTTAACATGCTGGACACAACGTTCCCACTTTTTAGGCTCTTCTTTCTTGTCTATTTTGTCATTACAGACAGCGAAGGGATTGGTCGAAAAGGTTTCGCCCTCGTAAGTGAAGTCGCCTTTACCATCATTTTTCTTCTTTTTCTTCTTTTTTGCTTCCACAAGGAGTGAGCTAGTAAATTTACGCATGGCTTGTCTCCTGTCCTATCAAGATACTATATTCCATGAAGCAGGTTTTAACCTGCTAGTCTTTGCTTTTCCTTGCCCCATAGGTTATAATGTGTATCAGTGTTCAATTATGGAAACGAGGAAGCTATGAACGGTGAAGACCTAATCGCGTTGGGATTCCCTCAGGGACCAGTTATCGGCTCTCTTTTGTCGGCTTGCAAGCAAGCCGAGCGGCTGGGTTGGGCTGAACCCGACATTATTCATTGCGTCCACAGGCTCAAATCTTATCCTGAGGAATTTGGAGATCACGATTCCGTTTTCGGGGCTGCTGCGAAGAAATTCAAGGCTGAGATCGAACGCCAACAGCGAATCGAGGAAGAGCGGAAAGCAGCTACGGCAACGCCGGTTCCGTTCAAAATCTGGGGTGATGACCACGACGACGAAACGAAGGCACAGATGATTGCAGCCTGTAGGCTGCCAATTGCTGTGGGTGGAGCCCTAATGCCCGATGGCCACGTAGGTTATGGCCTGCCTATTGGCGGTGTTTTCGCCGCAGATAATGCCGTCATCCCTTACGGGGTGGGCATGGACATCGCTTGTCGAATGATGCTTACAGTTCTACCTGGTAGATTCGATCCAGATCGGGGACCAAAGCATAACCCGATTGACCGAAATGAGGATCGTTACGTCAAAGCCATTAAGAAATGTACCCGCTTCGGTGTCGGGTCCAATTTTGGTCGGAGCGGTAGACGAAACCATGCCGTCATGGACGAAGACTGGAACATCGGCCAGGAACTTCCGAGACATAAAGACATGGCGTGGGAACAACTCGGCAGTTCCGGCGGAGGGAATCACTTCTGTGATATCGGCGAGATCACCTTCGAACGTCAAACGACGTTCGAGCAATTGCCTGGAATCCCTGATGTAGTGGTCGATCCAGGAACATACGTTGCCATTATGACTCACTCTGGAAGCCGTGGGGTCGGTGGCAAGATGTGCCAGTTCTATTCGAGCTTGGCTCGACTGGAGCATCAGGGGTTGCCAAAAGAGCAGCAAAATCTAGCTTGGCTTGACCTGGATAGTGAATTGGGTGAAGAATATTGGCGGATTATGGAGTTAATGGGACGATACGCCAGTGCCAATCATCACCTAATTCATGAGGCTATTCTCAAGGAATTGAGTAGCCCAGAAATGGTACAGGTTGAAAACCACCACAATTTCGCCTGGAAAGAAATCTGGGGCGGCAAAACGGTCGTAGTTCATCGCAAGGGAGCGACGCCTGCGTCCTATGGTACGGACGGTATTATTCCCGGATCTATGGCTACGCCAGCCTTCTTGGTTCGTGGTCGAGGAAATAAAGACTCGTTCAATAGTTGCTCCCATGGAGCAGGACGAGCTATGTCTCGAAAGCAGACCAAGGCCAAGTATGAATGGTCTCAAGTTGAAGACCTGCTTCGACGTAAGAGAGTGAAACTTATCTCTGCCGGACTGGACGAAGTACCCGGCGGGTACAAGAAAATTGAAAAGGTAATGGCTGCCCAGCAAGATCTGGTTGATGTTTTGGCTCGGTTCGAACCGCGTATTGTTAAAATGGCAGGTACGCGGGAGGGGCAGCGTGAAGATAGGCGTCGTCATAAACATCGTAAAGGCAAAGAGAAGCGTGAATGAATAAACAACATTTCACTTGCTTCTCGGTGAGATGGTGCTATACTTACAGTGACCTTAGTCACTCATGTGATTCGCGGTGATGTCGTCCGCAAGCCACAAAAGCCGCATGGCTTAGCCATGCGGCTTTTGTTGTATAATCCCAATGCCATGACCTTTATGATGATTCAACCTGGGGATGTTGAGGCCGACGATGAAATAATCCTAAACACAATTATCAACAAGATAGATGTTAAGAGCCCTGACCTTGAGTCGATTTATCGACTCTTGCAATGCGTTGTAAAATATTGTCAGCATATAGGCTGTTGGACGCCATTTACAATCCAGGATTTGGTTGATTTTCTAGACTGGAAGAATCCCGAACAACTTCAGACCGGAGCAGAACTACTAGCAGATGGTGAGCTTTTAACCCGAGGACATCGAGAGGGCGAGGATGTAACGATTTATGTCATCCCCCAAGCGATGATTGAGATTTTCTACAAGCATTGGTATGTCATAGACGAATGAACCTATAATCTACCAAGGGAGAAACCTATGGATCAGAAAACTGAACAGCCGACCTCCGAAAAGGGAATAGACGCCATGATAAACGCTCTTCGTTCCCTGTCTGATGATCCCTGCTGCTGCAACGGTGAAGGGGAAAACTGTTGCGATCATGAGGAGTGTAAATGTGAGCAAGCCAAGAAGGGGCAAGACGGGGACTGAAAAGACCGTCTCATACGGGTGGGTGGGTCGCTGGAGAGACGGTACATTAGGCTGGTTTATGCCCCAGTTTGCATGTGCTTGTGGTACAGATGCTCCATCACGTGAGAAGCTTCAAAAATATGCCGAACCAGACACGAGATTCACGCTCTGTAAAATCACGGTAGAGCAGGTTAGGGATAAAAATGGCAAGCCTATCAATAGAAGGCAACAAACCTTAGTTAATAAATGATAGGTAGTTTTGCCCCTTCAGCCATTGATGAATCTTTGTTATGGGTATGAAGAGGCGTGTGAAGTAACAGAACAAAATTATTTAACCAACAAGATCATAACCCACATTTATATCGTTGAAATGCAGCACAGACAGGGCTGTTAAAAGAAACCCAAGTCAAGAACAACGCTACTGGCTGCGACCGTCTTGTTAGTGGTCCGGTTGTCTTATTAGAAACTGCGTTGGTGGTAATCGAACAAACCTGAAATATTTTGGAGTTGTTTTATCACAATCACTTGCGGCCTAGATTACTCTGCACTTTTTCTTTTTTTTTACTTGCCCGAAACGCAGGAGAGGGTTATACTGGGGTAATGTAGGTTATTCACTATGCTCTCTTTTTGTGAGAAACGGTCATGTCCAGCAGCAAGAATCTTAATAGTCCCGTCATGCCATATGGCAATCCTGGAACCGACGAGATCAGGGTAGAAGGTCCAGGGGTTACCCTAGAACAGCTTGGTATCAAGACGGTAGAATTCCATCCGATTGCCGAGATTTTTCCCCTCATGAGCAAGGAGGACCTGGCAACTCTGACCACTGATATTGCCCGGAATGGGCTGTTGGAACCCATTATTGTCTATGAGGGCAAAGTCATCGATGGACGGAATCGGTACCGAGCCTGCATTAAGGCCAATGTGAAGCCACGCTTTGTCGAATGGCCCGGATCGGGCAATCCCCTACCCCGTATCATGTCCATGAACTACTGCCGTCGTCATTTAACGGCCAGTCAGAAAAGTATGATAGCCTCGCAAGTAGGCCTAATGGCCCAAAAAGACAAAACCCTGAAAGATGCTCTTACGAACGGCGACTTGGCTCGACGAGTAGGGGTCAGTAAGACTTCTATGTCAAAAACCAATAAGGTTCTTCAGAAAGGAACCCCTGAGTTAGTCCAGGCTGTTACAAAAGGGGCTATTGCAGCCGATATAGCTGCTGAATTGGCCGAGTTGCCCCGTACAAAACAGCGTGATGCCATCAAAAAGGGTCGCAAGGATGCTATTAAAATTGCCAACGAGATTAGGCGAAGCAGAAAATTAGAGAAGGCCCTACAGTTACAACATAAACGACATCAGATGGTGCAATCAGCACAGTTCACACTACCACGCGGGAAGAACTATAATGTCTTCCAAGCCAGCATCGAAGACCATGCTTTACAAGGCAATCCCCTGTATGAGAATGTGGCCGACGATTCAGTCGCTCTGATTGCAACCGGGCCTCCATTCGCATCCAAAACCAGTACCTATGCTTCACTTGCCCGGTTTGCTGAGAGGGTATTGCTGGATAACGAAAACGGTTGTGGTAGTTTGCTGGTTTTTGTGGATAACCACCGGATTCCAGAGATCCTGAAAGCCATGTGCAGCGACACACTTAAGTATGTCTGGACAATATGTTATAAATTGAATAAGAACAATATGCGGTTTGATCCAGGTATAACCATCTGGTGGCATCCTGTCCTGTGGTTCGTTAAAAATGGCAAAAGATTCGATAAACGCTCTTATGCCCCTGACATGATCCATGACAAACGAACCAAGGAAGAGAAAGAGCAGCAGATACGGATCGGAGCCGCTGATTGCGAGCCTCTAATTAGGAAGCTTACCCTGCCAAATCAACTGGTCGTCGATCCGTTTTGTAGGGAAGGGTCTATTCTAATTCCCGCCGCACTCGCGGACCGGAACTGGATGGGCTTTGACCCCGAAGAGGATGCATGTATTCTCGCTCGGGAAAGGCTTATGAAAGCTTTGAAAGGTTGACAAAAGATCCTATTGGATTATTCTGAGCATATGCAAACTCTCATAGAGTTTGCATATGCTTATACAAAAAAACGGTATACAGTGCTTCAACGAGGTTATGAATTCCGAATCTTTCCCACACCTGGTCAACAGGAAGTTATAGATCGGCATATTGAAGCATTCCGATTTACATACAACTATGCCCTCGGGGTGCAAAAATATTGGTACGAAGCCGTTAAAGATGACCCCGAAGAAAATTGTAAATACATATCTGTCTTCGACATGGGTAGCCTTTTGAGGGTTGTTCAGTCTAGCGGCGAGTATCCAATTCTAGACGATATAGCATCCCATTCGATAGCAAATGCTGTCGTTAATGCCGACAGAGCTTTCAAGAACTTCTTTCGAAGATGCAAACAGGGCGGAGAAAAACCAGGTTTCCCTAAATTCAAAGGTAAGAGGCATGATGGAAGCTACCAAATCCCAGACGGAACCTCAGTTGATTTTAGCAACGAAACTATATCAATAACTAAAATAAAGAATATTCCTGCAATATTACACCGAAAATTCGAAGGCAAAATCAAAACCGTTACAATTAAGCGGAATAGTCTGGGACAATATTTCATTGTTCTCCTGATCGAAACAACAGAAGAAGTGGCTGATCCACTTAAATTTGATCCAGATAAAACAGTGGGCATTGATCTTGGATTGAAAGATTTTGCTATATTTTCTACGGGAAGGGTAATCAAAAATCCTCGTTTCAAAAGCGTGCAAGAAAAACGTCTTAAGCGGCTACAAAAACAATTAAGTAGAAAAAAGAAAGGTTCAAAGAATCAAGAAAAGGCCCGCCTGAAAGTCGCCCAACTACACGCCCGCGTGCGAAACCAACGACAAGATTTCCTCCATCAACTTTCGGCGAGTCTGACACAAGATCCCGACTATAATGCCTTTGTCTTTGAAAATCTCGATATCAAAGGCATGAACAAAACAAAAAGAAGATCCAAAGCAGTGCATGACGTAAGCTGGGCCACGTTTTTGCGTTTTATGGCTTATAAGGCCGAGAAAGAAGGCAAAAGACAGGTGGTAGTAGACCGATATTTTCCTAGCAGCAAAATCTGCAATGCCTGTCATTACCAAATTGATGAATTACCACTCCGTATGAGACATTGGCAATGTCCACAATGTGGAGTGGAGAACCAAAGAGATATTAACGCAGCAAAGAATATACGAGATGAAGGAGTTAGATTGGTACAAAAAGAAGAGACAACTAAATAGCAAAAGTGGCTAGAAAATATAGGTCGAGGACACGGCCGAATTTAAGCCTTACCGAGACCCGAGGTTGCAGGAGGCCCACCAAGCCTCCAGTGCGGGTCGTTGAGATAGGAACCATAATGCATGGGCATTCTGCATATACTTCTAGCCACGACCATACTACATCTGGCATCAAATGACATACCGAGATACTAGTTGCTGGTATCACGCCCATGCGGGCGTGGATGTCACGGTTCGACTGGCGTCTTTGCGACGGGCGTTATGCATCACGCCCATGCGGGCGTGGATGTCACGACCACAAGCCAGACGCCCCGGACGTACGGGGCATCACGCCCATGCGGGCGTGGATGTCACGGTCACCACGAAGACCGGCCAGGTGAACCGAGCATCACGCCCATGCGGGCGTGGATGTCACGACGTAGCGATAGCCCGATTCCGGGCTTGGCAAATCACGCCCATGCGGGCGTGGATGTCACGTAGGTCCCACGACAGCCCGGTATTGTAACATATCACGCCCATGCGGGCGTGGATGTCACGTGAAGAGTTTGATACTTGGTCCTCCGTAAGTCATCACGCCCATGCGGGCGTGGATGTCACGAAGTGACAGGACGGCCAACCCCCGATCATCGCATCACGCCCATGCGGGCGTGGATGTCACGTAATAATTGCCGTCTATGACCTCGCCTGGTGAATCACGCCCATGCGGGCGTGGATGTCACGCAGTTCACGACCTCTTTCTGATTCCTAGTCGCATCAGGCCCATGCGAGCATGGATGTCACCCTGTATGACGCCTACAAGGCCTGTACGGAATTACATCCCCCCCATCGGGGGATGAGGATTGAAACGCCCTTGACTTCACCACATTTATGGGGTATATTTAGAGCATAGGAGAAACCTATGTCCTTGATCTTCCCGGCCAAACCCTTTACTAGCGATTACGTTGAAATATTTAGAATTGGCCACTACAGAAAAGTAAAAGTACCCAAACCTAATCAGCAATGGAGCCTCCGTTATCTCCACGACATGCGTAATGCCAGTGATGCTCTAAATAGGACCATAGGAATATTAGAAAGAAACATACGCATAAAATGCTGCCTCCAACATGAGCCTGACTATAGTGACGGAAGAAGTTTCGACTATTTATCTAGATTATGTTCAAATATATATATGGGCATTCTAGAACACTGTGATATAATTGGCTGTTTCTGCGTGAGTTTTACCACTAGAGATATAATCAACGACATGGACCGTGAATTTTCCAAATATGGAATGGACGAAATAAAGAATCGTTTGTCACTGTTCGTAGAACATGGACTATTATCCCAGGACAGCAAAGGCCGTTACAAAGTGACCGATGCCTTCACGGAAATCCTAGACGAAACCATCGCCGCATGCGGCGTGTGACTATATCAGCACGAAGGAACTAACGCTTGCCTCTACTGGCCCCATCCCAGCCCGATAGTTTCCTAGAGCCATTCTCAGAGAATAGCGAGATCAAAGGCAAACTGCTTATCGAACTGGAAGCAAGAATACGAGAAAAATGTTCTGACCCAGAAAAACAAACAACTATACTTTTTCAACCCAAATATGTGCTAAGTTTTCTTTATATCCTGGAGTTCTGCAAAGAAAAAGGCTGTTTCGGGGTGGCATTTATGCCAGAAGATATCACAAAATACGGCAATAATAAAACTAAACCATCAAAAGAGGAAATGTGGCAACATATAGCCCTGTTTGCCACCTACAACATACTGTCGTTCTCAAAAACGGACCACTACCGAACCACAGATGCCTTTATCGAAATGCTAGAACAAACCTTCGCCGCATGCGGCGTATGATCGGGTGTCCACTTTAGACTCCACCTATCTCCATTCCCTGTAGTCAGTGCTGCGGCCTAAGAACCACCTGCCCCGCCTGAGAATAGATACCTAAACCAACGTGAGCGACCCCCAGGAAGCGTATACATCGGAGTCGTGATAGTCCTAGTAAGACCTACATAAGGTCCGTATTTCTTCTGTTCCAAAAGCAGTTTCAGCCATTCCTCATAGTTCTTTTTGAGGGTATCCATTTGGCTGAAGACATCCTTGGCCCTTTCAGGGCCACCAAATATCTTAACGGGCTCCTGGAACATTAGATCCATCATCCAGCGACGAAGGGCATTAACAGCAGCCGAATATTCGGCTACAGCTACCCACTGAGGAGCCGACCGACTAATGGATATGAGAGTGAAGTTGGATTGTGGGGGAAATATATTGATCTCTCGAATACCCTGTAGGATAAAGTCATCTAGTTCTTGATCGGCGAACCATCTAAAGTTGTAATCCATCTTTATTTCATCGTATTCGGTCAATGGATTAACGAAATTGATTTCTCCGTTGACATAGTCAACAACGAAACCGTCCTCAATTAAGTCGTCGTTACGGTAGACTCTGACTCCCGCTGCTTGGTTCCAATGTCCAAATGTTACTCGACCTAAAGTCCGAGAAGTGTCGAAGCGAACGATCTCCCGGTAAACCGGGATGCGTTGGACATAACCAATCAGGCTTTCTAGAAAGCCTCTCATCGCAAGTTTCTGCCGGTTCACGGCTACTGAGCCATCAGAGCCTATGTTTTCTCCAACAACAAAATCTTCTGAATATGTCCTCGTTTCGGGCCCGTCTTCTGTCTCAACAACGTAGGTCAGGGTTAAAGTATACGCCCCTGTAGTAGAATCTGAAGGAATAGCCCACGAGTAAGCGAACTCCCCTAAATCCAACCGGTCAAGTTCGGTTCCTGCTTCTACTTCAGTATCGTCGGGATCGACAATACTGAGCGTAGTATCAGAAGGATCATAAAGCTTGCCATCAATATCTGGAAAATGGAAAAAGAAAACGGCTGTAGTACCAGCTATGAATCGCCCAGTTCCCTCAATAAAGGGATCTGAAACATCTTCTACTAGTCTGGGAATCTTCTGATTTTTTGGATGCATGTGCCCTCTCCAGATCAATCACCTATAGTTCGGCGTTTCTCGGATTTTTCCTTGCTTAAACTGCTGGAGGTGGCACCACCTGGCCTCTGCCAAAAAACTCAACAGCATAGGGCAATGAGCTACTGTAGAAAGTGACATTTTTGCGTAAGGCTATAGCTATACGTAAGATAAGGTGATCATCGGTTATAACCGAACGGTATTTGTTAACGGTGTCAATTTTGCTCAATAATCTACGAGGTAGCCTTATTCTCTCTTGGCCCTCATCAAGTTGCTTGTGTTTTCTAGAAAAAACTCCAGTTAGGCGGGTTTGCTTGATTTTAGGATAGTAGGACAAACCGTAACCCTCGCCATCCCACGAAAGACCTGCTAGAGCGTAATACATTTGCAGGAGCGTCTTATTTGTTTTGGTAGCCCCGGTGACAACCCTCTCAAAAAAAATCGCATCACGATTGAGGGGACCGTCTTTACCGAAGCCTAAGAGGCTACTTGCAACTGCCTTACTTACGAAAGACCTTGCCCTACGATCGCGGCAAGGATTGATACAGAGGTCAGCCCCATGTAAGTAGGTAAGGGTTTTGAAATTAAGATCTGAATTAATATCTACAAAGTCATTAATGCGACGATTGAAACGCACCAATTCAAAATGAGCAGGGTTCCCCACCCAAATAATTTGACACTTAGGATACCTTTTATGCAAACCTATTAGGAGTGAGCCGAAGAGGACTGCCTCGACTTCTGGGCCGGATTGTAGCAATAATATTTTCACGTTTATTCAGGTAACTCAGATAATAGTCTATCCAATTCTTCAGAATTCAAAAAACCAGATCCGCCACTCAGGGTTTCTTTGTATCCGTTGATCACATCTTCTTGATACGGCGTTTTAACAACCAACCCCAAGTCTGCCAGATCGCCAAAAAGCGACCTAAGCTTATCGTATGTTTCTTGCATTAGCTGTTGTTTGAAGGTTTTGAACCTTGGATCATTTCTGCCGCGTTCCCGATAAGACATTTCCTCAAGATTCAAGGTAAACTTCAAAATAGCCATTACCGCATGATATATTTTCCTTGGTATTTGTTGCTTCTCTTGGCCATCCATTTTTGTGTACTCCGAGCATTATCCCACTATTCCTATTTCAATAGGGCGATCTTCCTCGGAATACCTGCCTCTACTTCCATACATCTCTTCTAATCCACCGGCGGCGGCAACCGCACGAGCGTGATATTCTTCAGGGACCATCATTCGATCGAGTTCCCGATCAGTAAAGTTTTGTTTGTCTTTCTTATGGGCGTTAGCCTGAACAAAAGCTGCATCGACGTATTCGACCTTCTTTTTGGCCAGTAGAACTCGGAATTGGGCACTGCGTTCTAGCGTGTCCTTTCCAATAGAGTCCACCGGGAAGAAGTCATAGGGGCCACGCAAAATCAAACCTTGCGGCGGAAGTTTCTCATGAACAAGATCAGCAATAATTATAATCCCTTGACCGGTTGGTCGAATATATTCACTGCTGGCTGGTATTGTGCGGTTGGGATTGACCGCTGTTGGTTGAGGAATGCCCGCTGGAGCAATGCGACGAGCCCGCTGTTGCTGGGGCATTGCCTGGGGAATAGGAGTTGGCTCATCGTCTTCCCATTCGATTTCGCCATGGAAAAACTGCTCAAATTGTCTTTTGGTCATCATGCGACCACTCTTGACGTACAGAACATCATCGTCTGGGATGTTCTCTAGCATCGCCTCATCATCAGCATCAAATATTCTGATTGGGTAATCCTTGGTACATACATGAACTTTGTCAGTTTTCGGGTCGTAAAATATAATTACCATTTATCTTCTCCCATCGCCATCAAAGATTTGCCGCAACCTACCATACGCTTGCTGACACGTATGTTGCCACGTAAAAGATTGATGGATTTGCCGCATCAAAAGTCGATTCCGGCGTTTAGCTTCATTATAGTCTTCAAGAACTGTTCTCATTGAACTCCTGAGTTTCCCGTGTACCAGGCTCGATCTCAAGGAGGGGAAAAGTTGTCCATCCCAGTAATGAGTATGCATTTGTCCCGGTCGTACTTTTACAAGTTCGTCCATATCTATCGAGAAACAGTTACCTTCGCTAACATAATCCCTTTGCCCAGAAACATTTGTGATGATTAAGGGCAAACCACAACATGATGCCTCCAGGGGTGGTAGACAGATGCCTTCACCACGGGTGGGCAAAACGAAACAGTTAGCCGCCCGATAGAGTTTGGGCATATCTGCTTCTGGCAAAATCTGCGATAGACGGGCAATATGTGGTAATTTTTTGCCAGAAAATTCTCCACAAATCTTATTTATGTCATCTTGTATCTTATCTTTGAATGGGTTTTGAGCTTGTCCCATATAACGCGAACAGATCAAGAGAGTAACGTCATCTGAATCGCTAAACTCATCCAGATAAGCTCGAAGAAGGACATCGTAGCCCTTTCGGTAGCTCCAGCCAAAGATCGCTAGAAATACGAATGAGCGTGCATCGACCCCCAGGTTAAACTTGGGCCCTTCTGGGGTATACAAGTCGGTATCAACCCCTGGGCGAACAACGTGAACCGGTCTCTCGTCGAAGAATTGCCGAATGATTGAGGCGGACCATTCAGAAGTGGCCCAAATCTCATTGTATGTCTTAAAAACATCCAGGAACTGATCTGGTATTGAATATGACTCGATAGTTGTATACAGAACTTTGTGAACGGCACTTGGATAAGGATTCCGGGCAGGGATTACAGAATTAACATGACAGGCGAACCGATCAAGATCCGTCTTGGTGAGACGCATCACTCCTGCCAAATCCTCCTCTTTTAGATAGTTTTTAGCTTTTAATGGGTCTACCTTAACTTTAACCCCAAGTTTATGCATTCCTTCTGCAAGATGACGGTTGACTTTAGAATACCCGCCTTCGCTATAAAATACCCCGCGTAACACCATTTTCAGTTCTTTGTCAGCAATTTCGATTTTCGGTGGTTCTACAGGAGTAGTATCCTCAGCATGTTCTTCATGGGGTTCTTGGATAGACAAATTGGTATCTACTGAGGTGCCGGACCATTCGAAACTTGACCTAGGTATAGGTCGAGTCTGCTTTACCTCATCCATCTGTTCCTGCTTTTTGCGGCGAAAGAACATGATCGATTTTTCTGTATGTTCTTCGGGGTCATAATCCTTTATCTCGATACCAGTCACTTCATTTATCAGAAGCGATCTTAGGCCTCTAGATCGCTTCAGTGAATCTAGTGGTATATCCTCTGATTCTCCATTTTTATCGGTGATGTGCAAATCTAGATCAGGGATATGTATTGTTCTACCGGTTCTATTGACTATTCTCATTGCTTTTTTAACCTTCAAGTATAAGCGATCATGGTAATTATACATCAGCCATGAATTTACTGTGGCTATAATGAGGTCATGTTCCAGATAGAAACCATCCCAACAACCCTGAAGGGTATACCTTGCCCCCCGATTGATGGCAAAAACCTGACTTTTGTCCCTATGGCCGTATCAAGTGGAACGGACATACGCATTATCGACCACGAAGATCCGTCTGTAGCGACTGAGTTCGTGATAGGGGGACATATTGCCAATCCGGCATTTTGTGGGGCTGTCCATGATGATAATCTTTTTCTGCCGACCTCTCATGGAGTTGTAATTCGGGCAGACAGCTACTCGGGTGAGGTTCTGGATAATACGAGTGGATTGGCCTTCGCAAATTCAGACTTGGTTGTAGCAGACACAAGGCTGATCACGATCACCGCCATACCGATTAAAACTCCCACCAAACTCCTAAGCGATAATTACGCAGTACGTTCATACCATATCGAGGAGTTGAACCATTATCTACAGACTTGCAGTTTTTCGGGGAATGTTAGTAATATACTACCCCGGCATCCAGTCGGCGTCACGTTCGCTGCGGCTGGAAAAGTATACCATTTTGACTTCGCAGAAGCTAGCCTAAATGAGATATTCCATATAGATAGCTTATTTATCAGAAGCATTGCAAAGTTCGGCGAACGTTGGTTGTTGATAACAACCAAAGGTCTCGCATACTGGTTAACTGAATCTTTTGATCTGATCCAGAATGCCGAATTACCTGGGCAAAGATACCAACCTTGGCAGTTGGAAAGTACTATTTTACTCGTATCAAATCGGAATGTGGTAGAAATCAAAAATGATTCAATAGATACATTGAATATTTTTGAAGATAATGATACTGTTATACAATCTTCTCAAGCTTTCGGGCGTATCTTGTTCCTGGTTACAAACAAAGGATTATTTTGGTACGATTCGGAA
>Ga0180437_10002348_pt1 | contig 30501 bp, 27 predicted proteins | sample SS_ome_4_FD_132410 | JGI IMG/M metagenome (GOLD analysis project Ga0180437, IMG submission 132410) | Hypersaline lake sediment archaeal communities from the Salton Sea, California, USA - SS_3_D_1 metaG | ecosystem: Environmental > Aquatic > Non-marine Saline and Alkaline > Hypersaline >...
ATGATTCTTAAATTGATTCACCTAAAATCATTCTGTTTGACATATATTTTTTTCCATGATATTAGCTGAGGATTGATTCAGCCGATGAAATCTAGATAAGATGAAAAAAATCAGCATCAGCCAAAAAAGCGAAGGCCAATCAAGCCGGTTGTACTTTATCGATAATCTGAGAGTTTTGCTTATCTCGTTGGTTGTGGCTCATCACGCGGGACAGCCGTATGGACCCACAGGAGGAGAGTGGCCGCTGTTCAATCCCGACCGCAGTCCGCTGTTGGGACCGTTTTTCAGTGTCAACGCCGCATTCTTCATGGGCCTTTTATTCCTGATATCTGGCTATTTTGTGCCCGGAGCCTTTGACCGGAAGGGAGCGGGCATTTTTCTCAAAGACCGCCTTCTCCGCTTAGGCATTCCGCTTCTGTTCATCGGACTGCTCACATTCGGGCCTCTAACGTACTTCATGGATTATGCCGCGCAAGGTGGACAGCTCTCCTTCGTGCAGTACTTCTTAGGAGAATATCTAGGCAAGTGGCAAGTCGAGATCGCACACATGTGGTTCGTGGCTCACCTGCTCGTGTATGCCTTTGGATACATACTGTGGCGCCTTCTCACAAAAGGCCGCATTCCTGCATCCAAGTCAAATATGTCTGCACCTTCTCACCAAGCCATCCTGACCTATACGCTCGGACTGGCTGTCGTCACAGCAGTTGTCCGTATCTGGTTTCCGATCGACCGCTGGAAGGATCTGTTGTTTGTCGTTCCGGCAGAAATCGCTCATCTCCCTCAGTATCTCAGCTTGTTTATAGTCGGAATCGTGGCCTATCGCCGTGACTGGTTTCGGAGGTTGCCGACAAACACAGGCATGATCTGGCTCTGGATCGGGTCGATCGCTGCTGTGGCTCGCTATGCATACAATCTGGTGGGGAGACGATTCATCCCTTCAATCACTGCCAGCGGTGGGTCTAGCTGGCGCTCGCTGGTCTACAGTACCTGGGAAGCATTCATCTGTATCGGGCTCTGTGTGGGCTTGCTGGTCCTGTTTCGCAAAAGTTTCAATAAACGAGGAAAACTTCTCTCTATCCTATCTGATAGCTCGTACACCGTGTACATCATCCATCTGTTTGTGGTCATCGGTCTTCAGTACGGATTGGTTGAGTCTCCTCTGCCACCTTTCGTTAAGTTTGCACTCGTCACTCTTGTCGGAATCCCCCTTTGTTTTGCCCTTGGCTATCTTATCAAGAAACTGCCATTTACAAAGAAGATCCTGTGAGCAACCTTCTTTTTTGTGATAAAGGACGTTCCCGAAGTAAAAGGCATAATCCTCTCCACTCGGGAATTCAGCAGGAATTAAATTTTAAAGGTTGAATCTTCGGAAAATTCGCTTCCTTAAAAACCTCTGGCGAACATCGTCCAGAATTGGTCTCCGAGTTCCAAGTATTTATGTATGGCAGCCCGAGCAAAGTCATTCGTGTATTTTGTCAGATATTCCTTGGCTTTGGCCAGGTCCTCCTCAGAGTGTCCTTTCTTCAAAAGCTCTAGAACTTTTTTCTCGATATCCGGCAGGTCAGAGAAGGCTCTATCCTCGAACTCTTTCACGGCATCTTTGATATATTGCCCGGCTCTTCCCCAACGGACCGTGGCCAGACGATTCGCGCGTCTGAAAGCCCAGCAGGCAGAATCCATCCGGAACCTGTGCTGCGCGCATATTTCAAAACTCGGGGGGAGTTCTGAGACACCGGCGAATATCGGAATTCTCGGGCTTTGACCGGGATTGTCAAACGAGAACCAGGCGATTCCTCCCACAGGGTCAGGCAGCCAATCCCGCATTTGCAGAACTTCTGAATAGGAACATCCTGCAATAGCAATAGTCCTCTTCCGATCAACGGCTCCGGGCTTAAGAGTGTTTAAAAGATTCGTCATATCATAAGACATCCAGGGACTCACCACAGGGCTCTTTTCCATTTCCTCGCCTCGACGTTTTTTCACTACGAGGTCTTTTGTCATATCCAGCTCTGTTCCTTCATAGGTTTCCCTATAAAACTTCATCACATCTCTGACCGAGACTTTCTTATCCGGTTTTACAGAGAAAGGAAGCTCCTCCATATCCATATTCAGTTTGAGAGAGGGAGCGAGAGTGCTGAGCACATAGTACTCTCGGGTTGAAAACGGTTTTCTTCCACTGTAGACTTTCCAGAACTTGAAAGGCTCTCCGCTGTCTGGATCCCACCAGCCCATCTCTTCGGCCACGGAATATACATTCTCCGAGGCCATGAAGTAATCCGGGTTATCCAGGTCAAGCTCACTGATCCGCGGGATATTCGCCGAAACGCCCACATGGTCATCAGGAATACGGACCGCGGCCCAAACCCCTCCCTTTTCCAGAGGGCCGGCGCCAAATATTTCAAAATGCCAGACTTCTTTTGGATCAGCGATGGTGATGCATTCTCCCCAGTCCCCGTATCCGTACTCTTTAACCAGTTGACCGGCAAGCTTGATGGCGTCCCTGGCAGTTGTGCATCTCTCCAGCATGAGACGTTCGATCTCCTCGATCATGAACATCCCTTCCGGGTTGTAGAGGTCTCTTTTGCTCCCGATGGTTGTCTCTCCAATAGCCAGTTGTTTTTCGTTCATGCAGGGGTAAGCGGTGTTGAAAAAAGCATAGGTTTCCTCAACTTGTGGGATCTCGCCTTTCAACTGCAGCCCTCTTAAATCCCAGGAAGTCTCGTTATGCATCTTACCATAATAAATTTTGTTCATTGTTCCCTTGGGATGCTTTTGATGCGGCACCATATTCACCCAGGTACGGTAGTTGCCATCGCAGGAATGAGCCGTGATGACCGAACCGTCCGTTGTCGCTTTTCTTCCGACCATGATGCTGGTGCATCCTGTATCCCAATCTTCCCAATCTTGACTCGGCGGTTGAGGCTGTTGACCTGGGATCAGGAATAAGGCAATCGTTAAAGACAGGATGGTTAATACAGCCAATCCGCTGAGTATTTTCTTAAGACGTATTTTTTTCATCCTCACCTCCTTCTCACATAGGTACTTAATTATTATAAGAAATGCAGTGTTGTCAATGGATTTAAAGAATTTGAAAAAAAATTGATAAGAGGCGCGGTGAGAGAACTATTTAGTCCTTTTCCAGCTCAGCCGCAGAAGCCAGTTGGACGATTGCCTTGATTTTTAAAGGCTCGAGCATCCGAAACCTCATTCCACCTCCAGGCATTCTTCCCATTCCGCCTCCAGGCACTCCTCCCATACCTCTTCTCATGTTTGACCTGTTGATTTTGGGCGTCTCCAACCTTAAGCCGATCGAGCTGCCCGCTTGTGCTCCGATAGCATAGGGATTCTGTTCATCCTGGCTCAGCGGAATTTTGAGCTCGTAGACGAGCGTTCCACTCGAAGCACTCAGGTTGATATTGATTCCTTTTGCCTCCTCAATCGGCAACCTGATGCTCTCATCCTTCCCTGGCCCGAGTATTTCCAACTCAGTCATCTGTCTCATCGGGATCTGCCTGACTCTTTCTGGGTCCGGCTCTCCTCTTCTCGGCTTCATCGGCGCATCTCCCTCTTGCGTCCTCCTCATTTGCATTACTTCATCTGGCATGCCAACTGGAAATTTAATTCCGAAAATTCTTTTCTTGCCTCCAGCAGGGTCAAACCACAGCGTCAATCCCTGTCTCATTATCTGACTCCGAATCATTGGGTTTTCGACAATCATACAGATGTACAGAAAGCTCTCATCATTCAGTAAACCGAGAGATATGTATTCTTCTTCAAAGTACATCAAGGCATTCAACCAGTCATCATGCTTCCCATCAATTGCGACTTCACGATCCCGCCATAGGCTGCTCAATTGGAAGTGGTCACAGGCGATAAAAAAGATTGTCAAAAAGAACAGGATGAATGACCAAGCGAGACGTCTGGAATTTAAAATTCTTGTGGATTCTTTTAACCGTCTTCCCATTAGGACTGTTTTCATTTTCTTCCTCACCGTCATAAACTTGATTTTACTATTCTCAGTTCCATAACAATAATTAGACAACACAATCCCGCAAAATACTTGGTTTATTCTAACAAAAATAGTTTATCCCAAAGTGACGGAATTTAAAATGGGAATAAACGGGTCCATGAAATCAAGGTGCCGGGGAATAGTGGAACAACACCAAGGAAATGACTCCTAATTCCAATAATCTCTCCGTGAATAAAACAAAAGAGAGAACATCTCAAGATACATCCTTGACTGACCTTAGCTCTATCCGGGCATTGATCTCTCTGGAGATGCCTTCCGAATCCCTTCTCAGAAATGTAACCGTGAGCTGTTTATGCTTTTGGATAGGCCTATAGCTTTTTTGCCTCTTTTTTTTGTCTATCGCCTTCTTGATCAAATCGTACAGCACTCCGGCCGCATCTAAGATCGAAAAAGAATTCAACATCGGGCTTTTGTACTCTTTCTCTATTTCGTAAAACGGACCGTAACCTTCGGGTAAAGGAGGCTTCTCGATTTCGAAGGATGCTCCCCTGAAAGGGACTTTCTTGCCGGTCACTATTAACTGATCGCCAACAAACATGGATAATTCATATTCGGGATCTCTGACCTGTCTTTGAGTCTCAGAATCATCCCCCGTAGAGTCCAGATGGATATCGATCTCAATTTCCTTTTTTAGAATAAGATCGCCGACTTTAAGATCTAAAAAATAGATATGCGCACCGGATTCCTCGAATAAGCCTTTTGCCTCCATATCGACCACGTTCAAACCTCTCCTGAGAAAGCCCCCTTTAATCACGTTTTCTTCATCGGACAATTTATAATAGGCTTCCATTGATATGTCTATCCCCAGCACCAATTCTTCCGGTGGAGCGATCGTCTTGTCTGTTTTTCCTTCTATTAACCCTATTTCGATAACCACAGTAGAGGGGCCCCCACCGAATGAGTAAAGACCAAGGCTGAAAACTAACGCCAGCAATAACGACACTTTTCTAATCATCGTAATGAAACTCAAAATAGGCCTCGAGATTCTTATTGGGAAAATCTTCAGGCAGAGAGGGGAAAGGAGAGCTCTCTTTCAAGGCTTTCAACGCCGCCTCATCCAGGAGAAGGATAAGAGATGAATTCACAACTTGAGCTGAGAGAATTTCTCCACTCTCATCAATAATCACAGAAATCCCCACAACACCTTTCACTCCCATCTCTTTCGGATAGGGAATGATCCAATTCGTAAGGATTATATTCACCACCTTTTCGGCCCAGGGAGATATGTCATAGTCATCGATTCGAAAAGAGGCTCCCGCCTTTTGAGCCGCACCACTGAAATCGGTGCGCACAAAGCCTGATCCGCCTTTGGAAAAACCGATGTTAAAGAAACCGGGGCGGGGATACTTCAGTTGTTTGACATCTCTCTCAAGTTCAGATCTCTCGGTCACGCTCAAGAGTTTTTGCGCACTGCCAAACTCGAGGGAAAAATCCAGGACATAATCTGGCAGCAAATCCGATTCAGGCTTGAACGACCACCCGAGTTTAAAATTCGAAGCCAGATCCGAGTAGAATATTTCTTCCTCTGTTGGAGGCCGATTATCACTCCTTTCAGTTGAATAAAGCTCCTCAGGGTTCACAGACTCTGATGGTTGAGCAGGACTCCCCCGGATTCCCTCTTTGTCCGGAAGCCTTGTCCCCTTATACTCATCTTCCCTGTGCTCATCCCTCGCTGTTCCTTGAAAGCGTTTGAGGAAATCCTCAATATCCAGCGGAATAATCAGTTGTTCGGGTGAAACGAGGACAGCCTCCCTGATTTTCAGCTGTTCGAGGTTGATACTCACCGAAACATTCAAAGAAAACAGAACAGTAATCAAAACGACATGGATGAGCAGAGAAAAGAGAAAGCAAAAAGCCCTTCTTTTTGAATCGACTCTCTCTTTTTTAATCTTAATCCCCTCTATGATTCTAGCACTCTTTCTCTATATATTTAAATTCAAGGTCTGTTGAAAAAGTTACACTTCAGGAATAAAATCAACCTGGACCTCCCACAGAGAGTTAAAGTAATGGCCAAGAAGTTCAACTGGCTGTGCTTGGCAAGGGAGATTTCTTCGGTGAGATGGCCATATTTGAACATGAGGTTCGCTCGGCAACCATCCGGGCCAGGGGGGAGGTCCGAGCGCTGACAGTAGATAAAAGAACATTTCTCCGGAGAATCACTGAAGATCCCTCCATCGCTTTCCGGATTGTGGGAAGGATGTCGCGCCGCATCCGCGAACTGGATGCGGAAATCGTGCGGTTAAAAACCGAGAGCTAGAATTCTTATTCTTTCCTGACGGATCATACCTTCGTTCGTATCTATGAATCGAGCGGACATCTGATACTTCTGGACAAAAAAGAGAGGATTCTGTTATCTTTTAGAAGGAAAAGAAGACATGCCTCATCTCCAGATCCTGACACATGACGGAAAAAACTATAATTTTCCACTCATTCAAGATAAGACAACTATAGGCCGCACAAGAGATAATGACATCGTTTTCCCCGACCCGAGAGTATCCAGCAAACATGCCGAGATAATTAAAAAGGAGAACAGTTTTATCTTGAACGACCTCAAGAGCCGCAATGGAACGCGGATCAACGAGGAATACGTTCAACATTCTCCTTTAAAGCATGATGATGTGATCAGGATTGGACGGAACAGCCTGATATTCTTAACCGAAGACAAAGCAGTTGCTTCTCCCACAAAATCTCTCTTCTTCGATAAAGATGGCGATTATGCCCAATGGCATCAGCATACAATGAAGATCAATCCTGAAGAGAGCTGTCAGATGGATTCCCAGTCATTACTGATTCCGCCCGAGCCGCAAGAAAGGCCGGCTGAGCGGGAAGGTCCTTCTCTCCTTAAGAAAAAAAGGCCGAAGTCGAAAGCCAAAGAAGAGGCTTTATCTCCGGAGAGAGTGAACAAAGTGCTTTTTGTCCTGTATGAAATCAGCCGGCAGTTGAATACAATCCACGATTTCAATGAGCTGTTGAAAAAAATTATGGACTATATTTTCGTAGTCATCGATGCGGATTATGGCTTCCTGATCCTGACTGAAGATAAAAAGGAGCAACAGTTCATCCCGGTCGTCATCAAATACAAAGACGAGAAAGTCAAAGCCAAAGGAAATATTCGAGCGAGCCGGACGATCATCAACAAAGTCATCACGGACAAAGTGGCTCTTTTGACATCCAATGCCATGGTTGACACGAGATTCGGCTCGGCTGAAAGCCTGGTGGCTCAGAATATCCGATCAGCCATGTGCGTGCCTCTCTGGAGAAAAGATGAGATTATCGGAGTTATCCAGCTGGACAGCATAAGACCAGACAACCGGTACACCGAGGCCGACCTGGAACTCCTTAAAACTATCAGCTGCCAGATGGCCATGATACTCGAACAGGCCAGCCTGAATGAGAAAATCCGTGAAGAAGAGCGCATGAGAAACAGACTGGAGAGGTTTCATTCTCCTCAGGTCATAGACATGATTGTAAAATCAGCGCTTGAATCAGCGGACGACCTTATGGATGCCAAAGACAAAGAAGCGACCATTCTCTTCACAGACATTATCGGTTTCACCAGCCTGACTGAAAACATGCAACCGCGTGAAATCAATACGCTCTTGAATCGATTTTTTTCCAGGATGACAGATATTGTGTTCGAGTATGACGGGACACTGGATAAATACATAGGGGACAGCTTGATGGCTATTTTTGGGGCCCCTATAGAGAAGAAAAACGATGCGGAAAGAGCTGTTTCAGCAGCCGTTAAAATGAGGCAGGAATTGCTGGCGATGATAAAGACGGCAGAGGGAGATGTCAATTTTAGCATCCGCATAGGAATAAACACCGGCCATGTCGTGGCAGGAAACATCGGCTCGCCCAAACGAATGGAATACACCGTTATCGGTACTCCGGTCAACATCGCGTCACGGTTGGAGTCGCTGGCCCAACCGAATCAAATCATCATCGGAGAAAAGACATACCGGCGTGTGAAAGGAAAATTCAATATTCAAAAGATCGGCCCAAGAGAAGTTAAAGGAGCCAGCGAACCTGTCATGGCCTACGAAGTTCTGGATTAACGTGTTTGGAGCCAGACCTCAATTTTCTACAATTTTCTATCTTCGGTCCTGAACACCGACGAGAATCCCCTCCATTCCTGTTCTTATGTTCGCGGCGTTGGCTTCATCCGTATCAATATGCATGCTGAGTTGAAAGTCAGGGTGGACTCTGACCAAGACATCACCATAGGTCAATGTCCGCTCCCCTTGAACCTCAATCTTAACAATATCTCGATCTTTCAAGCCAAAGGAAAGAGCATCCTCAGGGGACATGTGGATGTGCCGAACAGAGCAGATGACTCCATTGGGGATCGTGCATTTGCCCTTTGATCCCTCAAGAGTTATCCCCGGGCTTCCCTCCAGAGCCCCAGAGGCTCGAATCGGGGCCTTGATTCCCAGTTTAAATTCTTCCGTCATGGATATCTCGACCTGGCTCTCTTTGCGCTCAGGCCCAAGAACCCGCACGCGCTCGACACGACCTTTGGGCCCAATAAGGTTGACTGTCTCCTCACAGGCAAATTGCCCGGGCTGGGAGAGGTCAGACCTGCAGGTCAGTTCACTTCCCTCCCCAAAGAGCGACTCGACTTCTTTTCTGGAGAGATGGACATGATGCGCCGACACTTCGATAGGTATCTTCTTTTTCTCCTGACTCTTGATGAAGAGGGATACATCCTGGTAACCCAGAGTGCGGATGGTTTCCCTGGCAATCATCCTCCCTTCATCTGTGGGAATAACCAGGACTTTCACCTGAGAGAGCTCATCGGAGATATCCGCCACTTCGCCTGGACCGGGCGAGGCCGTCTTATTCTTAATCAGGTCCACACGAATATTCATATGGGATAATCCCTGGCAGGCTAATCCTCTGACCCATTTGCTGCCTTCCCCGATGCCACCAGTGAACACGATCGCGTCCAGCCCACCCAGAGCCGCTATGTAAGCGCCTATGTACTTGCGCAGCCTGTAGCAGAAAACATGAATAGCCAGGAGCGCCTTATAGTTATCTTTATTAGCCGCCTCTTCAATTTCTCTTAAATCGCTTGAAACTTCAGACAGCCCCTTCAGACCGCTCTGGCGATTCAGTATTTCATCGATTTCATCAACGGAAAATCCTTTTTCTCTGGAAAGATGGATAATTGTCGAAGGATCAATGTCTCCGCATCTGGTCCCCATTATCAAACCTTCCAAGGGTGTCAGTCCCATGCTGGTATCCACTGACCGGCCGTGATCGATAGCGCACACCGAAGCCCCATTCCCCAAATGGCAGGTGATTATATTTAATTCTCGAAAATTGCGTTTTAAATAGGCCGCAGCCTGGAGAGCCACAAAATTATGGGAAATGCCATGGAAGCCGTATCTGCGGATATTGTCGGTCTCATAAAACTCGTACGGCAAGCCATAAAGAAAGGCATGGGGAGGCATCTTCTGATGAAAACCGGTATCAAACACAGCCACCTGGGGGACATCCGGCATGAGTTTGATACTCTCCCTGATGGCCATCAGGTTTGGAGGATTATGAAGAGGAGCCAGGCTGGAATATTTATCGATGTCCGCAACCACTTCATCATCGATGATCACCGCATTGCTGTATTTTTCTCCGCCATGAACAACCCGGTGACCGACCGCGCTGAGTTCGTTCAAGTCCTTGATCACTCCTTTACCGGTGTCTGTCAGCAGGTCGACTACAGCCTTGAAGGCCTCTTCATAGCCCGCAGTCCCGAGTTTTTTCTTCACTTTGCCTTGGCTCGATGAAGAAAGGAGGCGTGAGTTCTCCAAGCCAATGCCTTCCACTATTCCCTCAATATTATTCTTCTCCTGAGCCGTATCAAAAAAACTGTACTTCAACGAGGAGCTGCCGCAGTTGATGACCAGGATTTTCTGAGGTGTTGCCGGAGATAACTTCAATCCATAAGGATCTGATGTTCTTTTCCAGGCATCCTCGACTCGCATCTGTTCTTCCTCACTCTGCTGTCGGCTCAGGAGCCTTTCTGTTATGGTCTTCGCCAGTATCTGTACAGCAGAGGGATTCACGGCTATGAATGTTAAGAAAACCTCTTGAGGAATGAGAAAAATCTCGCATTTCTCCAGAGCGGTCACATCCGCCGTCGTGGGTTCACCTGTCAACAGAGACATCTCGCCCAGAAACTCTCCCGGCTTGATCACCCCCAGCGGGACAACTTCGCCTGATTTGTTCTTCACCAGCGCAACGGCTTGTCCCTCAAGGATAATCCCCAGGAATCTTCCAGGCTGGCCGAATTGGATTATCATTTCCTCAGGAGCAAAAGTTCTCACCTGACTTTTTTCAATCAATTTCCTGAGGTTATCCTTGGAAAATTCCTTGAATAAAGGAAGGTTGGCTAAAAATTCCTCAATCCGTTCCATTGCTTCCTCCCTCATCACATGGGATCAGAGTCAGTCAACTCGAAGAACATGAATATCTCATGGAAAGTTATAAAAAATCAAGGCTTAAATGAACGGGAAGAAACCAAATATTGGATTGGCAATAGAGATAATCTAATAAAAAGACTCCGGGACTTGACAAAACCTCACGGCGAACTTATTATATAAATAGCTGTTTATATAAATTTCTGCTTATATAAACAAGGATTTATGAAATGGATGATGCGAGTAAACTGCAATTTGTGTTTCAGACTCTGGGGGAAGCAAACAGGCTCAGGATTATTAAGTTTATAGGAGAGGATGAGCGATCAGTATCTGAGATCGTCGATGCTATGAAGCTATCTCAACCTCTCGTTTCACATCATCTGAGAGCGTTGAGAAATGCCCAGATATTGGAAGCCAAAAGGTCTGGGCCTTTTATCTACTACAAATTAAAAGATAAAAAGATCTTAGATGCCCTGGGATTATTCCTGGAAATATCCAGTGCCCTGCGGGACCTAAAGATCGAAAAACCGATGTTTTTCTGTCCCCCGTGGTGGAAAACAAAATGGAGAGGAAAATAAACTTTATGGAGGATTATCATGGGCTTTCAAGACAAAATGATGGATAAAATGTTCGAAAAAATGTCATCCGAAGAAAAAAAGGAGATGATGATTACCATGATGGATAAATTCTTTTCCGGTATTTCGGATGAAGAAAAGCAGCAAATGATGAGTGAGATGATACAAAAAATGATGCAGGGTGGCACAAAGGGTGGCCGGAATCCCATGATGGATATGATGAGCATGATGATGGGCAGACATCAAGGCGGAGAGGGACCACCCTGGATGAAAATGACAGGAAAAACAAAGCAAGGAAGAAAAAATTCAATGAGTTTTTCACCCTGGGACATGTGTCAAAAAATGATGTCATCTTTTACCCAAAGTGATGAGATGTCTCTTACCGCCCCACCGGAGATACAAGAGCTTTTTAAGGAATGGCTTTCTCAGATTGAAGAAGAAATCCTGGATTTCATCAAAAAAAACAAGTCTGTTGATATCGAGCAGATTGCCAAGAAGTACAAAATATCAAAACAAAGTGCAACCTACTTGACCTCAAAACTTGCGGAAACAAACAAGATAAAAGTGACAATGAAATCCGGAAATGAGCAGGAATGATTTGCGAAGCCAGCCTAATTGTCTAAACAAGAAGCCAGCGCATTAAAGTGAAAAAGGAGACAGCCCCCTTTTTTTAAAGGACTGTCCTTTTTACTCCTTTTATTAAAGAAGAATTGGGATTGTCCTTCTTCTTAAAAAAAGGGGCCTGTCCCCTTTTTATTGAGTATAAAAAAAGCTCTTTCCTCCCACTTCTTTTCCCCTCAATTACAGCCTGCCCTTTTTCCCCTCTTTTGACAGCGCATTGAAGGGCGTATGGCATATAGCCCGGGGAGGAAAGAGCCCATAAACCCCGATTTAATATTTAAATCCTAAACTCAACCGAACGCTTATCTTATGCTGTCGACTGAAATCACAGGAATAAATAAGTACTGGTCCCCGTATCCTTCCAACGAGCTATCCACTTCAAAATCCAGCACCACTTCAGTCAAATCATTATCCAGGATGGTGAAGCTTACAGGAATTCTCACTTCTAAACCTGGGTTGATGCTCAAATCATAAGTGTTACTGTAGACCACAATCGAAACAGCATCTATAACAATTATAATGTGAGTGTAGGTTCCCGCTTCCAAATCAACATCGACGACGAGCTCCTCGACATCCCTCAAGGCGAGCAAATCATACGTCTCTGTGCCTTCCCATAATGTGACCACAGAGCTGTCATCTTTCTGGACCTTAATCGCGCTTATCGCGACATAAACATGCTCCAGGCCTTCAATCGGCTGGTCGGTCAAGTAGAGCTGGAAGTTCCCAGTGTTCTCAGAAGTGGAACATCCACCCAAGAGCAGGATTGCCGTAAGGGCAAAAAGTGTGAATCTTTTCATTTTTTCCTCATATTTTCGCCGTTCTCTATATTAATAATCCTTTTTTAGATTTTATCAATCACCTGCAGCGACGATTTCAGGGGGTGAATTTAGGGGTGAGGGTGTCTAGCTATTGCTGAAACACAGAGAGGAGATGGGTTGTTATCAGGGGGGAGTCTTATTCACCCCGCCCTTATGCAAAGTCAACAACTGGTTGAAACAGGACACTTAATATCTCTCCAGGTACCTCGTGGTGAAATAGTCATCTTTCACGTCGGGATTGAACTGGATTTCATTTATTTTCAGGATTGACTTTCTATCGTTTTGTTTATTGACCATGATCATATGTATGGGTCTGTACCTGTGGTTAACGGGGTCCAGCTCTCGAATCTCTTTGACTGAGAGCTCCTTAAGCAGCTCGCCATCGAGGTCGTAATACACCGCTCCTCTTACGACATAGTCCTTTTTCCCGATGTAGGCTATCCTCTTGGAAAAGCCGTTCTCATCAGCCACATCTTCATCAATCGGAACCATTTCTATCTCCCAGCACAGGGTGCCTTCCACCTCTTTTTCGCTCAAAATCCTGTAAGTGAATTCATCCAGTATGGGCGGGGACATGTCCGCATAAGAAAATTCCGAGCCCATGAAGCTTTTGGCTCTCTCTGAGCTGACAATCCGCCTGGTCTTCCTCAGAGCCGGCATGAAGAGCCACATGTCATCATCTTTTTCCTCGTAATCAAACACGAGCAGGCCCGTCCCTTTCACGTCAGCAGGGGCGAGGAAACGGAGAAGCCTTTTTTCTGTATCGCCGTTATCGAAGAGCTTGGTCACCATCGCGATCTCTCTAACCCGCTCGCGACCTTTGCTGTCGATGATGGTCATAGTCGAAACAGCCTCTGAGCCAGTAAGCTTTGTCACTTCAAAGGCTTTATCCATGATTTGCTTCGCGGTCAATTCTTCCTGGGCCACAAGACCTGAGCCAAGAAAAAGTACCGCTGATAGCGCGGCTAATAACTTGATTTTATTCATGTTATACTCCTTTGTTTATTGTTCATATGAATTTGTCTCAAAATAACGAGCAGGATATTATTATGAATGACCAAAGGAAGCATGGCAATGTCGTAAATACTATCATATTGAGATGATCACACTTCGTTTGTAATGACAATCCTTCGTTAGAGATTGCCGCGCTTTTCCCGCAATGACAGCATTCCCTCCTCACAAATTGGGAACTGTCTCCAATTTACGTGTATTCCCTCGCCATGTGACATCCTCAATTCTTTAAACTGATCATTTTATCCGGTTCCAGAAAATCAGGCCTGAACACCAAGCAGAGCGCCGGGATGAGAACCAGTGCGCCGACAAGGCAAGAGAAAATCGAAACCACTATTAGAAATCCGAAAAACCTTAAGGGCATGAAACCCGAAGTGAACAACACAAGAAAGCCGATAATCACTGAGAAGGCGTTGAAGATGATTCCCCGGCCCGTTGTAGTCAGAGTCTTTTTAGCGGCGTCCTTAGGAATGAGCCCTTTACGCCTTTCTGACCTGTATCTCCAGAGGAAATGAATCGTATAATCCACACCGACTCCGATCATGATCGAAGACAACATGGCGGTGGGTATATTCAGATCGATCTTGAATATCCCCATCAAGCTGAAAAGCACAATCACCGAAAGTCCAAGGGGAATGGAGGAAACAATTCCGGCCATAACAGAACGGAAAAGGAACATGAGCAGTACTCCCACAAGCACGATGGCCAGACCGAGAGACAGCAGCTGCCCGTTGACAATGATGCGGGCTAAATCTGAAAGGATAAAGGCGAATCCCCCGACCAGCTTGACCTCTTCATCATTCCTTGTCATTTCCATAATCTGTTCTTTGACCGTGTTGAGCTTTGGGGTGCTGGTGGTGTTGACCCGGGCTGTAATTAAAGCATTCTCGTAAGGGAAATCCACCATCTTTTCGAAATCCTCAGGGTCCCCGCTCATCGAGTAGAGCATAAAATACTGGGCCACAGCGTTTCGGGTATCGGGAATGGTGTCATACCCTTCTTCTCCCTCATCATGGAGAGCCCGGCTCATCATCCGCACCACCCGAGCGATCGAAGAGGTACTGCCAACTTCCGGAAGCTCTCCCATTTCTCTCTCGAGATTATCAATCTTATTCATGACCCTGGGGTCTTTTATATCACCGTTGACAACCACAGAAACACTCTGCGCGCCTCCCAGTTTTTCATTAATCAGCTCCGAAGCATAGACAAGCGGGGAGTCGTGAGGAAAAAAGCGATTCGGGTCTGTATCCACATCAATAAAAAATGTTCCTGTAGACAAAACCGCTGCACAGACAAAGGAACCTAAGACAATGGCTTTCGGGCGCCTGGAAACAAAATCGCTAAAAAAATGGAGGATACGGTCGAACAGATGTCTTTTTCCAGCTTCATCATAGGGATGGAAGACCGGCCTGGGCTTGGGGAGAAAGGAGACGACTGCTGAAATGAAAAAAAGACTCGCAGCAAGGGCAAAAGCTGTCCCGATGGAAGCGAGAACACCCACTTGTCTGGCCGGTATAGCGATATGGCCGAGAAGACAGAGCATCCCGGCGATTGTTGTCAACCCGGTCAGCAGCACAGGCAGGCTCAGGCTCCGGAATATCTCCTTAGCCAGCTCTCTGTTGGTCTGGGGATTCCCTTCGACGTTCAATTCTTGATATTTGGCGATGAGATGAATTCCGTAATCGTTGGCCACGGCAATCAAAAAGACCGGGAGAATGACGGTGACAACATGAATCTTCCATCCGACTAAAGGAATTAAACCCACAGAGACTATAATGGACGTGATAACCACAACAAAGGGCAGGAGAACACCCCTCAGCTGTCTGAAACAGATGAAAAGGAAGATGAGCATGATCAGCAGGGCCAACGGTATGAGTTTGCGAATGTCTCCTTGTATGCTGCTGGCGACCATGACCCGAGTTTCTGGAAGTCCCCCGATGACAACCTCTTCCTCTCCGGGATTCTGTTCCACAAGCTTATTGACCTCCCCCACGATGAAGCTGTCCTCGACATCGGCCTTCAGGAGGGCAATGACAGCGGTTAAAGTGAAATCCTTGGAGACCACGGAGCCGTAGACCAGGTCGTTATCCCTGATTTCTTTTCTCAGCTCCTCCTTTTCCTCCTCTGTCCGGGGGATACTCTTGACAGCCGGGTTGACGACCATAGCGCCCTCTTCGCCTTTAATGCTCTTCAGCTCAAAGAGGGAAAGTACCTTGTCCACGCCTTTGATTCTCTTCATCTGTTTGGATATAGCTTCAGTCCGCTGGAGAGTTGCGGGGTTGAGCACATCATCTGTCTTGATAATCAGCATCAGCATCTCTGTCCCGCCAAAAAGCTCATCGATCTTATCGGTGTTAACCCGGGATTCCAGATGAGCGGGGAGCATTGCTTTTATGTCGGGTTCTATCTCAGCTTTAGGAATCCGAGTGGCAAAGAATGCGGCCAATAGGATAAAAAACGGAATGATTACCCAGCGCAATTTCACGATCATATCGGCAAGAGTTTTCATGATTCTTTCCTTTTCATTGTCTTCCTCTTGGATACAACGCCCAGGATGCCGCTTAAAAACAGTGTGGCGATGGTCTCCTTGAAGTCGTCATAATAGGCATCATCAAACTTGACTTTAAAGACATTTCTCAATATCGACTGAACCCTGAAGTTCATGAAAACCATAGAGAACAGGCTTGGTCCGATCATGCCCAGATGGTAGGTATCTTCCGGATCAAGGCCAAATCTTTTGATGAGCCCGCTCAAGATGCCGATCATCTGCCTTATTTTTTCCGCCTTGAGCTCAGCCAATTCCGGAAGGTCAAGGGGGAGCTCGTTATAGGCCACTAATGCCAGTTCAGTATTTTCTCTGACGAAGTCGGTCATATGGCTGATCAGACTTCTGATGCCTTCTTCAGTGGATTTTCCTTCATCTATCGCTTCTCCTAACATTTGGGAATATCGGTCAAAAAATTCTTCAAGGACAGACTTCAGTATTCCTACCTTTCCCTCAAAATAATAGGAGATCATGGCGATGTTGACACTCGCTTCTTTAGCGATCTCCCGGACACCCACCGAGGCAAATCCCTTCTGGGCAAAGAGGGAAATCGCCGCTTCCAGGATTCTTTGTTTAGGTTCGATTGGATTATGATTGGGCATCGTTTTCCTCCCGCTCAAAAGGAAATTTTGAGCTCCATAAACACGGAGCTCAAATGGTCCTCGATGAAGTCAAAGAGTGTGTCCGCTGGCCCTGAGTAAAGCTCGCCTCCCAGGGTAAAAGTAAAGGCATCGGCGATGTCATAGGCCATTCTCGGCCGGATGAGGAATTCCTCTGTGGTGACATTCGCCAGGCCGACAACTTCGAGATTCAAGGTCTCATGAAGAAGATTCCATCCCAGCCGACAGGAGAAAGCGTGGCTGGTCTCGAACTGCTGGGAGGTGATAATCCTGTTCTTGAGCGCGAGTTCGTAGATAGGGGGAATAGGGATAAAAACTGGTGGTGCGACTAAAGGAGTGAAATCGAGGACGGTTCTCCCAATGTACTGGAAGATGAGACTGAAGCCACCGGAAAATTCCTTGTCCACGCCGAGGACATAGTGAAGGTTAGGATTAGGAACATGGACATGATACTCAGGGTCTTCAAAAGGAATTGTGTAGGCCGCCTCTCCTCTCAGGCCAAATCCTCCGACAGTCGTTGAAAAGTCAGCCCCGAGGACATTCACTCTGTAGGATTTGAGAAAAATATCCATTGCAGGCAGCAACGGATCAGGGAAAGAGTATGAGATGCCGGCAAAAGGATTGTGCCCGTTGAAATAGGACAGGGAGAAATCGAACGCGGCCAGCTCCAGGTTCAGCTTGGCCGCAACTGCGCCGCTCTTCAGTCTGGCGTCCGGATAATCAGGATCACCCAGGCTGATTGCAGGTGGGAAGGGGATAAGGTTTGTGGGCACGACAGAAGACCTGAAGAAAGGCACCCAGATCAACTCAACCCTGACCGGGTGCGCATTGAAAAATGTCCGCAGGAGAAAATTGGCTTCTCTTCTGTCATCCTCGTCAGGGGAGCGCGCGAGCATATTTTTGGGAGTGATGTTATCAGTCGGATTGATTCCATCTGCTCGGCCCCAGACGACGATCTGGTGCCCGATCCTGAAATCAAAAGGACCCAGGTAAGCGCTGACATACGCTTCGCGGATAATGAATTCAGTCACATAATCATTGAATTCATATCCTTTCCTGAACCGAACCTCGGCAAACGCGCTGCCAAATCCCTCTTTATTCGCTCTGAGCTTAAGAGAGAACTCACCGTAGCCGCTTTTTATCTCGCCCTGGCTTCTCTCAGGAACTTTTCCCAGATACAAGATGCTCCGCAAGTAGCCGTTTAGCTCGAAGGCCTTTTCCTGGTCCTGGCTTCCTTCAGCCTCTTCAAACAGTCCCTGGCCCAAGACAGTCGTGGATAAAAATAAAATTAGGACAAGACCCATCCCTTTGACCCTCATGGCAGTCTCCTTTGTCTCATGGAATTAATCAAACGTTTGTTCATATACATAAGATAATAATTAAACAAACGTTTGTCAAGTTGGGAAAGGTTCGATACAGAGCGTGGGGTCAGACCTTAAAAACTTCAGTTGCTCCCCTTTTCCAGAATCCAGGAAGCTCATCTAATATTTTTTGGGCCATCAACATTCTTAACTTTTTAGGAAGAAAAATCGCAAGAAAAAATGGATAGGAAAAAAATAATATTAGAAGAATTCTGCTGAAGTTATTAAGGTCTGATCCCGCTGCTTACAACTTTATCTAAACGTGTTCCCCTTAAAATCAGAATCATCTGGACAAGATCTTGAATCACTTTCACCAGGATAGACCAATATTATTTTTCTTATTCAGGCACACGCTGAAATTCCGCAACATCAACTCTTATCCTAATTTCACAACTTTTAAAAAGGAAGAGGAAGCGATCAGGCTAAACCCGGCAAGGCTTAGCAGGACAGAAACAACCAATATCGCTAATTTTTCTCTTAATTTCATTTTAACCTCCAATCTTCATTTTCATTCTCATATGTATATAGACGTATTTCGCACCAAAAAAGTTTACTATTATTATAAATTTAATTGGATTTATTTATTTGACCTGGTTAAACGAGTAAATTCTTAATTTCTCCTCGAGTGAAGAGGCATCCCGATGGATTCCGGATAATCGAAGATTTTTATTGAAGTGAAGGAAAAAAGAAGATTTTAAGGATTAGGTAGATAAAGAAACTTATGTTGAATGGGAGAGAAGAGCGTGACAGCTATACTTTCTCAATATTTCAGTAGTACTTTCATATTGTCATTACGAGCCTAATCCCGGAAGACAACCTCATACCCTTCCCGGATCGGAGGTTTTTTGAAAAACGTAATGAATTTGGCCACCTGTTCCTGGTAATAGCGGTTTTTCTCGTTGGCTACAGCATCTTCTTCATTTTCCCAAAAGGTAATGGCCATTCCATTTCCTGTTTTACGGTCAAACAAAACTTGAGCCCCCTGAAAGCCTTTTTGCTGCTTCGCTGCCGGAATCACACTCTCCTTGTAGCGCTTGACGAATTCATTGATCCTGTCCGGAGAGATCCGAGCTATGGTTAGACGCGCAAACATGTGTATCCCTCCTCTTATTTTAAAGCCTTACTTCCTTTGATAAGGGCGTTTCTTCATTTTTCAAAAAGCCTCTCTAAAATCCGTGTCCATTCGGTTAATTTATTCCCTCAAAGTCAAACTTCCGTTTCAGGTTTGAAGAGAACGAAAATATTCCCCCTTCCAGGGATATTGATTGCTTCTCTTCCATTTTCCCGATAAACGTTTAAAAAAATATATAGACAGCAGAATCAGATGTCAAGGTTGAAGTTAATTAACCTCAACACTATTTACAGGACTAGGTACGGATTTGACTCTAAATAGTTTTGTATCAGCTGTCTAAGAAACGAACTTTCATTGAAAAAATATAAGAAAATACAATATGGCGTCTAACACCAATGAATGAATGGGCTAGAGCTTAATCCTGACTCTCATTTCATCTTGTTGAAGGCGTCCATAACTTCGAGGAAATCGGAACTGGTGAAGGTAAACTCGCCGTCGCCTGTCTTTTCTGCCCCGGGATAAAGCTCTCTTTCGTTCTTAACCTGAAGAACCATCGTGTAGGGCGGCTGCAGCTTATAGGGCTTAAACCGAGAGAGGTCTCGAAGAGACTTCGTCACTTCAGCCCGGATCTTATCCTGCGCCACATCAGGGTGGAGCCCGAGTTCAGAAGAACCCATTCCAAATTTTGTCTCGACAGTGGCCACTTGGCCAAAGAGGTCCTTGGCCTGCTGGCAAATCCAATTATCCCCGGCAAGAAACGCCACAGGAACATCAAACAGGCCTGCGATGAGCGCATTGTATCCAGCCTCAGGCAAGGAAACCCCGTTTATGGAGAGGTCGATGACATTACCGCTCGAAGTATGTGCCAGGATCCCGTCTTTTGTCCCGGCTTTGGCATGATAGCCGATGAACAGAACCGCATCAAAGGTTTCATCTATCCCGAGCATCATGTTCTCCGGGCGGTCAGTGCTGCCGCGGAGCAATTTTGCCTTCTTATGGAGAAGAGCGGGGAATATGTTTGTTTTCGACCCATGCCCGTCTCTGACCACGATTTCTGTTGCCCCGGCTGCAATAGCGCCTTCGATGGCAGCATTGGCCTCAAGAGTCATCAGTTCTCTAAAATAATCGTAATCCCGGCCTCTTGGACTGGTTTCGCTGCCTGAGATCAGGCCAGCAAGCCCCTCCATATCCACCGAAATGAATACCTTGAGTCCATTTCTCGATCCTGGCACACATGCTGAATAAAGAATCAAAAGCGCAATAACAAAAAAAATCAGACTTTTTTTCATCATCATCCTCCTTCTTATTTCTTGATGTTGAAGATCACCTTTTACGAATAATTCCGCGCAAAGAATTCGCTCTTATTCAAACAAATTGGATTCTCAGCCGAGCATATCCAGGAAGGTGTCTATCCGGCTGTTGAGCTGGCCTTCAAAATAATTCTGGCTCGAAGCACTGTCGCAATCTATGCTCACAAACGGAATTCCCTTTTCCTGGAACGCATCTTTGATTACCCTCAATCGGCCATAGTTCCAACGGCATCCCCAATGAGCGTAATGCAGCACTCCGTCCACTTTATACTTCTGGGCAAGGTCTATGAGAATATCCGTATAGCTGTCAATCGGCCCATTGGCGGAATTCAACACTAACCTCTGGGCGACGCTTTTGAAAGGCTGTTCCGGGTCTAACTCATCCCAGTATATATGACTGACTTCTTCAAAAGCTATCGCCGCTTTCCGTTCCTTTTCCAGATAATGAAACAGGTTATTTTTGAAATAAGGACGGACATGGAGCCAGAGGAGGCGGTATTTCTCTTCTCCGATCGGCGTGAATTTTTTGGTCACCCGTTTTTCAAGTTCATTGGCCATACTCCGGTAAATATCCACAGCCTCCTTTGAACCGAATCCGAGTGCGACCATATACAGATAGGCGAGCGCCTCGCTCCCCCTCATCGGGGAGGGCACGGCCTGACGGAGCTCATTCACACGGAGAGCATATTTCCGAGCTTGATTCGAAAGTTCTATGGCTTGAGCCAGCTCTTGCTTATTGAGTTTTCGACCCAGCAGGTCACTCAATTTATGAGCCATCTTTTCAAGCTGTTTCGCCACATACGATACAGCTTCTTCTCCCCTTTCCGGTGGGACGTCGATCAGAAAGTAAGGGCAGTTGTACACTCGGCTTGCAGTGGAATTCACTTTGGCTCCCGCATCACAGAAATGAGTCATGGCAATCGCAGCTAGAGGCTGAGGAAACAATTTGTCTATCACGGCGCCTACCCCACAGCGGAGAATAGAGCAGGTCTCCGGAGTATGGAAGTTCTTCTCAGCAATCCCCAGAAACTCATCACTCAATCCAAAACCGGCTAGAGTGGTCGCAGTCGATTCCACGCATATGGGGATAATATCCAGCGCATACAAAATCTCTGACGGCGCCCAGATAGTCGTCAGAACATACGGCTTGTCTCCTTTAACGACTTCATGGTTCAAGTCGATCACCATTTCTCTCATCTTTCGAGTCGCCTTGAGAAGGACTGGGTCTCTCTTCATTTTGTTCAGGAGTTTCGATTTTAAGTAAAAACTCTCCTTCTTCAACATATCCTTTGTCACTTTTAGCTGGTTTTTATCTTTCATCTTTCCTGGCTCATTCACAGCATTTCTATAAAGGCTTCGACCCTCGTTCTCATCTGACCTCTATTCCCACCGACAAAATCCTCCTCAATCTGAAGGACCGGCAATCCTGCATCCTGGAAGAATTCATGGTAAAGTGGGTAATCATACAGATGATTGTCGCAGAATTTGACCGTCTGGTAGATGATTCCTTGGACTTGAAAATCCTCGGCAAGCTTCTTTGCCCTTTCCAAGCGGAGTCCGGTGTTCTTCATCCGGGCACAGGGAGCTTTAAGAAGATACCGGGAGCTTATGGCTTTGATGGGATCATCTCCTTTCTCGACATTCCCTTCGAAGTAACGGCTTCCGGAGCACAGATCGTCACAGACAACAGAAGCTCCTGCGTCCTCTACGAGCTCGATTATCTGAGAGCCGGAAAGGAGAGAGCCGACAATCATGATTCTCGGTCCCTGGGGCAGGGATGTCTTCGTCTCTTGATTTTTTATTTCCTCTAATAAACTCTTGAGTTTTTGGTTGAAGCTTTCCCGGGGCATCTTCTGGCTGGCCTGAATGACTTTAAACACAGTCGTTCCTTTTATTTGAAGCTCCGGACTCTTCCTCAGCTCATAGAGCTCTGCCATCAAGCTCCGGCTCGCATTATATAAATCTATGGCTTCCCACAATGCTGAGTCTTCTATCGTGCGGTTGATATGAGTCTCCAGAGCAGCCTTTAGCTTTTGAACTTCCTGGGTGAAATACTCCAGGGCCAGAGAACCGGAATTTTTTGGAACATTCATGAAATGGACAAATGGAGTGGCGGAAACATAATGCTGCCAGTTGTGATACAGGCCCCGCATGGCATCACAGGAATGAACGATAACAATTCCTCTGAGCGTCGGATCTTCGGCCTTCAGCCCAAAATCCAGACAGCTTCTTGCATACGGACAGAGGTTATAATGGAGATAGGTATCCGCCCGCTTGGTGGAGGGAATCTCCTCAAGGATACGAAAAGGAAGGAAGCCTGCAGCAAGTATGACTTCTTCTGGGGTGTAGGTGCAGACCCAGCCGATCTTGGGGAGGTCAGGGTTCAGGTCATTTTCTGAGAATTCGATATCAACCATGAAAGGATGCTCGTGAAAAACCAATTTTTACTTTTAATGCAAATTTTTCATTAAATCAAGGAGTAATTTTTTTGCGTGAATTTTATTGTTTGAAAATGTCTGAATGCGATGAAATGAATTATTTTTCTCTAGAATCTGCGAAATCTGAATAAATTTATCAACCTCTTCTTTCCCTGGACCTTTCACTTTTTTTTGTATTTGACTTGACAAACAACTGATTTACTGTTATATTAATGTAGAACAGTGAGAGAAGAAAAAATTAATCCTTTTAAAATCAAAGTGGATGTCAAATCCGCACTCCCCGTCTACGAACAGATCAAAAGAGCGATCAAGCTGGTTATTCTTTCCGGACGACTGGAAGAGGGTGATCAGTTGATGTCGATCAGAGAACTGGCTTTAAAGCTCCAGATCAATCCCAACACCATCATCAAGGTCTATTACCAGCTCGAAATGGAAGGATTCGTCCTATCCCGTCCCGGAGCTGGTTACTTTGTTAAGTTTGACGGCAAGAAGATCCAGAAGGAAAGACGGGTGCTGTTTGAACAGGCCACAGACGAGTATATCTCCAAGGTCACGGATATGGGGTATTCTTTGGAGGATATCACTCAGGAGATAAATACCAGAAAAAAGGAGGGATCATGACTCAGGCATTAATCAGTGGCAATGTCGTCTGCGCGTTCATCTCGGCCAAGTGGGCCATGGAATTAGGATTCAGCGAAGGACGTCAAATACTGTTTCTTTTTGGTGGATTGCTCATCGGTCCACTCATGCTCCTCATCCTCTACATCCGTCTGCAGTACAAAGATAAAGAGAACAGGAAGCTCCAAAAAGAAACATCCTGAATAGCTAGCCATTCCGCCACGGCGTGCTCATTCAAATGATTGCAAACTTTAGAGTATGCAGGATTTTCGAAACTTTAAAATAGAGACGGAAATTGACCGAAAAAATCATGAAGGAGCGAACCATGATAAACATCAATAATCTATCCTTCAGTTATGGGAAACTAAAGGTCTTTGAGAACTTCAACCTGGACGTGCCTGGAGGTGAAGTCTGCCTGATCACCGGGATCAACGGCGTCGGCAAAAGCACCTTACTGCGGTTGATTGCAGGAGTTTTGCGGCCGGCTGGAGGAGAAATACTCTTCGATGATAAAATGGGACCGGATCACAGGCGCAAAATTGGCTTCATATCAGATATCCTCAGCCTGTATGAAAGCCTAACAGTCGCTCAATCCATCGACTTCCATAAGTCAGTCTACAATTTAGATAAATTCGACGAGTCACTGATCCGTAACACAAAAATCAGTCACGATCAGAAAATCAAAGAACTTTCCACCGGCCAGAAGACGATTTTCCACCTCAGCTTGATACTCTCCACAGAGCCAGAAATTCTACTGATTGACGAGATCATTCATTCCATCGATGCTTACCTGAGAAGAATCTTTCTCGAACAGCTGATTCAACTCCAGTCCGAACGCCAATTGACCATCATCATGGTCAACCTGAACTTCCACGATATCGAACACATAGTCGAACGTGTGATTCTGCTGAAGCACGGAGAAATCGCTGTCGATGAAAAAATCGATGATTTGAAGGCAAAAGTCAAAAAAATCATTTCATCGACATCCCCTCAGACCGTTCCTGTGCTGTCCCAGATCGACTTTTCCGACCACTCCGAATTCTTCGTCTATCCTTATGAAGAAAAGCAAAAAGGTAAGATAGATGGCGAAGTTGTGGACCTGAACCTGACCGAGATCGTCAGCGCCTTTATTGGAGGGGAATATGCTTAAGAAGGAATTTTCGGATGCTTTTAAAAAACTTATGGAATGCATGATTCTATTACTTGGAGTTCCTCTGGGTGTTTTATTCGACAGATTGATCATCCATTATGGCTGGAAACTTTCGGAAATTTTTAATTATATGTTTGTTGCCACCATTATCGCCTACCCGCTGGCCGCAGGCTTAACCATTTTCCAATCGGAGAAAAAAAACAGGGCATTCGAGTACCTGTTTTCTCTTCCCCTCTCAAGGTTCAAAATCCTCTTGTACAAAATCGCTCCTCGCTTCATGTTCTTGCTGTTGTTGATCATCGCTTCAGTCTTCTTTTCGATATTCGACAACATTTGGATAAACGGATTCAACCTGATAGTCGTGTTTTTTATCTCGGCTTTCCTCAGTATTTCAATCAATTCATTCGTCATTGGAGTCATTGGGATTTCCTTTTTTTACTCTGCTTATACTCAAGCTTCCCGAGCCATTCATTTTATCTTTATCGGCTGGGATCCTGCGAAATTTAACGATTTCTCCACAGTCGCTTTATTATTTAACTTACTCACAGCCGCCCTTCTTCTCATTCCTATGGGAACAGCGTTCTGGATGACTTTTAAAAAATTCGATGTCAAACCCCTGAAGTGGCAGCTCAAATCCTACCTCTATATTGTTGTGCCCACCGTTTTAGTTTTCTACACATTCATAATTCTGCTTTTTAAGAAATTTACAGAGCTCAGTGGTTGATAATGGGAACCTAGAATCGTACAGAAGACATAAAGAAAAGGTTAAAGATTTGTGCTGATGTAAAAAAGGATTGAACTTCCATGTTCAACGCATGAGAAAGAATCTCATAAGGGGGAAAAATGACAAAAAAATTTATTCTTTTTTTAGTTTTCATCATCGCGATTTTTTTGGCCATCATCTGCTTCCCTGAAGAACCGCTGACCGCAGAGAACACCTCCATTCAAAAATCTGATGATGTGGTCGTTATTTCCAATCCCAAGACACCCGCCCATCAAATGCGGATTGTCTTTAAGGAGGAACTCACCATAGGAGAGGTTGAGGGAGATGAAAATTACATGTTTGGCAGCGGCATTTCTTTTAATACAGACGATGAAGGGAATTTTTATGTCGCTGATTCGGATAGCCACAGAATCCAGAAATACGATCCAGAAGGAAAATATCTCCTCACCATCGGCAGAGAAGGCCAGGGTCCGGGTGAATTTCGAAGTGTATCCGTACCTCGATTTGATAAAGATAAAAATATCTATATCACTGACTCGTCGAACCGTAGAATCTCCTTTTTTGATAAGGAAGGCGAATATCTCAGGCAGATACGCTTCCAGGAAATATTTATTGATTCTTATATCAATTCAAAGGGCTTCATCGTCTCATACAAGGGGCACATTGCTCGGGAAGATAACGTCCAGAAGCAAACCCTTCTTTATGGCTTGTTCGATGACAAATTCAACTTAGTCGAGGAGCTTTTCAAGGACGAAATCAAAACGCCCATGCCTACAGGAACGGACGCATCTGGATTGGCAGATTATCTTTCTAACGCATTCAGTATAATGGCATTCAGGCCTCTGGGCAGAATTGTACTGGCAGATGACGACTTCATCTATTTTGGCTATCCGGAAAAATACGAGATAAATGTCTATTCTCCTGAAGGGAAGCTCACAAGAAAAATCAACAGAGATTATGAACCCATACCTGTGAGTGAAAAAGATAAAGAGGGCTTCATTGAGTTAATCAAAGAGGATTTTTCAGCCCCTGTTTTTACCGAAGACATAAAGGAGAGAGCATTTAAAAAGATAAAATTTCCTAAACATAAGGCTGCCTACCAGAGTTTCACTCTGATGGAGAACGGATGGCTGGCTGTGATTAATAATTTCACTTTAGACGAATTCACTCTTTTCGACATTTTTGACCGAGAAGGAAAATACATTGCTCACTTTAAAATAACAGAAATCACTTTCACATTTGAGGGATTTCTCGGTGAACTTCAATTTTTCTTTAAAAATGGCAAAGCTTATGCTGTAACGGACGAAGAAGGATACAAATTTGTCAAAAGATATAACATTGAACTTCAAGAATACAAAGGAGACAGATGGGTCAAAAGCAGCATTAAGCTGACTCGGTAATTTTCATTCTGAGATTAACTTTTCTTATCTTTCCTTACTGGGTGATTCAAAGACTGAAAACGGCAAATGTTAAGACGCAGCTTCTTTAAATGATTCAAAGGAAAAAATTGAATTCACCTGATACGCTGCGCTGTCAGTCGCCGTCCTCTTCCTGAGACTCCTTCCAGCCTTCCAGCCCTTCTCTGAATAAGAACACCACTATTAACAGCCCAACTATTGGGTCGGCCTGCCAGAATCCGAACAGATAGTTGCTTCCCAGACCTAACAGCAAGGCGATAGAAAGGAAAGCGCAGGCTAACGTTTCCTTTGAATCGGCGATCAACGCCCGGCTTCCAACCTGCTTTCCGGTTTTATACTTCTGCCAGGTTAGCAAGGGCATGACGACTATCGAAACAACCGCAATGATAATTCCCGGAAATGAGGGATCAGGAATCTCTCTTCCTATCAATTTTTTCAAAGACTGGAACAGGACATAAATGCCGAGAATGAAAAAGGTCAGAGCCACGAATTTCATGGCCTTCTTTTCGATCTGTTCTTCTTCCTCAGGCGATATTTTTCCGTGCTGCCTCAACCGCCAGATCAGGACAAAGCCCGATAAAGACTCGACGACACTGTCCAGCCCGAATCCCACCAGAGCAATGCTTTTGGCCATTGTGCCGAAACCAATGGAGACAGCCGCTTCAATGATGTTGTATCCGACCGTGAAATACTCCAGCCAGAGTCCTTTCTTGTATAATCGTTCCATATCTGTATCCCGTATTATATGATTCTTCCGGACACAATCAACCCTAACGATACAATTAAAATTACATCACCCTTTGGTCTCTGAGCCAAAATTTTCCTGTGGCTGAATGTTATAACTGAAACAACAAACTGAGATAGTTGTTTGTAAAATTGTTTAAATAGGCGACAGATGTCCTCTTTTTAGAACTCAAATCCCTCTTTAAAGCATCACTTCTCTGACTAAATCTTTGGCATAAAATTTGCATAATATTTCAATGAAAGAGTACAATTACTTTCAGAATAAGCAAAAGCTAAATAAGAGACAGAACCAGCTACACACAGATGGGTAAAAACCAAAAAAAACATCAGAAAATATTTCCGTGCCTCATTCTGGCGGGGCTATTCGTTATCTCTCTCTCACCTATCCCCAGCCGCAGTACACAGCCTGAACTCAACAATGATGTGGATTTGGAAATAATCCTGAAAAAATGCGCCGAGTACTGTGAAAAATTAGCCTATTCTTCTCTTTACTTCGTGTGCAATGAAAAAGTAAAGGAAGAGTTATACCGGCCGCCTCCCGTTTACATAATAAGCAGAGGCGGTGGGACTTACTACTCCACTGATTACCGTCAATTAGCTCGAAAAAATGTCTGCGTTTATGATTACCAGTTGATCCGGAAAAATTTCGAAATCAGCGAGAAGAGAATCCTGATCGAGGAAAACGGAAAGAAAAAGAACGAGAAAGATGCTCGACTGAAAACAAGGATATTTGCCCATTCAAACCTTATTTTCGGACCTGTCGGACTCCTCAGTGAATTCTGGCAGGAGTATTATAACTATAAAATCATCAAGAGAGAAAAATTCAAAAAAAATAAAGTGATGATCATAGAGGCCACTCCCATTCCCCAAATGAAAACCAGTAATCTCTACGGCAGAATCTGGGTCAGAGAAGACGATTTCAGCATCGTGAAGATCGAATGGGAACCGGAATCAATCCAAAATTATGAACTCATAGAAGAGTTAGCTAAAAAGCTCAGCGCAAAACCTGAGCTTGAATTCCTTGCCGAATACGATTTTGAAAAGAACGGTATCCGATTTCCCAGCAAGTGCTCTATCACTGAGAGATACCTCCGTCAAAGAGGAGGGAGCTACACTCGGTCCAAGACAATCATAACCTATAAAGACTATAAATTCTTCACGGTTGAGACAGAAGTCAAGTACGATAAAAGATTTGTACCCAATTAAACACACGAAGGAGATGGTAAGATGAAAAAGCTGATTTTCGTCACTTTAATCGCGGGCTTGTCTCTGGCCGTCCTCGCCCAACAGATCACCCATGAATCCCTGGTGATAAACATAGAAGTTCCTGTCCGGGTGTTCAAAGGCGGCCGATTTGTCGATGGCTTAACCATTAACGATTTCTCGATCTTTGAAGATGGAAAACCCCAACAAATCGAAGCGGTCTATCTGATCAAAAAAACAGATATCCAGAGAGAAGAATTAGAGATGAAAAAAAATAGAGTGATGAAAAAATTTTCCCCTGACGTCTCGAGACATTTTATCCTCCTCTTCGACATAATGGACTATCTTCCAAAGATCGATGAAGCGCTGCATTATTTTTTTGAACGGGTCATCTCTCCTCATGACACACTGGTAGTCGTCACACCGATGAAGTCCTATAGTTTTAATAAAGAGACGCTGGCTGCCCTATCCCACGAAAAAATTGCCGAGCGATTGATAGAAATCATTCGCAGAGATACCATTCTGGGAAATAACAGATACAAAAGTCTGATCAGGGATTATGAAAGCATCTATCGTGCTGAATACGAAACCAAGACGAAACTCTACATGTTGATGGACAAGATAAGGGAATTGAAAAACCTGAGATATTTGGGAGAAGATAAAGTCCTGTATTTTGCCGATTATCTCAAAAGCATAACCGGACAGAAATTCGCGTTCTTTTTCTACCAGAAAGAATTGCTTCCCTTCCCGGATATACCGTTTGAATCCCGAGAATTTATGGATATGCAAAGTGAATTAGCCTTCTTTGCCTCTTTTGATACAAAAAATATCAGCCGCGCCTATTCCGATTCCTCGATTTCGCTTCATTTTCTATACGTCACCAAAACACAGATGGCTCACGGGGATGTCGAAAACATGGGACAGACAGAAATGAACATGCAAGAAATGTCGCTTGATATATTCAATACATTCCACGAGATCGCAAAGGCCACAGGAGGATTAACCGAGAGTTCCACAAATGTCGCCTCGTTACTCAAAAATGCCGCCGACGCCTCTGAAAACTATTATCTTCTCTATTATACCCCTAGACTTTACATAGGGGATGGCAAGTTTAAAAAAATAGAAGTCAAAGTTAAAAATAAGGATTACAGGATCACCCACCGCGCCGGATACATTGCGAATTAAGTCAGTTTTGGATTGTCGACCGGGAGCACGAGGCATAAGCAACAATATGTGAATAATTGAGAATTTTAACTATAGAATCATCCTATACAGCAAAAAGGTTACAGATGAACCAGGAGGGAATCAAATGAAAAATAAAGCCTTTTTTCTCTTTCTTTTTCTCGCCCTTGCTATTCAGCCAAATCTCCATGAGCTAAAACCGGAATCGACGCAAACACAAAAAAGCCAAAAAGCATTCCAGTATGAAGTGACCGTCGTCCTGAAATTGGTCCAGGTGTTCGTGACGGACAAAGAGGGTAATCCGGTAACGGATTTAACCAAAGACGATTTCATCCTGTATGATAATGGTAAACTTCAAAAAATCACGGACTTTGAAAAACATCTTCTAGCCAGACTCAAAAAACCTGTCCCGCCCGAAAAAAAGGTCGAAGAAGTACTGGCGGAGACTCAACTTCCTCCATCTCAGGAAGTTCAAACACGGATGAACCGAAAATTCATTCTTCTTCTGGATATCGACAGAAACAGCGTCCGCGGAGTCACTAAATCCAAGAATGCCGCTTTACACTTTATTGATTCCCAGGTTCAGCCGGATGATGAAGTGGGAGTTTTTTCCTACTCGCACATGACCGGATTGGTCGTCCA